>Ga0209533_1000866_pt1 | contig 28895 bp, 47 predicted proteins | sample COG_04_FD_184748 | JGI IMG/M metagenome (GOLD analysis project Ga0209533, IMG submission 184748) | Pelagic Microbial community sample from North Sea - COGITO 998_met_04 (SPAdes) (version 2) | ecosystem: Environmental > Aquatic > Marine > Neritic zone/Coastal water | place: Helgoland, sampling...
TCTACTGGGGAGCCGCCTACTTCAGCATAAAACTCAATGCGATTGTTCGCTGCACTGACTTCAATTTTATTTTTAAAGTCTTGGTCGCCAATCTTAGCGATGTTACCGCCTTCTCCTGCACCACCATCGTGTTGATGTCCTGTAGTACCTGTGCTTGCGTATGCAAAAGCATTAAGAATCTGATTAAATTCATTATTAAAAAGAGACGCAGAGATGATGTTACCATCTGCAATTGTACTTTGTCGTGTATAGCTTGTTCCTGCCATTGTCTATCTCCTGCCTGCGGGGACGTAGTTTAAGTATAAACCGTTGATGGTATACGGTGAAAGTTGGTCTTCGCTGCTAACCTTGAAATTACTAGAGTAGAAGCTACCTTGAATTGTTTGTCGTATAAGTGGGTTGTCTGCTGAGCCAAAATAAGAAGCGTTAAACAAGCTAAGACCAAACTCCGCTGCTGAACGAACGATAGGGAGTTGATAAATTGGAGGCTGCTGAATGTTCGTATCTTCAAAGTCAAAAAGAACCTGTAGTTTAGGTTGGGCAAAGCCCGTTGCAAACTTGTCGGGAGTCATAGAAAGCTTAGCATACTGTAAAGTTTTTCTAGTTCCCATATCACCAAAGTCTAAGTAAGGTGTCTGGTATCTTGCATTTACGTTAGCTGCTGAGCCTGCATGAATGAAAGCGTTGCCGGTATCGTGATTGTAAATGTATCCATCACCATCGCCGTGTACAATCTGCTCAACACCTGTGTGTAGAAAGCCGTTGTCGATTGCAGGGGCTTCAATGCCTTGACACTCTGACCACTCAAAGCCTTGACCTGTGAATGTTCCGATAATGCCTTTAGATACTTCGGGGCCATTGCTTGAGTTGTTGTAGTATAAACGATACTGAGACTTTGAGCGAAGTACAACACTTGTAATGGTAAACGTATTAATGCTGCGTGTAATGTCACTTACAACACGTTGGATGTTTCTACTTACAGAAGTCAACTCAACATCGCCAATACGTGCTGTGCCTGCTAGTGTTCGGATACCGTCAGGGCTTAGGAATACTAAGTCACCGCCAATCTCCTGAATACTATTGCCGTCTAAGCAACCTACGTTCTTAGTAATAGGAACAATAGCTGCATTTGCTTTGTCTTCCATATTTACAAATTTATGAATGCTGTTCTGACAGAAGATAATGCAATCGCCTCGGAAGCTTTTAAGTCCTACTACTTTATCAGAAAGGACTACTTCGTTAGCGTCTGTACCGACAAAGTTATCTACTTCTAGGAGGTGGCTGTTAGTAACTGTGTTCGGCTTTGCGGCTACGCCTGAGACTACTAAGAAGTTATTATGTATTGTACCTACTGACGGAGCATCAGCGTTTGAGACTGTAATCTCATCAGCAAAAAATGTGCGAGTGTTTAAAGCACCTGCGCCTGTCATGTAAAAGTAATAAGGCTTGTTAGCTCCGTCGCATATAACTACTTCGCCGTATATGGACTTACTTCCTTCAAAAATAGAAATAGAAGATTGTCCTTGGGCTGTACGTGCAAGAGCTGAACGACCTGAAAATGTTGAAAAATCATCGCCGTTATTGTGTACATCAGCTCTATTAATCTGCAACCAAGTTGCGCCATCGTTGCTGAAGTAGATGTCTGTTCCGCTGCAAACGATTACGCCGTCTGCATAAGTCTTAATGCCTAAAACAGCGTTAGAGCCGTTAGGTCTAGCGGTGCTGCCACCGCCAAAGTCTGTAAAGCCGTTGATACGGCGATAGCCGCCATCGGGGTCAACCTCAAAGTTCATTAACTCTGTGGCGATACCGGGCTGCTTGAGCATTTCAATCTCACTGATGTTGGTGTTTAAACCACCTTTACACGAGAAACCAAACGGTTGGGAAGCTGCCATATTATACGAATCTCATTCTGTCATCAGTCATATAGAAGGGAGTAGGCTCAATAAGATTAGAGCGCATACTGTCGAGTCCTTTCTTGTAGTCATCTAGTGCGAATGCTGCTGCTTGTGGGTTGTCTTTGAACTGCCAGATGTAGTATCGAGCACGAGCAAGTAACACAGTAGAATACATCTCTGGGAATACAATCTCGTCACCGAAGCTTACAAGCTTTGTAGGAAGGTTGTAAGCATAGAACCATACACGGTATACTTTATCTGGGATTGGGCTTAGGCCGAACTTACGTGCGTCTGGGCTACGTATAACTCGGTCAGGTGAGCCGTATGATTGTGTGTCTGCATCGTCTAAGTTTTCTCCGATGCGACGAAAGCTTTTCCACTCTTGGGTGGTTGTAAAGCGTAAGTTAGTACCTGTAAAAGGTGCAGTTTCGTCTGTTACGCCTACTGTAGTAATATAGAAGTTATCCCAATCAACTGAACCGTAGTCGTTAATGATGGAATCACTAGAAGCTTTTAGCTCATAATAACGCTGTCCTGCAACTGTCTCTACATATACGTTTCCGTACATAGGGTCAACTTCACCACTTTCACCGGCAGACAAAAAAGGCCACTGAGGTTCTTGGTTGATAATATCAAAGTACGCTTTGTTTAGAGAATCTTTAACGTGCGCCTGTACGCCAATAGCTGTAGAGAAGTTGCCTGATTCAAGCGGTACTTCGTTTAGCTCTCGGAGAAGCTCATTGGTTAAGTCTAGGTAGGTTGTTGCCATAGGTTATTTAGCCTTTGAATTTGTTAAAAGATTGGGGGCCTTTTACAGCCCCCGCACTTAATTGTTACTACTACTTATGCGCCAACTGCTAAGCTGTAGAATGCACCAACGAGAGCTTCAGGTCGTAAAACCTTAACACCGTATACGTGCAAACCACGACAGATGTCACCAAAGCTATCTGGGTCACGGATGACCTCAGTGCTAGTGATAGTCTGTGCAGTACAGATAGCTGACATGTGACCGGCAAGAATCTTACCGTCAGCGTTTGTGGTTGCAGCAATGTTGTTAGACTTGTACATGCTGAAGCCACGTAGCTTACCAGAAGTAACGAGACCGTTACGAATGGAGCCTTGACCGGCATTAAAGTCAACAGACAAAAGCTTAGAGCCTGACTGAGACAACTGCTCGTAGAAGGTTGGAGGAGCAACTACCCAACGGCCTTCTTCTGGTACGTTTTGCTCATCAAGCAAACGAGCCATGTGAGCTAGTACGTCGAGTGGGTCATTGATGAGCAAGTTGATAGACTTACCAGCTTCATCAAATGTTCCTACTACAGTACCAGTAGTGTCGTCATCAGCACCCAAAACGTGGTTCGGGCCTGCAGCAGATAGACCTGCGAAAGCAGCGGCAATTACACCGGCATCAAATGCGTCACGCAGAGCGTAAGCAGCAGATGAAGCAGCAACTTCTTTGAAGTTTACGTGAGACATAGAAGTTTCAATGTCATCTACAACGAACTTAAATGCGTTCGCAGTATCAACAACAAGAGAAATCTCAGTGTCAGTTAGTGCAGTTTCAGTTACGTCAGCGCCACGCTCATACTGATAAACAGTAATGACTGGTTCTTTGATAACTTTAACAGAATCTCCGTAACCTGAGATTTCACCGGCATAGTCGGTGTTAGTAATTGCTTCGGCTACCGACGCTTTACGGAAGAAGTTAAGAACCTTCTTGGAATAAATTGCGGGTAGGAAGTTAGTGCTTGTGCCAAAGTTACTGTTGCTACTTTCGGCGAAGCCTGCGTCTGATACGTTAAAAGCCATGATTATGTTTCCTTAAATTAAAGACAATAGTTATTAAGCTACTACTCTGCCTTCCATGATAGCTGAATCAATTTCTTGTTCATACTTATCATAGTCGTTCATGGACAAAGCAGCAATCTCCCTTTGTGACCATACTTTCTGTTCATTAGCATTTATGGATGTGGTTTTGGTTGAAACCATATCTGCTGCTGAACTGGTCGAGGTTTGTGACCGTCCTGTCTTACCAGCAGAAGATTGAACTCCTAAGCCAGTTTCCATTTTATAAAGGTCAATAGCTTTGACCGCTAAACCTACGTTATCTGGATTATTATACACCCAGTCTTGAATTGCTTCTGGTTGTGACTCAGCCCAACCGTGGAACTCTTTACTCTGGCGAATATCACCAAAGTCAGGGTGTGCTGATGCAAGTGTTTGCTCAGCCTCTCTGCGAGTAATGGTAGCTTCACGCTCATCTAATGCAGAGACTCTTGCCGGTTCTAGTTCTGAAGTCTGTGGTTCAACATACTCGTCCTGAGCTTCTGTGCGTTCCTCGTGACGTACGGCCTGTTCAACTTGCTGTGTCATTCGAGATTCTGCTTGAAGTTCTTGTTCTTTCTGCTTGAACTCATTAATCTTAGAATCGTAGTGTTTCTTTAGGTCATCGTATCTCTTTTTATAATCTGTACTTGACTCTTTGTCATCAGGGGCCGACTGGCGGGTAGCCTGACTAGGTTCATGGTAAACACCATCAGCACTTTGAAAAGGGGCATCTTCTTCGCCGCTATAGTCTTTTCTCATGTTGTATGGGTTTGCTACTTCTTCTTCTTGTACTTCTGGTAAATCAGTCATATCACACTCCTTTGGGGCTTGAGTCTTTTCAAGGTAGCTATTCGATTCGCGAGAAAGAATAGGGCTTGATACTACAAGGTGGCCTCTGGTTATTTAGGTATTAATAAGGGGCTGCGCTAACAGGTGGCCTTATCGTTTTTGTACACTTGGCATTGCGTTAGCTTTGAGCATCTGGTTATGCACTCCCATATCGGGGTCTTGCATATCCATCAGTCCGGGCATAACGTTTCCGCCACCGTACTTTTTCATTAAACCGCCATCGTAAGCACGTTCTGCATCATCCATCATAGTCTGAAGCTTTTCTGTGCCTAGCTGGTCGGTTGCTTTTCTGGTGAAAACAAATTCACCATCCGACAACCTTGCGGGTATCGAATCTGATGTGCCTGTGCCGGGGCCTTTAACGGCTCCTTCACCTGCAAATTCTCCGGCTGTATCCATGATTTTATCAAAGATGTCGCCTAGTTTCTCGTCGCCTTCTAGGGCTTCTAGTAAGTATGCTTGGTCGTCTGGCGTAAGAGACTCGTCCATTACGAACTCTGCATACTCGTCTTCCATTTCGTCGTCTGGAAGCTGTGAGGCTTCTACATCAGCCATTTCACCTTCAGGAATGTTGTCGTAAGTATCAACAGGCATATCGTCTGAAAGAAGTGAACCGCCTTCTGCATAACCAATCTTAGTATTAGTTCCGGGTGCAGCTATCTCTGCTGCTGGTTTGTCACGGTTGTTGCTAGGCTCAATAGGGTCTGGGCCTTCTAGTGCTGAGATAGAGGCTGCTCCGTCTGAGCTTTGGCCTTCAGCTATAATACTTTTACCCTTATTAAGAACGTTAGCAAACAAACCGCCGCCCTCGCCTTTGCTACCACCACCAGCCAAGCTTTTAACAATAGAAACTAAACCGCCAAACAGTTTACCTTGACGCTCAGGGTCTTCTTCGGCAAACATCTCGTGCTCAGGGTTTTCTTCATTCATTTTAACCATTGCTTGAAAGCGTGTTTCATCATCGAAGGAATCTACAACTTTTGCAAAACGTCCGTCAATAGTTTTACGAGACTTATCTGTTTTAGCTTTATCGTATTCTTCTTCATACTGCTTAGTAAACATAATAAGTTTATCTACATCGCTATCGCCCATCTTTCCGCCTTCGTTCTTAGCTTCACGGTCGCCTTCTACAAACGCACCAAGCTTTTCAAAGTCGTCGTTAGCTAAAAGAGGCTTGGCTTCTTCGTCCATTTGTGTGCGGTGCAAGTCAGTAATAAACTCAGCAATAGACTGTTTAGACTCAACAATAGGGGTATCAGCTACTTCGCTTAAAGATTCCATAATGAACTGCTTGTCCATCTTTTTGTTTCCGCCTTGGAACTTAAAAGAGTTTACAAGCTTGGTAGTATCTTTAATGTTTTTCATTTTGACTTCTGGAGCTTCTGATTCTGCACTGCCTTTTGTTTTAGATACAGCTTCTGCCATCTCTTCAACTTCTACAGGGGTTGTTCGTTCAGGGCCACGAGCTGCTACGACATCTTTACGAGCTTCAGACAACAATGTGTCAGCACCCTCTGCCGCTGCTTGAGCTACTGAGCCTACTGCGTATTTTAGTTTAGGTACTTTCATCATTGTTCCTCTTTTCTTTGTCGGGCTTCAATAGCCTGTTCTTTTAGTTGTAGTAAGTTAGCCAGTGAACTCGCTTTCCCCTGCTTGCGGTACAGCTCCGGTTCCGATGTTGCCACCGCCAGTGCCTGTAGCTCCAAGTTCCGTAGGTGGTTGAGGTGCTCCTTCAGGGCCTCCCATAGCTCCGGGTTGTTCACCAGCGGCCCCAGCCGCCCCGCCATTTCCTTGTCCAGCATTTTGTGCTCCTATAATTTGTGCCATCATTGCAGCTTCTTCTGGGTCGTTAAGAATCTCGTCAGGGTCGAGGTCAAGGCTGTAAGCCAACTCGCTAACAATCTTAGAGATTTTAACAAACGGTGCGACCGCAGGATTCTGAGCTGTCTGCAAGAACATAGTCAAACGCTGACTACGTACTTCTTTTTGCATTAAGCTGTTAGTACCCATTGCTCGAACTTCCAAGTCGCCTTGGATGTCTAGTTCACCTTCAAAGAACTGCATGTTCCATTGGTAGTATGCTTCGCCAAGAGGCTTTAGCAGGAAGTCATCAATGTTCTTAATAACTGTTTTAATGTTGAGAGACGCTGCACCCAATAGCATAGACATACCAGATGCTGTACGAGTCATCGACTGTACGCCTGTCTGACCGTGGGAGTAGCTTGGGATGCCTGTCTGTTCGTCAGCAAGCTGTCGGAACTTGTCAAACATCATCATGTTTTCTTGCGAAGTGTTAGGGAACTTCAAACCATGAATAGCTTGTCCGGGTTGTCCTGCCTGACGGCGGAAAACTTTGCCCGGATAGATATCCATGCTCTGACCGCCTACTAACGCTGACTCATCTACGTCGAATACTAGACTACCTGCAAGCGCAAGGTTATCAATAGCCATTCGAGCGTGACCGTTCATAATTTGTTGAGAGTCGTCCATATTCTCAGCAACACCAATACCGAAGAAAGAGTAAGGATTACGTTCGTAAGGGAAGGCGTTGTATGGAAGTCGGTAAGGAGTGAATGGGTTAATAACCCCACGCAACAGCTTGCCATTACTAATCCAAGCATTAACTTGTACTTCATCTAGGTCATCAACCTCATCTGGTAAGTCCATTCCAACTTCTCGTGCGTACTCTGCATCCATGATGCCCCAATATTCAAGAACTTCAAACTGACCTGAACCGTAGTCTTCTGAACGTTGGTCGTCTTTTAGTTCATGTTCATAATCTTTTTCGGTGTAGTTTGGCCCCATCTGCAAACACTCACGAATAGCATCCTTGTTAAAGAATGGCATTTTGCTCAAGCCTCTTAGCTGAGACTTATTCATGCGGTGGCGATGTACTATATACTCACATTCTTCAACAGAAGTTGCAGAAGGGTCAGGGAAGAAATCCCAGATACTTACAAACTCTAAACGAGGCACACGAACATTTAACGGACTGTACTCTCGCTCGCCATCTTCGTTAGTTGTCCAACGGCTTAAAGTCTTGTTGTAGTTGAATGGGCCTTTAACAATACCTGTACCGAACAGTGTAGATTCGAGTAGTGCATTACGCAGCTCACTTGAACCACTAGACTCTTCAATTTGGTCGTGAATTAGAATCTGCATATTACGTGCAGCTTCTTTAGCAGGAGAGCGTTCTAGTGCTGCTGGGTCTGGCGAAGCACCATCTGCAAACGTAGCGCCTGCTTCTTCGATAGCTGCGCTTAGAACATCTTTAGTTGCGCTTAGGGTTTTTCCGGGTGCAATCGGGTCATCTCGTCCGTCTCCTGCGTAACCAACATCATAAGGGTCAGTAGGTGTTTCAGGCTCTTCTGGCTCTTTGTACTCCGGTGCGCTTGTTTCAATGCCGGTTCCGCCTTGTTCCATGTGTTGATACTTGGCAATACCTTCAGGCAGTCGTGTTTCACGTACACCGATTGGAAACTCACCAGTACCAAAGATAACATCAATCAACTGACCAAAGGCTGCAAGCACTTTAGTCTTAGTAACCTTTACGAATACTTTAGACTTTTCTGACTCACGGAAACGTACATTCTTAGCATAGATGCCACGGAAGTTGTGGTAGGCTGTTAGCCAACGCTTCTCATCAAAGTCTCGTGCTTGTTCAGCCTGAGCGTAGCGGTCTTCTACTAAGCCCACGAAACGGTTGCGAACATCTTCTTCTAGGTCAAGCTCATAGCCACCAGCGGTCTCTTCATTGTTGAAGTAGATTTCGTCTGCTGTTCCGTATTCTTCTTTTTCTTCTTCGTTCATGTACTGTTCCTTTATAGGGGCTTAGAGATTGACATTGCGCCGCTGTTCTTACCTGCTGTAACCTTTAAGTTAAAGCCGCCTTTTATTTGCTTGTTATACTCAATCTTAGGGTCTTTACGTATTTTAAGACCAACTGAAGATTTTCCGGGCAATTGCTTTTCTAAGCTATAGCTATTTCCTGCGTTACCCATACTGTCTTTAAAACGACTTGCGGTTACTCGTGTGCCGCCTACATTAGTAGATGCTGATACACTACCTGCACGATAGCCTGAGTTTCCAGAAACATTGCCCTCAATAGAACCAATGCCCTTGAACTCTTTACGAGCTACCAGTCCACCGTTGTTGTACTTTGATTTTTTATTACAATGTGCCATATTAGTATCCAAAGGTTGAGTCAACAGGCTGAAAACGTGCTTCTTTTCTAAACTGTCTGAGTTGACTTATAGTATCGTTAATTCTAGGTCTAGCCATAATGAGGTAGCGTAGTGCATCGTATGCGTGGTCAGATGCGTTAGTGTCTACGTCTTCTGGCTTCTTCCTGTCTAAAGGAATACTTTGAAGCTCACGTATCAGGTTAGGGCATGTATTAAATATTTGTATTCGTGGCCTACCGCTTTGTGTTATCTTCAAGTATTCGTGAATCTGTATCTTACCTTGTATTCTGTTCTTGTCTGCTCTTCTGAGCTTGTGTCCTGCCCTCTGAAGGGTTTCGCCAACTGTAGGGCCGGTAGTACCTGTTCGACTCCAACACGCTGTATCGAGGACTCCGGGGACAGATAGAGGGTCTTCGTACTCCATCTGTGTAATCATTCCGGCAAGGTCAGTACCCAACAAACCTTTCTTGTACAGTTCACGATATATAATCAGTGTACCGTCACTAGGGTCAACTGCTCCCCATACACAAGCACTCTCTGAGGCATAACCATAGTCAATCCCTTTTGTGCGTTCCCAGTGTACTGGAATCTCGAAGGGCGTAATCACATGCTCAAAGGGGTTGAACTCTACGAATGCTGCGCCTTCTGCAACATCCCAGTTACCGTCCAACAACTGCTGACGCTGTGTAGGTGGCAGAGCGTTTAGCATCTGCTCGTAGCGTCCGTCTTCAGCTAGGTAGGGGTTATCCTGTAACCTAGCCGGTATAAACTTTCGTGTAAGTCCGTCAGCGCCTCTGAAGCTTTCATTCGGGGGAGCGGGGTCAATGTACCGCTTCTTTACCCAATTAGCTCCTGCGCCACCGGGGTTAGCTGTACAGCGCATGTACGGCTCAATCTCTGGGTCAGTAGTTCTTAGTCTCGAAGCTAGGTAGTTCCAAGCAAACTCTGTGGGCAGATGCGTAATCTCATCAAACCCTATGAAGCTGTATGCTTGACCCTGATAACGATATACATCTGCATCTCGCTCCAAGAAACCAAACTCTAGCTTAGCTCCGCTTGGGAATATCCAAAGCTTCTCTACTTCTTTGTACTTACAGCCGGGAAATGCTTTTGGGTACAGCTCACGGCTTTTGTCTATTAGTTCTCGTAGTTCTGGCATAGAGCGTCGAATAATCAATGCTCTGTGTGCTGCTCGGTGTGCAAAGCGCAGTGGGTCGATAATCATCGCATAGGACTTACCACCACCGGCTGCACCACCGTACAACACATCAATCTCACCAGCCGCAAGGAAGTCTTCCTGTGGGCCTTCGTTAGCCTTAAAGATGACATCCTCAGTTGCTTCAGCTTGCAGGGCTGTTGGGATATCATCCAACTCATCGGCGCTTACGAGTTTCTGTGCGTTCTCGTTTTCGAGTTTGTTGAGAGTCTTTTTAGTTTTCTTTACAGACTTCTTATAATTATCTATTTTGTTCTGTGCTGCTTTTATTTTCTTTTCTTTATCTTTTACAGAACGCTTTGCTGCTCTCTTGGCTTTGGTTTCTGAGTGGAGGTTGTACCCTCGGCCTTTTGAGCCTTTAGGTCTTCCGCCTTTCTTCTTAGGCGTTCCATCAACTTTAAGTAGAAAGTTACCTTCCTCGTCAGCCAAGTAGTTGTCGGGATTTCGTTCCCAATCTTGCATGTATTACTTTTCTTCAGCTTGTGTTACGCTGCGGATACCCGACGCTGCACCTTCAGTAACGTAGGTAATAGAACCAGTAATATCTTCACCTGCGGCGGATGTAATGTTTGCTACACCACTTCCTGCGGCTTTAACGGTTTCATTTACAATGCCCTGTGCGCCATCTACTGTGGCGTTAAAAGTGTTACAGCCTGCAAGGGCTACTGCTATTAAACCTAAAATTAATGTTTTCATTTTGTATTTCTCCTTTCTGATATTTTTTTAAGGCCCATGTGTGAAATAGCTCGGCCTGTTTCGTGCGTCAACCACATGCTCCCTTCTCTGAGGCTCATGGTCTTGTCCTTAACCATTGGTAATATCTTGTCTAGCATTTGTAGCTCTTCTTGTACTGGTTCTAACATTTGGTTATCAGACTCGCTTAACTTATAACCAAATGGTATAGTGCTACTAGACCTCCTCATACTCTCCATCTATTACTACCTCCTTCTTTGCGGGTATAACAAACAGACCACCTCCTGTATTTACATTAACATCGAGTCTTTCAGTCTTGCCTAGTCCTACACGGTCTAGAATCTGCTGTGCTGCTTGTAAACGCATGTTAGCTTGTGGTATAGGTTCTGCACTATCCATAATCTGAATTAGCTTAGAAGCAGCTTTAGGAGCATTGAGCGCCATGATGTTATTAGCTATATCAAGTATCTCAGTCTTCAAGGCTTTTACTACAGCGTAGTGTGTGCCTTCTGCGTAACCTGCTAGTTCTGCTGCGTGTTTTACGTCACCGCCGCAGGCTGTAAGGTTATCAAGAAATGCTTCTTGACGAGTAGTAAGTTCTTTTTTTGACATGAAGCCTTCCTAGCTATTTAATCTATATTACTATAGTATACAGGTAAAATAGAGGTTTGTCAAGTTTTTTATTACTTATTTGTTTCTATATGTATACAAAGTACCATAAAGTATACATATAGGGGTATACCTGCGGAAATAAATGAAATAAAACTTGACAGATGGCGATTTCAACGCTATAATAGATATTAAGCCCACCGGGGTTATAGCATGTACATGTATACGTATATATGTACACATTAGTTTAATGTGTATACATATACATATACTCCGCCTTCCTTTAAAGCCCTTGATAGCCGCCCGACTTCCCAGCTTTGCCCTTCCCTTTAAAGCCTTTTAAGCTGCGGCGCTATCTGGTTTACATGGCATATCTTCGTAAAATGTATAACATTGTATATATATCCCAGTACCCCCCCATGGCAGCTTGCCCACCCCCTGAAGTCTTCTGAGACTTCAAAGTTTTCCAGAGATTCCAAAGAATCTCAACGCACATTATACAGGCTATGACGCATTAAAGACTTTAAAAGTCTTAAAGCTCGACCTCCTAGCTTTCTAGTTTACAAAACTAGGGAGAAGTTAAAAAGTTTTTAAAGCTTTAGCTTTACTCCAGAGACTTCCAATCTTTTCAAACACTTAGCCCCTTTTTAGTCTTCGACTATTTCTCCCCCTTGAGACTTTTAAAGTCTCTCTAGTTCTATCGTGCCTATGGGATTCCCGAAAGGGAATCGGCTGAATTTTTAGTAACCTTATAAGCTATAAAAGCTTATAAGGTTACTAATAAAGTATCCTTATACATAATATTTAAAAAGAAGTTCAGAATGAACTTTTTAAATATTATGTATAAGGATACTAATAATGCTGACTTCAAACTTCAAAAACATTGATGCCAACCAAATTGCAACAGCACGACAAGTGTACGGAGTGGCTTGCCACTTTGCTAACATTCAAGCTTCGACCCCTTCGGAACGGTATGGACTGACGAAGGTTTTCAATGCGGTGATAAACAAGTTCTACAAAGACGCTGATAGCTTTATGACTCATGCCGATGTCTCTGAGTTCAGAGAATGGGACTGTGTTCCAGAGCAGTTTAGCCACCTGATAAAGTCTAAGCCTAAAGCTAAGCCGAAGGCTAAGGTTGCAAAGAAGGTTGCGGTTAAAGCTACGGCGAAGCCGAAAGCGGCTAAGAAAGCTACAGCGAAGCCAAAGGCTACTGCGAAAAAAGAAACGCTTACAAGTCGAGTTGATGCCATGGAAGCGAAGCTTGACAAAATCTTTGAAATCCTGTCTGCTAAATAAATCTATCAGCCACGGATGGCTTAATTCTATAAGAGGTGTCGTATGTTTGTAATAGAATCTTTATTTATTTTAATATGTGGGTTGTTTGTTGGTTGGACTAGTGTTATGATGTTCCACCTTTCAAGAGATGCTATAAATTTATATAATAAAAAAGGTAAATAACTATGGGTGATTCACAGCTTAAACATATAGAACTTTGGATTGAAGAGTATCAGGATAGACTTCGAGAAGCTATAGTTACTGGTAGAGTTGACAGGGCTATTAAAGTATCGGAGAAGTTGACTCTTATAGTTAAAGACTATAGAGAAGCAGTTTTTGAAATGTTTGAAGAGGGTAAAGAAAATGTATAGAGTTATATTCGACGATAATGTAATTATTTGTGAAGACTTAGAAGTAGCTACTGATGTAGCAACGGCACTGATGGAAGCCGACTATAGAGTTGTAGAGATATTCCCCGCTGAACCAACTGACCTAGATTCTCTAGAGGAGATAGAAGTATGATTAAAGGCGTAGATATGTTTTATACCCCGACCAGTATGAAAGACTTAGAAGATAGATTAGAAAGCTATTCAGGCAGTGAAAAAGCAGTGGCTTACATTGCGGCAATGATGGCATGGAACTTAGCTTGTAAGTTGGTAAATGACGAAGCGGAACAAAAGAAAGCTGATAAGATTGAGTTTATTCAGCAAGCCGCTAAAGATATGATAGCCTCACAATCAACTGGAGAATAATATGAGCTTGAACATAGAACTAGAAGATACTTTAAAGTCACGATTAGATGCAGAGTTAGTAAGTTATTGTGATATACTAGGCATCTGCATTAGCTATAAGGGCAAGACAGCAGATAGCTTTATGCCAGATGCTGAATATATGTTCCATAGCTTCAGCAACTTCGACGGCAAGGTAGATATATTCTGGGGTCACTACGATTTGAGAATCTCTGAAGCCCTTGAAGTTTGGAAGACTAAGATTACACAGAACCCTATCGGACGAAGACTATAAACTATTAATGTAATGTACTTATTAGCTAGTAAGTTCTTACGAACTAGCTAATAAGTACACAACCACCACCGAGGATTTTGCTGATGTTCAACACTCACTGTAAAGCGGTTCAAGAATATTCACAACGTAATGCTAATAACATGGCTGATGTAGTTCTAATGGTAGTTCTAAGCATACAGCAGCCTTGGTTGAGTGTCGGAGACCAACTCAAAGATGTTCGCTTAGAACGTAGAGATTCTAAGTTCCTTTGGGGCAACAAGATTAAGACTTACGATTACCTGATGGCTAATAAATCTAAGATGTTTGCTCAGGTTCAAGCGGTGCTTAACTCTCACAAGACTTACGACGATAAAGCTAAGAGCCTGATGACAATCTTCCTTAGAGTTGACGGCTTAGGTATACCAAAGGCAGGGTTTTGCTGTCAGTTGATTGCCGGAATGGTTGGCTGTATGGATGTTCATAACATTAAGATGTATGACCTAGATGCTAATAGCTTTAAGCTCAACCCTAACCCTAAGACTGATAAGGCTTTTGCATCTAACCAACAGAAGATAACAGCTTATATAAATCTATGCCATGACTATGGCTGCGAACAACTTTGGGATTCATGGTGCGATATGTTAGCTACTAAATCTAAGAGATGGCAGGACGGCAACCATGTAAGCGAAGTACATTACACCTACCTGACCGGGGAATAACTATGAAAAATAAAGAAGACTTACCAACTACCGAGGAGTTTGAAGACGTATGTGCAAAACATCTATGGATGTTCACGATGGAACCAGACCTAAAGAAAGCGATGGAAGGGCTAAAAGCCTATCATTATATTCAATCAGTAATAAAGCTAGGCGGCTCAACGTACAAAAAAATACACAGAAAAGCATTCGAAGATTTTATAGATAAAACTAAAGCGGAAGGTAGAGACTATGACCCCACAGCAAAACGAGGCACGAACTAAAGAGCGATTAGTCCTAAGTGTTATCGCTCAAATACAGAGAGATTTATACGACAATGAACTGCAACCAGTGTTTGATATGCTGCTTGAGATAGATGATAGATACTTACAGGGCTTCCTTACTGAAGCTGAACACCAAGAACTTATGAGGTACAACTAATGAATCCTAAAGCTAGCTGGCGAGTAGATATTATGGGAGTCTTCGACGCTCCGACATATACTTTTACACTAGACGAAGCCCACAAGATTGGTAAGATGACAGGGCAACCCTATATAATTACTAAGATAGAGGAATAGACATGGCTTATAGACAATCAGAATCTAAGAATGACTTCTACAATATCTTACATAACTTAAACATCTTAACAAAGACAGTACAATATGACCCTATATTTGAACCAACACTTGAGGAAACTAAACAGTTGGATGATATAACTTTGAGACTCATGGAACTCCTTACTGTATCTGATTATAATAATTAAATACAATTACTTAATGACTTATAAGTTAGTAAGTTCTTACGAACTAACTTATAAGACAGTAAGTTATTGTAACACATTACGGCGACGCTGTCAACTTTTTTTTAACTCAATAGGAAAATATTATGGAAACTTTATTCAACTTAATCGCAAAAGCTACACACTCACTGGTATTTAGCGGCAAGAAAAACGGTACTGTATTCGGTAAGTCTTTTATTGTACGACGTAGAACTTCTAAGAATCGCTTCGAGGTTAGCAAAGGTAAGTGCTTCAACATCTTACACTGCTATAAGTGGGCGTTCTATCTTCAACACAAAGCCTCACGAAGCATTAGCTTTAAGAACATCAAAGACATCAATGGTGTTGAAGGAGTCGAGGCATGAGTAAGCCCTGCCCTGATGATGATAACTATGAATGTTATAGCTGTGGCGAACCAACAGGTAACGGCTATGACAGTGGACAATGTGCAACTTGTTTAGGAGAAGATTGATATGCTTACACCTATGTTTAAAAACACTACAGATATTCAAGCCCTTCGAGAGGAGGGCTACGGTTCAGCAAGCTTCGACATCAGAGAAAGAGTTCTAGATTATTATACACCTGAACATGGTACTCTACATTCAAGCAAGAAAGTTATATTCAGAGACGACACCGGAACAGAGTTAGGTGTACATGGTTTAGACTATCATGCAGTACCGCCAAAGAAAATGATTGACACTACCAGAGCTATCATTGAGAGGTCTAACCTAGATACTACTGGTATCGAAGAGACTATCAGGACATCTCACGATGGGGCTAGGACGTTTGTTCAGTATCGACTCCCGGCTCATAGTTATATGACCCCGGACGGTGACACTGCATCCCTCGGTCTGCTTGCAGTGTCAAGTTTTGATGGCACATGGCCTTTTATGATTAGTGCTGCTGCTGTTCAAGCTGCTTGTACAAATCTACAGGTTTTTGTAGGCGGTGAGGTAGCAGTGTTTAAATCTAAGCACACTAAGAATCTCGACATTCATATTGGTTCAAGGGTTATTGTAAAAGCTTTGGATGTCTTTGAGAATCAGCGAGAGCTTTGGTCTAAGTGGACTAAGCAATCTATGACAGACTTCATGGCTTTCGACGGGATTGTTGAGGCTCTAGATATTAAGTCGGCGAAGAAGATTATAGCAGACAGCTATGCAACTAGCCCGACAGAAGTAATGGAAGCTATGCCAAGACGTAACCCAGATTTGGAATACATCTACAGCAAGTGGCTCAGTGTATATAAACAACGTCTTGGTGAGAATCGTTGGGCTTTCTACAATGCTATGACTGACTGGTCAACCCATGCACCACAGAGAAAGAGCAAGACACACAGCATGGCATCGGTTCAAAGCAGCCGACAGGCTAAAGTAGCTTCACACTTCACCAGATGGCAGGCGGCATAATGAATAAAGATTTAACAGGTCAGGAAAAAGAAATACTTGTCATACTCATGGAAGAGTGTGCAGAACTAACTCAAACCTGCTCTAAGATATTAAGGGCAGGCAAGAAACCAGACTTCATGGCTAACTTTAATCAAGAGATAGCAGACGTTAAAGTTATGATGGACTTAGCAGATTCAAGCGGCTTAATTACTGGAGACCTACACCTATTATATCAAAATAAAATAAACAACTTACGGAAGTGGAGCGACTTACGACTATGAGGATAAACAAAAAGCATATAGAATTAAAAGAATTGAACTGGTTTGGTAGAGCGTTTGCACTCTCGGTACTGTTTGTCGGTGGACTTATAGCAGGAGCATTAGTAACCACAATATTTATGTTAGCTTACAGAGGATTAGTAGCATGAAGCCAAAGACGAATAGAATTTTAAAGGCAGCCATTGAGGAGGGGATAAGTTTCGGATACACTAGAGCTTTTAAACATACAGATACACCACTCGAAGAAACAATAAAAGAATCTATAGAGAATGAGATTTGGAATAACATCTACGAAGTATTCGATTTTAGCGAGGAGTTTGAATGAGCACATCATTTACATTAGAGAATAGAATTATCCAGTGGCATCAGAACCGCAATCTAATCAAAGGTTCTACAGACCACCAACAGTTTGAGAAACTTCTTGAAGAAGTAGAAGAGTTAAGACTTAACATTATGAAGAGTCAGCCCATCGTTGATGACATCGGGGACATCATTGTAGTGTTAATCAACTTAGCTTACCGTAATAACTTAACACTGCATGAATGTATGGAACACGCTTTCAATGACATCCGACACCGCAAAGGCAAGATGGTTGATGGCATCTTTGTAAAAGAAAGAGTAGACGAGAGCAAAGACTTATGACCACAGCATTCGTAACAGTCGCCGCCTTGCTTTGTAGTGTACCGCTATGGCTAGTAGGCGTTATATTTATCGTGTCTTGTGTTGCAGAAAACTACGATATTTATTAAAAAAAAACTTTACAATCGTTACAACTTGTGGTATAATGCCGCATCATTTAAACAACAACAGGAAATATTATTATGGCAATTCTAACAGGAACAGCATACTGGGCAAGCGTAACTACACCGAACACAACTTACGAACCAGTGTACACAGTAAACCTAGTAGTCGATGACGAGACTGCTGAGTCATTCAAAGCCCAAGGTCACACAGTAAAAGACATGGACGAAGGCCCAGCTCTAGTCATCAAGCGTAAGGTCAACGGCCCTAACGGTATGGTAAGACAGCCACCTAAGCTAGTAGATGGCAGCAAGAATCCAATTGACGAACGAGTCGGCAACGGTTCAAAGGTCAAGGTGCAGTATAAAGAATGGGAATCAGTGTGGAAGGGTAAGACTTTCAAAGGTCTCGACTTCCAAGCTATGCAGGTTCTCGACTTAGTGTCCGTCGGTACAGTAGATGGCGGAGAATTTGATGTAGAAGATGACATGGGAGATGAAATCTAAAATGGCTATGAATGTATATAAGAAAGACGACGTTAGTTATGATGTTGATTTGCTTGACGAAGAAGCGCAGGGTTTGTTTTCCCTGCTACAGCAAGCAATGATTAATGTACGTCAGTACAATGACAGGGTGCAACTGTTCCAAGCCGGAGCAACACACATCCAACAACTGTTTGAAGCGAAGCTCACGGATGAAGCTATCACTGAAGAAGATGACACGGAAGTTACAATCGAAGGCTAACCCAGAGGTGACTCATGCCGTTTGTAAAATTCCATCTGCCGTGCAATGATTGTGGCGGCAGTGACCCAGTAAGTCAGAACGACGATGGGTCAGCGTATTGCTTCAGTTGCAATACGTATTTTAAAGACTACGGCACAACGGAAGTGCAAACCCCAAGACAGGATACAGTAATGGAATTTACACAGTATCAAGGAACAGGTAATGGCTCAAGCTACAATGCTCTATCGGACAGAGGCATCAGTTTAGAAACAGCCAAGAAGTATGGCGTTAAATCTACGATGCTCAACAGTGATGTGACAAGCCACCATTACCCATACTACCACAAGGGAGAGCAGGTAGCTACAAAGATAAGGAAGCTTAACAAGCAGTTTGCTTGGACTGGCGAATCAAAGGAGACAGGGCTGTTCGGAGAGCAGTTGTTTAAATCAGGCGGTAAGTTTATTACAGTTGTAGAAGGAGAGTGTGACGCTATGGCGGCATACGAACTACTCGGAAGTAAGTGGCCTGTTGTAAGTATAAAGTCTGGAGCACAAGGAGGTGCTCGTGATGTTAAGAATAGCTTAGAGTTTCTTGAATCTTTCGACACAGTAGTGTTATGTTTCGACAGTGACGAGCCGGGTAAGGACGGAGCCAAAGCAATTGCTAAGCTCCTGACCCCCAACAAAGCTAAGCTGATGACGTTGCCTGAAGGTTACAAAGACCCCAACGATATGTTGAAGTCTTATAAGCATCAAGCATTTGTCAGTGCATTCTGGGATGCTAAGGTTTATACACCGTCAGGTATTATGAACCTATCCAATCAGCTAGACGAATACAAACGTCTACGTTCAGAGAAGCTGCCTTCCATACCATATCCTTGGTCTGGTCTGAACGGTAAGCTAGAAGGCATGAGAGCAGGTGAGTTAGTTACATTGACTGGCGGCACTGGTCTCGGTAAGTCTTCTGTAACCAGAGAGCTAGAACACTGGCTCATTAATAACACAGAAGACAACGTAGGTATTGTAGCTCTGGAAGAAAACTGGATGCGAACAGCAGAAGGTATCATGGCAGTGGAAGCCAACGCTAAGTTACACCTAGACAAAGTTAAGAACGAGTTAGGCGATGACAAACTAGAAGAGTATTACCGCAAGGTATTTATGGGCAGCAACGAAGGGCGAGTTTGGATTCATGCTCACCTCGGTGTTACCTGCCTCGAAGACATCTTCAGTAAGCTTCGCTACTTGATTGTAGGTTTAGATTGTAAGTGGGTTGTAGTTGACCACCTTCACATGTTAGTTCTTCAAGCCTTGGAAGGCGACGAACGTAAAGCGATTGACGGTATCATGCACCGACTTCGCTCCCTTGTAGAAGAGACTGGAGCAGGTATGATACTTGTATCCCATCTCCGTAGAGTTGACGGCAACAAGGGACATGAGAACGGTATCGAGACTGGACTCTCACACCTCAGAGGTTCACAGTCTATTGCACAGTTGAGTGATTGTGTTATCGGCTTGGAACGTAACCAACAATCAGACGACGAGATTGAGGCTTCGACCACTAAGGTCAGGGTGCTCAAGTCCAGATACACTGGTGAGGTAGGGTTAGCTTGTAGCTTACACTATGACGCTGTGACTGGTAGACTTAACCAAGTAGATGACGGTGATAACTATGAAGCCTTTGACGGAGACGAGCTATGAATATAGTATTTGATATTGAGGCTGATGGCCTCGACCCCACGAAGATACATTGTATTGTTGCTCAAGACGTAGACACTATGGATGTGTTTACGTTTGACAACACTCAGCTCGAAGCAGGTTACTTGTTCCTCAAGAATGCAGACAAACTCATAGGCCACAACATCATCGGCTATGACATCCCTGCACTCAAGAAGGTAACAGACGTTGACCTCAGCCACAAGAAGATTGTAGACACACTGGTTTTATCCCGACTGTTCAAGCCATCCAGAGAAGGCGGCCACGGCTTAGAGTCATGGGGCTACCGCCTCAAGTTCAACAAGGGTGACTTCGGTGAGCAAGAAGAAGCGTGGGATACATATACCCCAGAGATGTTAGAGTATTGTAAGCGAGACGTTGAGCTTAACACTAAGGTGTACATGGAACTACGCAAAGAAAGCAGAGGCTTCACACCTACATCAGTAAAGCTAGAGCACAGTGTTGCTAAGATTATTGATGAACAAAGACGCAACGGCTTTGAGTTAGACATGCAGAAAGCTATGCTGCTTGTTGCAATGTTTCAAGAGAAGCTTGCAGCTACAGAGTCAGAAGTCCATGAGACCTTCAAGCCTGCTATCGAGGTACAGATACTCAAGCCTCAATACACAAAGACAGGTAAGCTTGCCAAGGTTGCTAAAGACCAACATGACAAAGGTGTCAGGATGGTTGACGAAGAGTACGAAGAAATGCTACTCAACGACAAGCCAGTACGACGAGAGACACACACTGAGTTTAACTTAGGCTCTCGTAAACAAATCGGTGAGCGTTTGGTTGCAGCCGGTTGGGTTCCTAAGAACTTCACCCCCACTGGTCAACCTATTGTTGATGAAGGTGCGCTCAATAAAGTTAAGAACATTCCTGAAGCTACGCTGATTGCTAAGTATCTAATGCTTCAGAAGCGTTTGGCTCAGGTAAACAGTTGGCTCAAAGCGGTAGAGCCTGACGGCAGGGTGCGAGGTTATGTCAATCCCAACGGTGCAGTCACCGGACGTATGACTCACAGCCACCCTAACATGGCTCAGATACCTAGCAGTAACTCACCCTACGGTAAAGACTGTAGGTCTTGTTGGACTGTAAAGTCCGGTAACAAACTAGTAGGCATTGATGCTTCAGGCTTAGAACTTAGAATGCTTGCACACTATATGAACGACAAGGAGTACACAAATGAAATCCTCAACGGCGACATTCACACAGCTAACCAAAAACTTGCAGGACTTGAATCAAGAAATCAGGCAAAGACTTTCATCTATGCACTCCTTTACGGAGCCGGAGATGCAAAACTTGGGTCAGTATCTAAGCAAGGTAAGGCAAGAGGTAGACAACTGCGAAACACATTTCTTGATAGTCTCCCATCATTTGCGGCTCTTATCAAGCGAGTACAGAGAGAAGCTAAAAGAGGATTCCTAAAGGGTCTCGACGGTCGTAAGCTTTCAGTACGGTCAGAACATGCTGCACTCAACACACTGTTACAGTCAGCCGGTGCAATCGTTATGAAGGAGGCGTTAGTTATTCTTCAAGGTTACTTTGATAAGTTTCAAGTAGACGCTAAGTTTGTAGCTAACGTCCACGATGAATGGCAGATTGAAGTACATGAGTCAGCCGCTGACGATGTAGGTAGACTAGGTGTTGCAGCAATTGCACAAGCAGGTATAAACTTAAACTTAAACTGTCCTCTTGATGGGGACTTCAACGTCGGAGACGGTTGGCATGAAACCCACTAAAGCAGATAGAAAGAAGTTTGACCTTGACTTAGCGTATGGCGAAGTTCGTGAAGATAAAATTGCAGCGATGCTTACAGGTAAAAAGATAGAAGTTAAATCAGAACGTGGTATGTGGATGAAGACAGGTAACATCGCCATTGAGTACAAGTCTTACGGTAAGCCATCAGGTATCGACGCAACGGAGTCGGACTACTGGTTCCATAACTTATGTATTGATGACGACGAATACTGTACACTGGTGTTCAACACTAAGACACTCAAGAAGATTGTTAAGCGCCTAGATAGTTTCAAGACTGTATCAGGTGGTGACAACAGAGCAAGCCAGATGTACTTGTTAAATCTTCAGAAGCTATTCTCTTCTGATGTAATCAAAGCATTCAAGGAGTTAGAAGATGAACCAGAAGCCGCTTAATACTATAGTACCTGACATCTACAAGATACTCGGAGACCTTTCAAAGGGTGAGCCTCTTCCAATAACGGAGGAGGCACTTGACCTGACGATGGCTTCAATGAAAGAAGCAATCCTACATTGGGCAACACCAAGGAAGCGGGACACCGACTTCACTGTACGAATGTCTAACGTAGGTAAGCCGTCCCGACAGATGTGGTTTGAGAAGCGTGACCCTAATGGTCGTGGAGATGTTGATGGTGCAACGCAGATTAAGTTTCTCTACGGTCATGTGTTAGAAGAGATTGTACTTATGCTTGTACGAATGGCAGGACACAGCGTCACCGATGAACAGAAGGAAGTAACAGTCAACGGCATTGTCGGACACATGGACTGTAAGATTAACGGTCAGGTAGTAGACGTTAAGTCTGCATCCAAGTTTGCCTTCAACAAGTTTATGAAAGGCACACTGGCTGACGATGACCCTTTCGGTTACTTAGGACAGCTTGCCGGTTACGAGAAAGCAGAAGGCACAGACGAGGGCGGTTTCCTTGTTATCAACAAAGAAAGCGGTGAGCTGTGTATGTATTGTCCCGATGACTTGGACAAGCCGAACATTGACACAAAAATAAATACACTGCTAGACGAATTAAAACTTGACACGCCGCCTGAAATGTGCTATAATCCGACCCCTGATGGCAAGAAAGGAAACATGCAATTGCCTAAAGGATGTACGTGGTGTAAGTATAAACACGAATGCCACAAGGATGCCAACGATGGCGAAGGACTTAGAACTTTCAGATACTCTACAGGCTATAAATACTTAACCCATGTAGAGGCAGAACCAAAGGTAGATGAAATACTATGAACAGAAAGGTAAGTAAGCGCATACGAAACAAAGCTATTGGTATTCAGCTTGAGTGGGTTCACAGCCTGCTCAACACTGAAGAAGCGCAGAAGGTTACACACAGTAACTTGCAGGAGATGCTGCCTAAACAGACACATCTCTGGGCGCAAGGACAGTTTTACAACAGTGCCTTCAGTCTTAGGCATCTGATGAACAACATAAAGAAGATACACCGACGAGACCCTAAGCGTAGCATCTGGGACATTCACTTAAAAGATATTCAGGATGTGATAAAGATACGATAACCACATCCGCAAGGAGGCGATTTGGCAAAGGTACGGAAAGGATATAGGAAAGCGAGAGTGAAGCGCCCAGTTGAGAAAGACCTGATAAAAGGTTACGACTCTAACTGGGAATATGAACTTCACTCTGGCATCCTAGATGCTTGGGAACATCACGTTGACAAGGTTGAGTATGTTATACACCACAAATACGAGCCGGACTTCGTGAGAGAAATAGATGGCAAGAAGATATTGCTCGAAGCAAAGGGCAGGTTCTGGGACAGCGCAGAGTACAGTAAGTATATCTGGGTATCAAAAGTTCTACCACCTGAGATTGAGTTAGTGTTTTTGTTTGCTAACCCCAACGCCCCGATGCCCCAAGCCAAAGTTAGAAAGGATGGCACACGACGCTCTCATGCTGAGTGGGCTGATAAAAATAACTTCCGGTGGTTTAGTGAAGACAGTATACCGGACACATGGATTAACGCTAAGAAGCGAGAGGACTTTAAGAATGAGCATTAACGATGCAACACCGGCAGACTGGGACAAGGTAGCCGCTACCGGAGAACCTACGTTTGAATCTTACATGGAGAGGCTAAACAGTAAGTATGTTTATGACAGCACAGAAGACTATGGCAATGAAGTTACAGCAGACGCAGAAGACTTTAAAGGCTGTTGGGGTGATGACAAGCCTGACCCTGTAAATGCTCCGGTACATTACAACGCCGGGAGCATTGAGTGCATTGAAGCTATCGAAGAGTCTATGAGTGCTGACTCATTCCGAGGCTACCTCAAGGGCAACTGTATGAAATACTTGTGGCGTTATAGCTACAAGGGCAAGAGCTTAGAAGACGTTCAGAAAGCTCAGTGGTACTTGGACAAGCTAGTAGGAGCTTTGGGCGGATGAAGTGGTGGAGGATATGGGCAAAGTCATTAGGTGAGAAGGTTGGAGAAACAGACCACCAAGCGGATATGATTGCAGGTATCCGCACCTTCTGGTGGGTTGTCCATATCTTCACATGCTTTATGATTATTGTAAGCAACGCAAAGAATTTAGGTTGGCTATGATGGAAGACAGGAAAGAAGAAAGGCGTGATAGATTTGACCGCAAGAAAAAATTCAAAAAAGAAACGAGGTCTTCGAAAGCGAAGGCGCAACGAAAACAAACAAGAAGGAAAGAAGATGACAGGATATTTATGGGGACTGCTCTGGAGTATTGAGCTAAGATTTGGTGTTGGGTTGGACGTTGAGTCTGTTGAAAGCCGCCCAGTATGGACAGTTAAAGACGGAGAGCTTGACACGATGCCTTTCTCTGGTCTGGTTATACAGATTCCATTCTTCACTATCTCTATCGGCAATGTATACGAAGAAGCAGATGTCTAATGGAACTATTTTTTCTCTTTACATTTTTAGTCGTCTGCTTAGGCTACGGCATTAACGAAACAATAAATCACTGGAGTGACAACGATGACACCAAATAATATTTTACGACTAAAGACAATTGGATTTTTTATTATCTCCCCAATCTATGTACCGCTTGTGGTATGTTGGGAAAACCGGCAAGACATTAAAGACTTTTACAAAGAATGCTGGCAAGTAGCTACTAACACACACGAAGAATTGGAGAAGTAAAGATGGACAAGTACCAACAGTTTATACACAAGTCACGATATGCACGATGGATAAAAGAAGAAGGTCGGCGTGAGACTTGGGAAGAAACCGTACAGCGTTATGTAGATTTCTGGACAAACCGTGGTCAGATTGACCGGAAAGTGGCCGATAAATTATACAACGCTATACATAGCCTAGAGGTTATGCCGAGCATGAGATGCTTGATGACTGCCGGTGTAGCACTAGACAAGGACAACGTAGCAGGTTTCAACTGTAGTTACCTAGCCATTGATTCGCCTCGAAGCTTTGACGAGCTGATGTATGTGTTGATGTGTGGTACTGGTGTAGGGTTTAGTGTTGAGCGTAACTTCATTACCAAGCTGCCTGTAGTTGCAGAGTCTTTCCACAAGACTGACAGTGTGATTGTAGTAGGCGACAGCAAAGTAGGTTGGGCATCAGCGTTCCGTGAATTGATTGCGATGTTGTATGCCGGTAAGATTCCTAAGTGGGATATGTCAGGTGTCCGAGGTGCAGGTGAAAGACTAGAAACGTTTGGCGGTAGAGCTTCAGGGCCACAACCACTCGATGACTTGTTCCACTTCTGTGTTGATGTGTTCCGCAAAGCAGAGGGTCGTAAGCTAACATCTATTGAGTGTCACGATGTAGTGTGTAAGGTTGCAGACATTGTAGTTGTAGGTGGTGTTAGACGTTCAGCACTAATCAGCTTGTCCAACTTGAGTGATGGTCGTATGGCTAAAGCTAAGTCTGGTGCATGGTGGGAGAACGATGGACACAGACGTTTGGCTAACAACAGCGTAGCATACACAGAGAAGCCAGACTTCGAGGCATTCCTTAACGAGATGCAAACACTGTACGAATCTAAGTCAGGTGAACGTGGTTTGTTTAGTCGTGTAGCAGCTCAGAAGATTGCAGCACGTAATGGTCGTCGAGACCCTAACCAAGACTTCGGCACTAACCCATGTAGTGAAATCATTCTACGGAGCAATCAGTTCTGTAACCTTTCAGAGATTGTAGTACGAGAGAACGACACAGAAGAAACCTTAAAAGCTAAAGCAGAAGTAGCAGCCATCATTGGCACGTTACAAGCTACGCTTACTGACTTCAGATACCTTCGTAACATCTGGAAGAAGAACACAGAGGAAGAAGCTTTGTTGGGTGTAAGCATGACTGGCATCATGGACAACAAGCTGTTGAGCACTCCTAACAACCCAGAAACTGAAGCATTACTAGAAGGTGTACGAGATGTCGCTATTGCAACCAATAAGAAGTGGGCTAAGAAACTTGGCATTAATCAGTCTACTGCTGTTACGGCTGTCAAGCCTAGCGGTACTGTATCTCAGCTTGTCGATAGTGCTAGTGGCATCCATCCTCGGTTCTCTAAGCATTACATTCGCCGAGTACGTTCAGACAAGAAAGACCCGCTTGCAGTCTTTATGGGAGCAGCCGGATTTCCTGTAGAAGATGATGTGATGTCTGAGTCTTCGTCAGTGTTTAGCTTCCCAGTTAAAGCACCGGAGACAAGCGTAACGGTAAGTGACGTAGGAGCAATGCACCAGTTAGAACTTTGGAAGATGTACCAGAACAGTTGGTGTGAGCATAAGCCAAGTATCACAGTATACTACACTGACAGCGAGTTCCTTCAGGTAGCTCAGTGGATTTGGGATAACTTTGACTTGTGTAGTGGTATTAGTTTGTTGCCAGTAAGTGAACATACGTATCAACAAGCTCCTTATGAGGACATCAGTGCTGAAGAGTACAAAGCATTGCTAGAGTCTATGCCCAAAGATATTAACTGGACTGACCTACAATACTTTGAACAAGAAGATAACACAACCGGCTCACAGGAATTAGCGTGTACCGGTGGTGCTTGTGAAATAGTATAGGAGATATACATGAGAGCAAAGGAAGCTAATTTAATATCTTTTAAAGTCATTGTAACTTCTTCGGGGGCCATCCTAACGGAACTGGGTGGTCTCCCCGAAGATAAACTACATGAGTTGTTTAGCGGTAGAGAGTTGTCGGTTGTGCGTACAATCATTAGAGAATCTAAAGCTAAGCTTGAACCACTACACAACCATATTGAAAATGAACTAAATGTAATTAGTCAGACTGTAACCTAACTTACCACTTGGATTTATCAGCCCAATATGCGGCAGACATTTTGCCTTTAGCAATGTTCTTCCCATGTCGGGCTTTAAAGCTTTTACGCTTTGCCTTCATCTTAGCCGACTCACCCGCCTTTGGTTTGCCTGCTGTCTTTGCACCCTGCTCCCCATAGCGAATTGTTTTGATTTTGTCACCCTCTTTTGCCACAACCACATGGCTCTTCTTCGGGTGGTTAGGTGTTCGCTTTGGTTTGTTATAGCCTGATACTCCTGCTCTCGCTAGTCGGGGGTCTTTTTTAGCTGCCATTATTTTCTAAGCTCCATAAGTTTACCTACTCCACGAATACCAAACGAACTTGAGATAGCTATGAAGAGTAGGTACTGATACCATTCAGGTAGACCTGACAAAGCTTCAAAGCCTAGTTTAGTTCTTTCAATAACATCCGTATCATCTAATGCAATAGCATAACCAATCATAAACACAGGTATAGCTAACACAATAGTCCAGAACTCATCTTTCCATGAAGTAGCTGACGCATCAGCCATCTTAGATTCCCAGTCAGCATCGTTCTGTATTACAGACATTTTAGCCTGATGCTTTGCTTGTTTCTCTTCAGCCTTGTTTTTAAAGTAACCACCAACAAGATTGGTTACTGGCCCTATTAATTGTCCAAGCATAATATACTCCTTTACTTTAGCGGGTTAGATAGATAGTCCATTCCGTTCCACAGGTCTTCTATCTCTCTGTCAATTGTTTTAAGCTTAGTGTCTAAGCCTTCTAAGTCTTTGGTCATTAGCTCCGCAGTCTTAACGGTGGTTCGCATTGTCTCAACTTCTTTCTCAAGGTCATATACTTGTTTTTGAATTTCAAGCATATCGTCCTGCTGTTCTAACACAACCTCAATGTTTGTACCGAGTGTAGCCAACTTTGCCGCAAGTGTTGAGACATCGTTAGACTCTAGTTGTTGTTGCATTAAGCCTACAGTTTCTTCGAGTGGTTTAATGTCTGGTATTTGTACGGCTTCTACCGCCGTAAGACGGCTATATAATGAACTAGCTGTCCAAACACCACCACCGAGAGTAGTAGCCAGACTTAGCAGTATAGCAATGTATACACCTTTAAAGCTTGTCCCACCAATATTAAGTTCTGTTTCTGCTAGGCTCATTGCTGTCCCTCATAATAGTTTGCCGGGCTGCTAAAGTAATACTCAGAGTTCTCACCCGCAAAGAATACATCTTCTTCAGAGACATAGAGGTCTAAGTTAAAAGCATCTAAACCGTTAATAAATACTGCACTAGCGTGTCCGGTCATCCAACTAACCTTAACCCACTCTTGGTTACTTTCGTAAACAACAGAGGCATCAAAGAACGTAGAGTTAGCTGAAACTGCTCCGTCCTGTAGAAACTGTGTAGCTTCTTTGTTCTGCGACACACCAATATAAGCACCGGCATTGTTTGCGTGAGTCTCGATGCTGTCTAAGCTTTGGTTATACGTATCAACATCTGACTGGTCTAGCTGTAAAGCTTCGTAGTTTTCTTCCACGTAGCCCTGTACGTTCTCTTGCTCGTTAGGAGTTTGTGCATTCTCAGCCATGTCAGCAACTTCAATGACTGTAGAGATAGCCACCACAGCTTCTGTAAACGTGTCTACCGCCTGATTCATTAACACTAACTCTTGGTCTGCTTTCTCTTCTAAGAACGTCTGAGCGTCTCCGTAGGGGCTAAATGCAGCCATTCCTGCAAGAGCTTGGTTGTACGAAGTAACTTCAACAGCATCTATCATAGCCTGTTGAGATATTCCTTCTTCAGAAACGTAGCCCATGTGCGAGTGTGTAATTCCTGCACCTACTAACTGTGTTCCTAAATCTACTTTATCTTTAATTCGTGCAGAGGTTTGTGCTAAATCATCTAACTCATTTGCTTGAGCTACGGAATTTATCGCTAACAGACTCATCATCAGTGTCAATGCTATCTTCATTGATTGTTTTTCCTATGTTTAAGAGGTTATTATACCATATTTGATTGC
>Ga0209533_1000871_pt1 | contig 28802 bp, 24 predicted proteins | sample COG_04_FD_184748 | JGI IMG/M metagenome (GOLD analysis project Ga0209533, IMG submission 184748) | Pelagic Microbial community sample from North Sea - COGITO 998_met_04 (SPAdes) (version 2) | ecosystem: Environmental > Aquatic > Marine > Neritic zone/Coastal water | place: Helgoland, sampling...
GAATAGCTGATGAATAAAAACGTGGCGCGCAGTGTAGAAAAATGCTACTCGAGCACCACGGCAGTTTTAAGAAGCAGTTATTCTCGCAAAAAGAGCTCCTTTAAATCTGAAAATCCTGGTTTCCTGAATCAAGATGAAGCCCACACTCATACTTATTGCCTCCAAATCGGGTGGACTCTTTGTCTCCTTCTTTTTTGGGCTTTGCTGTTGAATGCCAATCACCCATGGTGACGTAGCCTTCTGCTTTAAGTGGGTGTTCAATAAGACCATTAATAGCGTAGAATGCGTCTACTTGAGCGTCTGACCAGTCTAAAATCGGATAGGCTTTAATCGTAGTACGCTGTTGCTCTATAATACTACGAGTGGCTCGTGTGCTAGATTGCTCACGACGTAATCCGCTCATCCATACTTGGGCGTTGAGTTCGCTTAGAGCTCGGTTCATGGGCTCAATTTTATTGATAAGCGCGTATTTTTGGCTTCCAATTTCGCCTTGCTCCCAAAGTTTACCATGCTTTAGCTCTTGTTGCTCAGGAGATATTTCTGGAAAGTATGCACGATAATCTAGAGGGTATTGCTCCATGAGCTGCTTAGCATAGCTATAGGTTTCTTTAAATAAGTAACCTGTGTCTATGAAAATAACTGGTACTTTAGGTGCATTCTCATGCAGCAGTTTAAGCATGACGGCTGACTGTAACCCAAAACTAGTAGACGCCACAAGCCCTTCTCCATAGACATCATAGAGACGAGCTATACGCTCACCCGCATTGATATTTTGCAAAGAGAGGTTGAGGTCTACTAGGTTGTTTTTAGTTAGGGCCCCCATAAGTTAAAAGGTTGTCTTAAAAATAAATTTAGCCTAATGAAGCTAAGTTTTTATTTAGCAAAAGCTTCTTCAGCTATATTATCATGAAAGTCAGCACCTCTAAGTGTGGCTGCAATATAGTTCTTACGAATAACAAAATCACCAAAATGCTCGCCTTCTTCTTTCTCAGCAGCATAATCTTCGAGAAGAGGCTCGATGAGAGGAATGATATCATCACCTGGCACCGCCTCACGGTAGAGTTTGTTCAAGCGCTGACCATCATGCCCTGCTCCAAGATAAACATTATACTTATCTGGTCCACGACCTACAAATGCAATTTCGCCTAAGAATGGGCGACCACAACCATTAGGGCAACCAGTCATTCTAATTGTAATGGACTCGTCTTCTAGTCCAAGACGATTTAAAATTGGATCAAACTTATCAATAAGTCCTGGCAAGTAGCGCTCACTCTCAGCAAGTGCAAGCGCACATGTTGGCAGAGCTACACAGGCAATCGCTGAGCGACGCAAAGCACTATGAGTGCTACCATCTTCGAGCTTGTATTGATTGATGAGAGTTTGAATCTGGGCTTTTTTAGCTTCGTCTATATTAGAAATAAGGACGTTTTGGTTAGCAGTAAGTCTAAACTCAATGTCTGAATGTGCCTTAGCTATTTCTAGAAGACCTGTTTTGAGTTGATAATTAGGCGTATCAATTACGCGACCACCTTCGATGAAGAAGCAAAAGTGATAATGACCACTATCATCTTTCATCCAACCGTAAGTATCACCATTACTAGTGAATTCGTAGGCTTTTTCATCCTGGAGTTTGTAGCCGAGGTATTCCTCTGTCTTTGCTCTGAACCAATCTGCTCCATGATCTTCTACTGTGTACTTTAAACGAGCGCGTTTACGCTCAGTACGGCAACCAAAGTCACGTTGTACAAGCACTACTTTTTCAGCCACATCAACGGCCTGCTCTACAGTACAAAAACCAATAATATCTGCAGCACGTGGGAAAGTATTGACATCACCATGAGTCGTACCCATTCCTCCACCTACAGCGACATTAAAACCAATACACTTGCCGTCTTTTTCGATAGCGATAAATGAGAGGTCATTGGCGTAGATGTCTACGTCATTATGCGGAGGCACAGCCACGGCGATTTTGAACTTACGTGGGAGGTAAGTTTTGCCGTAAATAGGCTCTACTTCTTCTTTTGAACTTTCTACCTTTTCACCATCAAGCCAGATTTCATGATAAGCTCCAGTTTGTGGAGTCAAATGATCACTAATCTCTTGAGATATTTTAAGTGATGTTGCATGAACTTCAGAAAGATAAGGGTTAGGCGTACACATCACATTACGGTTCACATCACCACAAGCAGCGATAGTATCCATAGCTACTGAATTAATATCCTTAATCGTCTGTTTAAGGTTAGATTTAATGATGCCGTGGAGTTGATAAGCCTGACGAGTTGTAAGCTTAAAGTCTTGGTTTCCGTAAGTATCAGCGAGTCTATCCATTTCAATCCACTGCTCTGAGGTAGACACACCACCAGGAACACGAATACGAATCATGAAACTATAAGCTTTATCAAGCTTATGCTTACGACGAGTTGGACGCATATCACGGTCGTCTTGCATGTAAGAACCGTGGAATTTAATGAGTTGCTGACTATCCTCACAAATAGCTCCAGTAGTTAAATCGGAGAGTTCTTCTGCTAAAGTCCCGCGCAAATAATTACTACGGGTTTTAATGTATTCATTAGCAGCTAGTTTAATTTCTTCTGACATAATAGAAATAAGGTAAAAAATTTAAAAAATTAGATGGTTGTTTTTGAAAGAATTAATAAACATCACGTTGATAACGTTTATCTTTTTTGAGTTGTGATAGGTATTCAGCCGCTTGCTCAGAACTTAGATTGCCCTCTTGCTCCACAATTTGAAGCAAAGCGTTATGAACATCGTCGGCCATGCGTGAAGCATCACCACAGACGTAGAAATAACCACCCTCTTGCAAGTAAGCATAAATATCAGCTGCTTGCTCTAACATAACATGCTGCACATAGCGCTTATTAGGCTGATCACGTGAAAATGCCACATCTAGTCGGGTCAAAGCGCCTGATTTGAGGGCATCTTGCCATTCAAGTTGATAAAGAAAATCATGCAAATAACGTTGATCACCAAAAATCAGCCAATTTTTACCTTCTGCACCAATTTCAGCTCGTTCTTCAACAAAGGCTCTAAATGGAGCTACGCCTGTACCAGGTCCAACCATAATGATAGGCGCGTTATTGTCTGTAGGGATTCTAAAGTTTTTATTCGTGTGAACATAGACAGACACCTTGTCACCTATATTCAAATCATCAGCAAGATAAGTCGAAGCCACCCCCTTACGCTCTTTGCCTTGTGTCTCGTAACGCACTGAAGCCACAGTGAGGTGAACCTCATCTGGATGAGCTTTGATACTAGAAGCAATTGAATACAAGCGAGGAGGAAGACCACGGAACACATCTACTAAGCCTTGGGCTGTGATAGCGTCAGATGGGTAGAGCTCTAATAAATCAATGATTTCTCTACCATCCACAAATTCACGATACTTATCCTTGCTGGCATCACTAAGTAAGGTAGCTAAATCAGCTGACTGAGTTAATTCTTGATACTTCTTGATGACATTCTTAGAAAGAGCAGTGATGTCAAGGTGCTGGGTAAGCGCTACTTCTAAAGTGCAATCACCCGCTTTCTTATGCTTAACTGGAGCGTCAAACTTAAGCCCTGTCGCAGCAAGAATAGCATCAACCATTGCCTTGTCATTGTGAGGTATAACCGCTAGAGCATCCCCCACTTCGTAAGTGAGTCCTGAACCTTCGAGTGATATTTCATAATGCCACGTCTCCTTGTCTGACTGAGGAGAGTTCAAAAGCACCTTATCTGTAAGTTCAGCAGGAAAAGGGTTCTTCTTATCATAAACAGTTGCTGCACCAAAACCAGCAGGCAAACTAAACTCAGCTACAGGGGCTGCAGCTGGAGCTTGAGTAGCAAGAACACTCCATACCTGAGTAGACCAGGCTTCGTACTCTTCTTCAAAATCAACATCACAAGTAGCGCAGTCACTAAGACGTGTACCGCCTAACTCTTCAAGGCGCTTATCTACACCTAAACCTGTCGCACAAAACAACTCATAAGACGTATCACCCAAAGCACAAACACTAAAACTTAATTTAGAGTAATCAAAATTATCCTTGAATAAACTAGTGCAGAAATCTTCTGCCGCCTCTGGAGGATCGCCATCTCCCCAAGTACTTACGACGACTAACAGGTTTTCAGTTTTTTCAAGTTCCTTAGGCGTAATGTCTGACATGTTTACTACATTAGGCTTAAACCCCTTTTGTTTGGCAGTCTTAGCAACTCTATCTGCTAGACTTTCTGAATTGCCTGATTCGGTACCATAAAGCACAGTGATTGGTATTTTCCCTGCTGATGCAGCAGAGGCTGAGACATTTGAATTAGAAGGCATGCTGGCTAAAAAACCGCTCAACCAGAATTTCTGCTCTGTTGTAAGCTGATTAATTAGCGCCTCTATATGAGGTTTAATCTCAGGATTAAAAGGAGATGTAGGAGGTAAGCTAGACATAATAATAGTGAAATCGAGGCATATTAATAGCTGTTTTAACGTTTTTGTCAAGTACTTAAATATTACTATCCTTACAATGTAGGTAATAATTGATGGAGAAGTCAACTATCAAAATCTATGCCGCCCATTTATTTGGAAAATTAAATTCCAAATAAATCATTCCAATAAATTTAGATAAAAACGACAAAACAAAACCCAATAAATCCATTTCCATTAAATTCAACTTATTGGAAATTTACACGTATCTTATTATTATTTATTAGAATTTAAAATATAGAATTACAATCTTTTAATTCCAATAAATGGCAATACAACTCTTTTATATAAAGGTGTTTTGCATTTTTTATTTATTAGAATGTTAAAATAAATAACTCATTTAGCATTTAATGGAAAATTTATGATAAATATAGACATCTCCCCCCTACTCTGCTAGATTAATGGCATGAGTGGATTTAATCCTTATTTCCAAGAAAACGACTCTATAAAGTCGCATTTAAATTTAATCGACGCCAGTTTAAATTGGCTCAAGGAGCTGCATTTGCCTGAAACTGCTGCAGATGAATTATTTAAGAAAAAAGCTCTATTAAGCACCTATTACGAAGCTCAACTTCAAAACACTCCCCTATCCCTTAATCACATTGAGTATTTAATTGTTGGCGGTGTTGAGCTCGACGAATCTCATAGTCAATACAAGCGCATACAAGCCTACCACTGGTGTCTAGAACAAATTTATTATCAACCTTTGAATAAATTAGTCACTATTGAGGAATTAAACAAACTACACAGCTGGAGTCAGTATGCGCAGCAAGCCACGGTAAGTTACCGTAATGGCGCGAGCGTAATCGTTAACCCTTTATCTAAAGAGTTAGATTACTTTCCTGCAGAACATAGCAGAATCAACTCTTACCTTATCGACTGGGTTGAATGGATGAATGAGCAGATAATCAATCAGCAGCTACACCCTGTGATTATAATGGCGATTGCTCATTACCAATGGGTCCATATCCAACCTTATTTTAATGATTATGGTTGCGCAGAATCAGTTGCTCGTCTTATGCCTTACTATTTATTTAAAAAAATGGGCTTCAATTCGGCGTTTTATTGCTGCTTTAACGAATATTGGCACAACCATTACCAGGAAAGCCTGAAATCGCTTAAAATAGGCAGCTACGGCTCTTACGAGCTAGATTTAAATCAAATTAACTTAACTGTTTGGATTGAATATTACACGCAAGCTATGAGTTCAACTCTCGCTCTAAGCTCTATTGAGGTGTTGCAACTTAGTAAATCCACTGGACAACATAAGAAAGTGGTTCTCAAAGCTCTAGATGATAAGCAGCGCAAAGTCCTCAGCTTATTTAGCAAAAGCCGCTTTGTAACAACCAAAGAAATGGCTGATTTACTCTGCGTTCATCGTCGTACTGCCCTTAATTACTGTCAAGAATGGCTCAAACAAGGTTTCATCATTTCTCATGGTGAAGCTCTTAAATCCAAAAAATATGAATTAGGTGCCAACTATCAAGACTTAATCTAATCTGAGCAACGATTACCCTTTAACTATCTATTTATCATGAAAAAATACCTAATTATTGGAGGCTCAGCTGGCATGGGCAAAGCTATCACGAGGCAGTTAGCCGCAGAGGGTCATCAAGTCATCGCAACTTACCATCAAACAGAATCAGCCAGTGAAGGCAATGTTACCTACATACCTCTAGACGTTACTAGTGATTTTGCAGCTGATTCCATTCTCGATAATTTAGACTGCCTAGATGGCTTAGTTTATTGCCCTGGTAGTATTAACTTAGCCCCTTTTAACCGTATCAAACCTGAAGATTTCATGGCTGACTACAACTTACAGGTTATTGGAGCTATTAAAATTATCCAAGCCGCTTTACCTGCGCTTAAAAAATCATCCAACCCTTCTGTGGTCATGTTTTCTACCGTAGCCATGCAGTCTGGTTTCAATTTTCATTCGCAAGTATCAGCCTCTAAAGGAGCTATCGAAGGCTTGACCAGAGCTTTAGCTGCTGAATACGCTCCAACTATTAGATTTAACACGATAGCCCCAGCGCTCACAGACACAAAATTAGCTTCCAAATTCCTTGATAACGACGCCAAGCGAGACGCAATGGGAGCCAAATACCCTCTCAAACGTTTAGGCACAGCAGAAGACATGGCAAATGCAGCTCTGTTCTTGTTATCTGAAAAATCAGCTTGGATGACAGGTGAAATTCTTCATATTGATGGAGGTATGACTGCAATTAAAGGTTAGTTTAGCTAAAACTTAGCCTAAACCATGCAATATGCGTCGTCCTTGGAACATTATTAATAGCCCTGTTTATAGCTTAGCCACCTACGCTAATGGAAAGCTAAACATGAATATATGTACTTATGTAACAGCCATTAGTATGCAACCAAAGCAATATGCTATCGCCGTTTACTACGACACGCAGACCTTAATAAATCTAGGAAATCAATCCACCTGTATTCTTCAATTACTCAGCCAAGAGCAGGCAAACTTAGTACGCAAGCTCGGCAAACAGTCTGGAACTAAAATTGACAAACAAGCATGGCTTGAAAAGAATCAATATCTAGATTACTGGCAAGATTACGCTGTATTAGCTAATAGTTGCGCCTACCTTAAGCTCGAGCTTATCAATAGAGTGAACACAGGTGGTGATCATGAGCTCTTTTATTTTACTGTCACACAATACAAGGCTCAGTCAGATCACAATATACTCATGTTTCAAGATTTGGTAGATGCCAACATTATTTTATGAATTTTCCCACTCATTATACAGATATACTAGAGAGGCTATCTGCTATTAAACCGGTCGCTTATGGTAAAAACCGTAATTTCATCGACGGTGATGTGACTTACCTATCCCCTTATATTTCACGAGGAGTCATCTCTACGAAACAAGTTTACCAATCGGTAAAGCAATTAGGCTATGCTGACTCAAGTATTGAGAAATTTGTCCAAGAGCTTGCTTGGCGAGACTACTGGCAACAAATTTGGATAGTCAAAGGCACAGCTATCAACCAAGACCTCAAACGACCGCAGCCTCGAGCTGACCATAGAGAGCTTAGCCAAGGAATTATTACGGCCAAAACAGGAATTCATGCTATCGACTCAGCTATAGAAGAATTATACAGCACGGGTTATATGCATAATCACATGCGTATGTATACAGCCATGCTCAGCTGTCATGTCAGCGTTAGTCATTGGCACACCCCTGCACGCTGGATGTATTACCATCTATTCGATGGAGACTGGGCAAGCAATGCTCTAAGCTGGCAATGGGTAGCTGGCAGTAACAGCAATAAAACCTACATTGCTAACCAAGATAATATTAATAAATATACTCATTCCACACAAAAAGGCTCTTATCTAGATATCAGTTACGAAGCATTAGCTCATATTAACTGTCCTTCTCAATTAGCTGCAAAAACCTTGCCTGATTTAGTCACAAATCTACCTATTATGGCTCAACCAATCAAAATCGATCAGCTAAAGCCCACCTTGATTTATAATTATTACAACCTTGACCCTATCTGGCAGGCTGAGCTCTTAGCCAATCGAGTCTTACTCATTGAGCCCGAACACTTCAAATCATATCCTATTAGTGAAAAATGCATGGATTTCATGCTAGAACTAGCCAAAAACATTCCTAACATACAGGTTTATGTTGGCAGTTTTGCTAATTTAATCTCTGAGTTTAATCTTGATGTGAATCTCATCAAATTTAAAGAACATCCACTTAATCAACACTATCAAGGGCAACAAGAGCCTCGAGATTGGATATCCAGTATCACTGGGTACTACCCCTCATTCTTTGCCTTTTGGAAAAAAGTAAAAAAAGAGCTCAGCTCATAAATCACCCTGCTTACTTATGTCATCGCCTACAAAACCTCAGCAAGCCATTAATATTGTGTGGCTCAAGCGTGATTTAAGAGTGCAAGACCACGCCGCTCTTGCCGCAGCTGAGCAAGCAGGCATCCCCTACTTAATCTTATTCTTATTTGAGCCTAGTCTCATCGATTACCCTGACACATCGCTTAGACATCTGCAATTTTGCTATCACAGCGTGCTAGACATGAATAAAAACTTGGCCAATTGTAAGCGCAAAGTAGAGATATGCTATGCCGAAGCCACCCAAGTATTTGAATACTGCCTCACTCATTACCATGTAAACCAAGTATTTTCTTACCAGGAGAGTGGAATTCAGCTAACTTGGAATAGGGACAAAGCAGTCGCTCAATTACTCCAAACGCACCAAGTTCATTGGCAAGAATTTAAACGTGATGGTATTATGCGAGGTATTGAGCATCGAGAAGGCTGGGATAAACAATGGTACCGCACCATGGATGAGCCTATTATCAACAATACCTACGACACACAATTAGCTAGTTTAACATTTGAGCATCCATTTGCCTTACCTACAGAGCTGATTAAAGAGCTCAATGATTACCCTGAGCTCTTTCAACCAGCTGGCGAATCGAGAGCTTGGCAGTATTTAACCTCATTCACCAAAGATAGAGGAAAAAACTATCATAGACATATTTCCAAACCGACACAGAGCAGAACATCTTGCGGTAGATTATCCCCTTATCTCGCTTGGGGTAATATCAGTATCAAGCAAGCCATCCACCATATTAGCAACCATCCTAATGCTCCATCCAACAAACGAGCTTTTTCAGGTATTATTACACGTCTTAAATGGCACTGTCATTTCATCCAAAAATTCGAAGTCGAATGCCGCTACGAAACAGAATGTATTAACCGAGGTTATGAACTATTAGATAGACCATTACGCCCAGAACTCATTGAAGCTTGGAAATCAGGTACAACAGGCATACCATTATTAGACGCTTGCATGCGCTGTTTAGCTGCTACAGGTTGGATTAACTTTAGAATGCGAGCTATGATAGTCTCACTTTTGTGCCATCATTTTGATCAAGATTGGCGCTCTGGAGTCTATCATCTAGCTAATTTATTTTTAGATTATGAGCCTGGCATCCATTACCCGCAGTTTCAAATGCAGGCAGGAACCACAGGAATTAATACCATACGAATGTACAACCCGATCAAGCAATCACAGGAACATGATCCAGACGGTGTTTTTATCAAAAAATGGGTACCTGAACTAGCCAACATACCTAGCGAATTTATTCATGAACCTTGGAAAATAAGCCCTTTTGATGAGGTATTCTTTAATATTAAATTAGGTTCAGACTACCCAACCCCCATCATTGATATCGAAGCCAGTGGGCGCCTAGCTCGTGATAAAATATGGTCACACCGCAAGCACCCTCTCGTGCAGCAAGAATCCAAAAGAATCGTATACACCCATGCTCGCCCTAATAATAAGCCTGCTAGCAAATCCCGTAGCTCTAGTCATAGTCGTGCGAATAAATCTAGGCAAAAACCTGCTCAGAAATAACTCTATTTAAATTTACCAACCATCATTTATCTCATGTCTAGTATTAGCCTCCTCTTTCCTCATCAGCTCTTTGATAAACATGAGCTATATGAGCTTAATCAGCCTATTTATCTCATAGAAGAACACTTATTTTTTAAGCAATTTAATTTCCATAAAACTAAACTCGCCTACCATAGAGCCTCCATGCGTCAACATGCGCACAAACTTAAAGCCAGAGGACTCATCATTCATTATATCGAGAGCCAGCAAGACAGCAGTTGTATTAAAAAACTTATTGAGGAATTAGCTAAACAAGGTGTGACTCATATTAGTTATATCAACCCAACAGATAACTGGTTAGAAAAACATATACAACAAGGGCTAAAACTTCATAATCTAGCATTCAATGAATTTGAAAACCCATTATTTATCAATAATCGCAATGATTTAGAAAGCTTTTTCAAACCTGATAAAAAATCATTTTTTCAAACAACTTTTTACAAACAACAGCGAGTCAAACTCGACTTACTCATGGAGCTAAATGGCGAACCTGCAGGGGGGAAATGGACTTATGATATAGCCAACCGCAAAAAATACCCAAAAAACACCCAACCTCCAGCAGTCAATCTTCCGCAAGCCGACGACTATTGGCAAGAAGCCGTGGATTACGTAGAGCAGAACTTCAGCTCTAATCTAGGTCAAATTAGCGCACAACCACCCTACGCCTACAACCGCAAACAAGCTCTGGCTTGGTTAGAGCAGTTTTTAGATTACCGTTTTCATGACTTTGGGGATTACGAAGACGCTATTGTCTCTGAGGAATCTATCCTAAATCACAGTGTCCTTACTCCTATGCTCAATGTAGGTATCCTCAGCCCAATGGAGGTCATAGATGCCGCTCTAGCACATGCAGAGGCCAATGATACACCGATTAATTCAACCGAAGGCTTTGTAAGACAAATTATAGGCTGGCGTGAATTTATACGAGGCATGTACGAATGCAAAGGCACACAAGCTCGTCTAAAAAATTATTGGGGATTCAGCAGACCTATACCCCCTTCTTTTTATAATGGCACTACCGGCATAGATCCTATTGATCAGACCATTCATAAAGTACTACGTGACGGTTACGCCCATCATATTGAACGCTTAATGGTACTCGGCAATTTTATGCTACTCTGCGAGTTTGATCCCGACGAAGTTTATCGTTGGTTTATGGAGCTATTTATTGATGCTTATGATTGGGTCATGGTTCCTAATGTATACGGTATGAGTCAATTTGCTGACGGTGGTCTTTTTGCGACTAAGCCCTACATCTCTGGTTCTAATTATCTCATGAAAATGAGTAACTACAGCAAAGGAGACTGGCAAACTACTTGGGACGGACTATTTTGGCGCTTTATGCATACACACCGTGACTTTTTCCTCTCTAACCCTCGCCTTGGAATGCTTGTTCACACCTTTGACAAAATGGACGAGAGCAAGCAAAACCTCCACCTAAGTAATGCTAATAAATTCCTAGAGCAACTCTACGATTAAGCTCTTTTGCGCACTGATCTACGCGAGAAATAACTCGTATGTCTAAATACATTCATAAGCAAACCAATAGCTGTCAATGTAAGCACTAAGTTAGTACCACCATAACTAATGAGTGGCAGAGGCAATCCTGTATTAGGCAAAGTAGCTGTCACCACACCTATATTAATAAAGGCAGGCACCACAATCACCGCGGTAAGTCCAACCGCCAAAGATTGATTAAATACATCCTTAGCCCCCAACGCTATAAACACACCAACTACTGCAATAACAGCATAAGCAAGCAGAATACTCAAGCTCATCACCATACCCATCTCTTCGGCAATAGCTGAATAAATAAAATCCGTATGAGCAAAAGGAACCTGATGCTTTTCTGTTCCTTGTCCCAATCCAGTACCAAAAATACGACCACTTTGAAAAGCCTCCAAAGCTTTGTACTGTTGATAACCAGCCCCCTGCTTATGTGCCTCTAAATCTAAAAAAGCCATAATCCTATTAAAACGACCAGGATCTGCCTTAATCCCAACAGCCAAACCAGTCACACCAAAAACCACTGAAATCATAATATGCCACAGCTTCACTCCAGCTACACTAAGCATAATTAAGCTCGCAATACCCAATGACATAGCTGTTCCCATATCAGTTTCAAAAAATATGAGTAAAACAATAATACCCATAATAATATGTGTACCAATATAGCCTGCTTTAAACTCTTTGAGCTTATCTTGGTACAAATAAGCATAATTAGCCAACACCAACATCAAGACAGATTTAGCAATTTCAGAAGGCTGGAAACTGCCTAATCCAGGTATCTGCACCCATCTACGCTCGCCATTAATAGGATCAAAAGTAAAACACCACACCAGTAACGCTACCACCCCCACATAAGCAAACCATAGCAAAACACCTCTTTTAAAAAAGAATAAGCTCTGCGGCAATCGCGAAAAAACCCAAGCAATAAACACACCTATCACAATGCCACAACTTTGCTTAATCAAATCCTTGTAACTACCTGCTTCAGACCAGTAAGTAGTACTAGCAAGAGCAATGAGGCCAACAGCTAGCAGAAACGCCACTGCCAATAGCAAAGGAACCCAGAGTAAACGTCCATATTTATCACTTAACATACTATTTTTAATCAGCATCTGCTAATCTTGATAACATATACCATAAAGCAACCGCTATAAATGGTACAGCTATAAGCCAATAATAGCCACTCACCAAAGCCACACTCACAGCCAAACCCAAATCAAACACAGGCATCCATGCTAAACTACGTTTAATAAACTTAGCATTAGGCTGCCCTGCTACTTTATGTATCCAAATAGCTAACCCCGTAAGGGCTAGCACCACAAACCATATAGCCACACTAACCAAAGCATGCTCAACTAAATAAATATTAGTAAGCACTAATTGCAAAATAACCGCCAAAGCAAGAAACGCTCTAGAAAGCTTAATTTTTGATGAGCACATAAAGCTCAAAATATAAAAAAACAAACTCACACCAGCAAACCCAATCACAAAAGCCCAGAACACATCCAACTCAACATGGACCAATACCGCAACAGGTATAATAAAAGCCCTACAAGCAGCCATGAGTACCACACGAGCTGTAAAATTACGCTTATGAAACAACGTATACAAAGATATCACAACAGCATGCAGTAACACCCACGGCCATGTACGCACAGGCAAATAAGTGGCTAAATAACCAGCCCCAAACAAGCAAGCCAACGCCAAAAAACCTATATTAACACGTGGGATACGCCCACTAGGAATAGGCCTTGTAGGCTGATACTTCTTATCCCACTTAACATCGTACCAATCTCCGCTCAAACAACCATAAAAATAGAGCAAGCTAATCATCAAGCCCGTAACAATGAGCGTATTGATATCTAATGTATAAACCTTGGCAAACTCATAATTCTTATCATTAAAGAAAAAAATAAGACAAGAAGCCAAGATAACCTGACTCCAAACAGAAGCTAAATTAGGCAAGCGACAAGAGCTCAAATAATCTCTTATAAGCTGCCTCATAACCCAAGTAAACTTAAACTACAGGTGAGCCTGTGCTCTGTGTCAACTTATGAAATGCCTCAATAAGTTGCTTAGTTATTTCACCCGCTTCGCCTGTACCAATCTTACGTTGATCAAGTTTAGTTGCAGGAATAACCTCTGCAGCACTACCTGTGAGGAAACATTCATCTGCAGTGTAAATATCATACCTAGTCAAGCTCTGCTCTTTGACCTCGTAGCCTAAATCAGCGGCTAACTCAAAAATAACCTGACGAGTAATCCCATCAAGAGCGCCATTAGAAATAAGTGGCGTATAAAGCACGCCTGATTTTATAATAAAAATATTATCTCCAGTACATTCAGCCACATAACCTTGCTCATTAAGCATCAGTCCCTCTTGACCTCCTGCTTGCATAGATTCCACACGGGCTAACACATTACTCAAGTAATTAAGCGACTTAATCTGAGGGCTAATTGACGTAGGTGTTGGTCTACGAGTCGAACACGTAACCACCTCTAAACCTTTGGTGTAATACTCTTCTGGATAGAGACTGATTTTAGAAGTGATGATGAAAATACTCGGCTTTTTACAGAGATAAGGATTAAGACCTAAATCACCTGTACCTCTTGTAGCTACGAGGCGGATATAGCCATCACTAAGGCCATTAGCCTTGATCGTATCAAAGATAGCTTGCTTGAGCTCCTTTTCATCAAGCTCGATATTAAGCAAGATAGCTTGAGCTGAATCATAGAGACGTTGAATGTGCTCATCTAACCTAAACACACGGTTAGAGTAGAAGCGAATACCTTCAAAAACGCCATCACCATAGAGCAACCCATGGTCAAAAACAGATATTTTTGCATCTGCTTCATCTACTAACTTACCGTCTAACCAAATTTTAAGAGCCATCATATTTTATTAATGTTAGGTATTAAATAGCTGAGTTAGTTTAAAAATCAAGCAAAGAACAACGCCTAAGTTGATTATTCATTATCTGTGGAGAATTAAACTTGGGCAACCTGTTGTAAGAATAACTCAGGCAACTCCAAATAGTCCTGTCCATGAATAACCTCAGTGAGCAATTCAACCCCAGCCCAAGCACCTATTTCAGCACGATTACTAATACATACAGAGCTCCACTCTTCCTTAGTATAATTGAGGATAAGATACTTACAAACCAACCCCCTAGCTCTAATTGCCATAGTCGTAAGCTTGGTATGATTAAGCATGCCGAGCTTATTATCTGCTACTAGTAGAATCTCTAAAGGATGCGTGCAACGCTGTGACAACTCAAACACCCAATCAGCCATACTCATATCAGCTTTGAGAGGAACCTCCCAACCACCAACACCCTCAACTAGCACCACATCAAAATTCTCCTGCAAATAAGCCAAACTATCATTCATCTCTTGCACCAATTTAGGAGCTTGCTCCTCATGACCACTGACCTTCATCGCTGTATAGGGAGAGGCTGGTAATTGAAAATAAACAGGACAAATATCCGCAATTTCTAAATCCAGCATAGCAACACCCTCAATAGGGTTCTGCGTATAAGCCGCAAATAATTGCTGAGCATCCTCTGTCGAACCACAAGCAACAGGCTTGTAAGCAATCGCATTGACACCTTGCTGACGAAGCGCTTGGGTTAATAACGCCGTAATATAAGTCTTACCAACATCTGTATCCGTACCCGCAATAAAATAAGTTCTAGCTTTCATATATGATTTGCAATTAACGACAAAAAACCTAAGACAAATTTAAAATCTAGATTCCACACCGCTATTCACAGCAGGCTTAGTATCCTCAAATAAAGGCGACTGAATAGTCACCTTAATCGTAAACCAAATAATAATAGCTATCACCAATATAAGCAGCTTGATAATTTGATCTTCCTTAATATTAAGTTTTTTCATGCCTTTTCTTGTTTTTGAGTCACTACTTGTTCTGAACTACCTTCTGAATCTTCATCTTCTAAAGACTCATTGTCATCATCCGTGGCATCGTCAGTATCGTCATCTGCATCATCGTCAGTATCACCATCGCTTGAATCCTGTTGAGTAACCTCATCAGCATCTTTTTGCTCATCTTCGTGCCCAAGTAACAATGACTCCACTCTCTCTGCAAAATCTTTAGCTGAATCAAATGACTCTAATTCCCCCTCAATACAAATACTGATATTGCCAGTTTCCTCACTAATAACAATCACCAAAGCATCACTATTCTCACTCATGCCTAGACCCGCTCTATGACGCAATCCCAACATCCTATCTGTGATATTTCTATGTGTAAGCGGGAATATACAACCAGCAGCCACCACTCTGTCCGCAGATAAAACAACTCCACCATCATGCAGAGCTGTCTTGGGGGCAAATATATTGAGCATTAACTCCTTAGAAAACACCCCATCAATTAACACCCCTGTCTCGATTTGATCCTTGAGATGGTTTTCACGCTCTATGGCAATGAGTGCTCCAACACGTTTTTTGGATAGCACACTGACGGTCTCTTCGAGTAATTCAAGGAACTCCACTTGTTTACTCCTATTAAATAACTGCAACCACGGATTAGCCCCCAATCTAGCAAAAGCCCCACGAATATCATTCTGGAAAATTACAATCAAAGCAAACGCCAAGAAACTAATCCCCTTAGTAAACAGCCAGCCAATCACCTCAAATTTCAACCAATAGGTAATCACCACACAAATCAACACAATCACTCCAACCCCCATGAGGACCTGAATCGTGCGCGTCGATTTAAAGCCCTTGTAAAATCCATACAACAGCCACCACAAAATCGCAATTTCAAGCGGAGCACGCCAATTATCTAAAAACCAATTCATTTTTTACAATCTATTTTCCACACAATAACTTAAATACCATTAAATCCAAAGTTATTTCAAAGTAAAAGTATTGACTCTCATAACCAAACTAACGCTCAGCCACCCCCAAATTGCGCTTTAATCTACAAAAACTTATCAACTAAATAGGACTCTTAATCGCTAAAAGCGCCGACTAATATTGAAAAACTGATGATTTTAGATGAGTAAGAGGTTTATCGAATAACCGCAAAGCGCAGTTAATAAGAGATTATCGAGCATTGCGGCAGTGTGAGATAGGACTCTTAATCGCTAAAAGCGCTAACTAATATTGAAAAACTGATGATTTTAGATGAGTAAGAGGTTTATCGAATAACCGCAAAGCGCAGTTAATAAGAGATTATCGAGCATTGCGGCAGTGTGAGATAGGACTCTTAATCGCTAAAAGCGCAGTTTTACACCAGTTTTTCTAGTAGTTTGTTATGAATTCCATCAAAACCCCCATTAGAAAATACCGCTAGTACATCCCCAGACTGGGCCTGCGCACAAATATCCACAACCATACTATCTACGGTGGCTCCTAAATAAGCCTCACAACCAGCTTTAGCCACATCATCAATGAGCTGCTGCGTATCGAGCTGTTCCTCTTGAGTGATACGACTATCCTTAATATCTAACATATAGAGCACATCGGCATCCTTGAGAGCATCGACTAAATCCTGTTGGAAAATATTTCTCCTAGTCGTATTCGAACGTGGCTCAAAAATAGCAACGAGCCTACCCTCTCCTGCAATCCCTGACTTGAGCGACACAATCGCCTGCTTAAGCGCCGTTGGATGATGAGCAAAATCATCAATCACCTTGACCCCATTGACCTCACCCTTGAGCTCCTGCCTACGCGCAATCCCTGCAAATTGAGCTAAACCAGCTTGAATCGTAGCTGTATCAATCCCTGCATGCTTAGCTAGACTAATCGCCATAGCGGCATTGCGCACATTAAACTCACCTTGCAAGCTCATCTGATACACATCACCCTCAAAACTAAACTGAGTTCCTCGAATCGTTACTCCTGCCTCATTAGTAAGCTCACAGGGCTCAATGCCTGAAATAACCGCATCATTAGACGCTCCTAAACCAACTTTCTTCACAGGGCTGTAGCTATCAGCTAACACATTGAGCACATTCGCATCATCGCCATTAGCGAGCACCAAGCCATCTTGCGGCACCGCACGCAACAAATACCTAAATGTCTTAAGGATCTGCTCCAAATCATCATAAATATCCGCATGATCAAACTCGATATTACCTAACACCACCGCCTCAGGCAAGTAATGCAAAAACTTAGACCTCTTATCAAAAAACGCCGTATCATACTCATCACCCTCCAAAATCGTGTATTGAGCCTGCGGATTAAAACGCGCTGTGTACTGCATATTCTTAGCCACACCACCAATCATGTAATTGGGTTGAGGATAATCACTAACTTGACTCGCATATTCAAACAACCAAGTCGTAAGCGACGTCGTCGTCGTCTTACCATGCGTGCCTGTAATCACCAAATTAGACTTACCTTGGAGCAAGTAATGACGCATCGTCTCAGGTAGGGATAGATAGAACTGCTTGCGACTCATCACCGCTTCCACCTCACAATGCCCACGGCTCATCGCATTACCAATCACCACCACATCCACATCTGAAGGCACCTGAGCAGCACCAAACCCCTCGAATAACTCAATCCCTGAATTCTGCAACTGTGAGAGCATCGGCTCATACAGAGCCTCATCCGAGCCAGACACCTCATGCCCTTGATTCTTAAGCGCAATCGCCACCGACCCCATCGCCGTACCCCCAACTCCAATAAAATAAAACTTCATCATCAAAAAACTTACTATTTTTTATTTAACAATAATAACACTAGCCCAATCACCTTATCCTTTTCATCTGGGTGAGACTCTGCAATTAACAAACTAAGACTCGTTAATGTAGCTGGATTTATCTGATTACTATAATCAAATCCAGCCTTATGCAAAAACCAAATAAAACTAAATGCTCCACTACGCTTATTACCGTCACTAAAAGGATGGTTTTTAATAATAAAATAGAGCAAATGAGCTGCTTTCTCTTCTATACTTGGATAAGCATCATTACCAAACACACTCTGAAATACACTACAAAAAACACTATCCAAAGAGCCTTTATTTTTTTCTTGAGCAAATAACGCAGTAGCTTCTCCTTTATCTATGAGCGTTTGCTTAAGTTTAGCAATCCCATCATATAACTCATTAGAGTCTAGCTTAATATCATCTTGTTTATGAAAGACAGGAAAATTAGATTTATCATAATTTTCTAATGAAAACCAAGTATGAGAAAAAGAAACTATCAGCTCTAACACATCATCCATAGGCATATCAACCCTATCTTTGGTTAATAACTTAACCGTATCAACAGCCTCCAAAAACTTAGTCTTATCTTGTGCTAACCTATCCTTATTAATAGTAAAACCTTGAGTAATATGCTCTTTCAAAGTCTGCGTTGCCCAAATTCTAAAATCAGTAGCGCTTTTTGAATTAATTCTATAACCGACAGATATAATAGCGTCTAAATTGTAATACTCTATATTTCTTTTAACGCTTCTACTACCTTCTTTTTGAACAGTTTCCAAAATAGAAACAGTTGCTTTTTTAGTAAGTTCACCATCTTTAAAAATATTTTTGAGGTGCTTTGAAATAGCTGGTTTTTGAACACCGAATAAATCGGCTATTTGATTAATATTAGCTAGTAAAGTCTCTTTATTATTATCACTAATTAAGCTCACTGAGCCTTGTTTAGTTTTATAAATAACTATTTCATTCTGCTGTTTATTCATAATACACAAATTACTAACTCAAAAAAATCGCCGTACCCCCAACTCCAATAAAATAAAACTTCATCATCAAAAAAATATAAAATCAGAGTAAACAACCCTAAACCTAAGTCAACACCAGATAACTAAGGCAAGTTAATAATCACTAGCTACAGAATGGTTGTCCTCTATACTTTATCGCTTATTGAGCGTTCTAAATCCCATTTGACAGCCTTGAGTCGTGAGGCAACTAATTTGATAGAGCCTAATACAGAATCTTCTGCAGGCAAACTACCATATACTAAATTACTAAAGTCATTTAAATAAGTATTCTTTAATTCAGCCCAAACTTTATCCGTATCTTTAAATAATAGAGCTTCTTTAGGGTGATGTACTAACCAATCCTTATTGCTTTTAAGTGTATTAATATCGTCTTGAGCCACCAAAACCAGCATTTCATCAAAATAAAGAGAGTTGAGAAACTCCATGACTTCTGTAACTTGTAATAACTGATGAATATCGTAAATATGACGTATTTTATTCCTTAAATCAGCTATAGGTTGTGAGCTATAAGAAAAACGCACAAGACTCATTATCTTTTCACAAATGGTTCTATTAACGTGTAACACTTGAACCTCAAACGGTAACATACCATACTCTTTGGCTAAGTTTAATTGGTTAGATTCTAGCATCATCTCGTAGATATAAGAGCTAACTGCTTGCTTACCATACGGCTCATGGCGTCCTAACCAAGAGGCTTCAACGATAATAACATCTCTTACCTGACCAAAAATCCCTTTAAACTCATGATTATATTGATAAGCCACTTTTCTAATCATGCCTAATTTATTGGTAACTCCATCTACCGTAACTTCGACTAACTCTTCTGAATTTATTTGAGTAATTTCTTTTAAAGTCTTTTTAAGCTGATTTCCAGAATCTCCTTCTTGCTTTAAGACAACTAAATCAATATCTTCTGAAAATCGCTCTATAATTCCAAAACACTTTGAAAGAGCTGTGCCTCCCTTAAAAACTGCTTTTGCACCTGCTTTACCTGTAAAAATCAAATGCAGAACATACATTACCCAGTAATCCTTTTCGATATAGATAGCAGGAATAGCTAATTGTTGAGCCGTAAACTTAACAGACTGCCTAAATAATGTTGGATTTTTGTGTAGCCTCATACGATATTCCATTTTTGAACTGTCGGCAGCACTTGTTCTACTCCCGATAAGTTATATTTTGTTATTGGATTTAACGAGCGCAATAAAGGCTCTGTTAACTCCCGCTTTCCAGCTCCATCCAGTAAAGCACCTGTTAAAGCACGAGTTGCAGGTGGGTATTTTTGAGCTAAACGAACAAGGGTCGAGCAATCCTTTTCACAGAGCTTAGTAATAATACTCAGTAATCTATAACAAGCATCAATTACAGTCGTATCAGGTATTTTCTTGATATACCTAATGGTATCCAGCAATTGCAACAAAGGAACATTCTCCTTAGTGATAGTATTCTTTTGCTTAACAAAACGAATAGTATAAGGCTCTCTACTAAATTTAGAGCGAATATTATTTTTTCCTATCTCAATTGTATTACTCACCTGAGTAGTTAATCCTAACTTATTGTAGATACTATAGCCCGTTAGATAACCAGTAATCTTACCATTCTCCTCCAATAAATCCTTAACAACCTGATATTCATTAGGCGTTAAAGCACCAAAAACAGTAGACTCAGGCTTATAAAACTTGCCTTTACTTAGCTTACTTATCTTACCAGAAGCAACTAACCTATTGAGAGCTTTAATAATGGCCTCCCTCTTATTCACCTCATTAACAAAATCAGCATAGGTGAAAACATAACCTTTAGGCAGCCTGTCAACCATGTACATTATATAATCAGAGGTTTTCATATAAATAACCTTTAATTATAAAAACAAAAATGTCCAGTTTTTTTCACAATAAACTGGACAAAAAGGATTAAAGAAGCTTTTCAAAAAGCACCGACCCCATCGCCGTATCAACAGCCTCCAAAAACTTAGTCTTATCTTGCGCTAACCTATCCTTATTAATAGTAAAACCTTGAGTAATATGCTCTTTCAAAGTCTGCGTTGCCCATTGACGAAACTTAATAGCACTTGATGAGTTAACTCTGTAACCAACAGATATAATGACATCCAAATTGTAGAAATTGGTAGGCTTGGTAGAAAAATCGGAATTTCCGATTTTTCTCATTGAAGTCTCTTTTTCTAGTTCTCCCTCTTTGTAAATGTTTAAGATGTGCTCGTTAATGGTTGACTTTGCTTTTTGAAATAATTCAGCCATTTGTTCAATGGTCAACCAAACTGTTTCATTCTCCAAATGAGTTTGAATATTAATTTGACCATCTTCTGACTGGTATATAATTAAATTTGAATTCATTTACGTATTTAGAAAGTTATTAGTTATACTTTTAAACTAAAAGTTTGTATAAATCAGAGTAAACAACCCTAAACCTAAGTCAACACCAGATAACTTAGGTAATGAATATTAGAGCTTAATCAACCTTATCTTCAAAGGTTTCTACAAAATTTTTGAGTTTATTAATAATGCGAGATGAGACCTCTCTGCGTTCTTTAAGTTTAGGTTTATGTTCAGGTTTTATTATCTTAATTACATCATCACCTAATGGTAGTTTCTGGGTAAATAAATAATCACCTAAAACCTTTTCTAAACCGAGTATATCGAGATGTTCTGATTGACTTAATTCATTTAAGGTTTGCTGTTTCTTGACTGCCCAATACTCAGCAAATACTACAGCTATATCGTCATCGGAGCTTAACTCTTGGAGCTGACCTGCGATAAACTCCTCAATAAGTTCACGCTTACTTCTCAGCTGAGTTTCAGAGTCTAGCAAGTCATTAATAAGTTTAATTTGCTTCTCTTGCTCCTGAGGGTTTTGACTCTTAAGGTTTCTTAATAGACCTATAATATAACTAACATTAATCTTGTCTCGAGTCATTAGCTCCAGCTCAAAGTCTAAGTCATCTAAGATAGAGACTACCTCTTTTTGATTATCACTCTTAACCTTATCATATAAATCTAGGTACTTACTGCGGTAATCAGCAAATTCCTGCTCAGATAGAGGTAATCGCTTAAAACTAAAATCAGTAAAGCACTCCATCATATTTTTAATTCTAATCAAATTACGGAAAGCCTTGATGAATTCGGCTTCATCTTCCTCGGTTTCTAAATCATTAACACTATCAACTGTAGGTGTAATAGCTAACAGAGCCTGATAAGCTTCATTAAATTTATCTAGATAATTTTCAAATGGAGCTAGAATAATGTCTTCAACTGCATCCTTATTAGCAAATAGCTCAATAGCCTTATCTGTCGCGGGTTTAAGATTCCTAAAGCATACTACATTACCCTGAGACTTCTTAGTTCCATAAATACGGTTTGTACGAGAAAAAGCCTGTAATAAACCATGATGCTTTAGATTCTTATCTACATAAATTGTATTGAGCAACTTACTATCAAACCCAGTGAGGAACATATTAACTACGAGCAAGATATCAATCTCCTTATTCTTAACTCTCTTTCCTACATCCTTATAGTAGCCGTAGAAATTATTCGTAGACCAATTAGTCCCGTAATCATCATTATAATCAGCTATATAATCATCTAGTTTCTCACGGCTATGCTTACTCACAGACTCACCATCTACATCATCATACACCTCCCTATCATCCTCATTAGCTCCATAAGAAAAAATAGTAGCCACCTTTAAATGATGTAACCCCTGCTCATATTTTTGCTTAAATAGCTCATAATAATTAATCAGTGTTTCTATATTTGATACCGCCATAATAGCCGTAAATTCATAGCTATGAGTCTTTCTAGCGTGATTAGCTATAATATAATCAGTAATCTTATTGAGTCGTTCAGGAGACTCCATCACCTCCTTAGTATCAATTGCTTCTACATCAATATCAATTATCTCGTCCTTCTGCTTAAACGTTCTTATATACTCCACAGAAAACTTCAGCACATTCTCATCACGAATAGCATCAGTAATCACATACTTATGCAAACACTCACCAAATAGATCCTTAGTCGTACGCTTACCTAAATCATTTTTAGAGGCATTCTCTGCAAAAATAGGCGTACCCGTAAACCCAAACATCTGTAACTTAGGGAAATACTGAGTAATCCTACCATGAGTATCACCAAACTGAGAGCGATGGCACTCATCAAAGATAAACACCATAGACTCATCGCGCATAGCTGACATAGTCTCAATATGCTTAGACTTAGTGATGGCTGTATTTAATTTTTGCAGCGTCGTCACAATCAGCTTAGTATCATCAGCAAACTGCTTAACTAACTTACTCGTATTATTCGTAGCGTCCACACTACCCTCAGAAAAAGCATTAAACTCCTTAATAGTCTGAAAATCCAAATCCTTACGATCCACCACAAATACCACCTTAGAAACCGTAGGTGACTGCGTGAGAATCTGAGCCGCCTTAAAACTAGTCAGCGTCTTACCCGACCCCGTAGTATGCCATATATAGCCATTTTTCTGCGTATTTTTGACCTGCTCCACAATACGTTCAACCGCATAATACTGATACGAACGCAGAGCCATCAGAGCCTTATTACTCTCATTAAGCACAATATACTTAGTAATCATCTTAGAGAGCTGGCATTTCTCTAAGAACACCTCCGCAAATTCATGCAACTGAGTGATTTTCTTATTATCCTCACCCGCCCAAAAAAACGTCTGCTTAAAATCCTTAGGGAAATCTCGAGTCACCCTATTATGCGCAAAATACTTAGTATTAACCCCATTACTAATAATACACATCTGCAAATAGCCAAACAATCCATACCCAGCATTAAACGAATGCCTCTCATAACGCCCAAACTGATTAAACGCCTCCTTCATTTCTAAGCCACGACGCTTCAGCTCAATCTGTACTAGAGGCAAGCCATTCACCAAGAGCGTCACATCATAACGATTCTGATACGTCCCCTCTAGCGTAATTTGATTGGTCACCTGATATTGATTCTTACACCAATGCAGCTGATTAATCAGCTCGAGATAACCTGTATCACCATCATCCTTTGTGTATTGCACACGATCACGTAGCGTCTTAGCCTTTTGAAATATACTCCCCTTAGCCAGCTTATTGAGCACCTGTTTAAACTCCAGCTCCGAGAGCGTAGTCTGATTATGAATCTCTAGCTGAGCCTTGAGATTAGCAACTAGGGAGGCCTCATCAGTGATAGACACCCTATCCCACCCCAGAGACTGGAGCTGACTAATCAGATTATTTTCGAGAACTTGTTCGGATTCAGTGGACATAAGTTTTATAGATTTTTTAAGTATTAAATAGCGATGAAATGAGAGGGAGGTAAATCTTAATAAATATTAATTTTCACTTTTTTTTATATTTTTTCAATTGACTCTGACCGTAAACAATATTAGTTTATTATCAATATGGCTGCTACCGCTGTTCATCCTTGAGGTGTTTAAGTAGCAGTTTTCGTATTTTATAATACAATATTCTCATAGATTAATATTGTTACTCATAACTTCCATAGCTCCCACATTTCTATATTATTAGTTATACCAAAGTCTTCCAATGAAGCTGTACAAACAGTCACTTTGGGAAAACTTGAAAGATGTTCCTTAAATCTTTCTTTCCATGTAGATTGAGGACAAATAGTATTTAATAAATACTGCATACCACAGAAGTAATAAAAAGCTCTACTCCCAGAAACTTGTTGCCAATTACTGTCTAACTGAAAACTACTAGCAAATTCTACAACATTTATATTCCATAATCTACTGTGGTGAGCTGATACATTTCTAATATAATTAAGGCTTTTAAGTAGAGATTTAAAATCATTTTCTTTCATCTTATACTTAGCTGCAATAATACTCCTGTCTTGATATTTTAAACCTGCATAAAGCTGAGAAATACTGCCAAAATCAAGTATTTCAATAGCCACCCAAATCTGCAGACGACCATATTTTTCTAAATTGTGCTCAACAAAAGGATTCTTTCTAGCCCTATACTGCAAACTATTAAATCGCTCGTGCCAGATTTGAAATCCAGTTGCTCCATCTTTCTTACGTATTGAGCGAGTCGTAAAATTTCGGTCAAAAAATTTAACATCATAATAAGAGAACGCATTATAACGCCCCAATAGATGAGCTACATCAACCCTAACCGCCATCTCAATACGCTCCAACGCATCCAGTGCCAATAAGCGTAGTTTTTTATCAAAAACATAGAGCTCAACAGCTTCTTCAAAGCGACTCCCTTCTATAAACTCATCTTCGCGATAAGAATGACCTGCAGGCTGAGTCTTCATTTTTCGAAAAGGATACCAATACCCACTCAAACGATAATAACCAATTCGTTCTAAATAAGTAAGCGCAACAGTTGTATTCTCCACAGCTAAACCTCTAGATTTGAGTAACTTTAATTGCTCTTCAAAACTATGCCATTGATTATTTCCCATAAGATTAATTAAATAAACATTTGTTGAAGTAAACCTTTTTTGAAGGTTTGGGCTTGGGTGAGTTCTTGGTTGACGAGGTCGATCTTGTGGTCGAGGGCGGTGAGAAAGTCGGCGATTTTTTGTTGCTCGGCTGGGTGGGGATACAAGATTGTAATTTTCATTAGCTCTTTTTTCGAAATGTTGTAGCGAGTACTCCCTTGAGCTAGCGGTATAATTTTTCTTCTCATTATTGAAGTCTTCAGAAGATAGGATAAGAATTTCGGTGAAATCTGATCTCTATTATTTAATCTGTAGCCAAAACAAAAGCTATTCAAGTAGAGTTCTCTGGGCTTATCCAATAGAACACTAGATAATGCTATCTCTTGTTGTGTTTCAGACGAAGTCGTAAAAAAAAGGTCGCCATATTGAGCTTGGTTTTGATTTTCATGACCTAATATTTTTACTAAGCCACAATTGTTAATATTTATTTCATCCCCTGAATAAAGTTGTGTATATTGGATATATAAAGCTCCTTCCCCAAAATCATCTTTCGTCTTACCAGTGAGGCCGCCATATGTTTTACCTAAGTCACCCAACGTTTTCTCCTCCCAATCAGGGAAGTCGTTGCCTTGGTCGTCTTTGAAGCGGATTTGTTGGGAGAAGAGCTGCTGCATCATGCCCTTTTTGTAGGCTTCTAGTGCCGCTTTTTTCCGCTGTAACTGCCCAATCTTGTCATCGACAGAGGTGAGGAAACTGGCGATTTTTTGTTGTTCAGATGTTGACGGTTGGATGAACTTCAGCTGCTTTAAGTCGGTCAGTGATAAATTGGGTCGAGCTGACTCAGATTGAGTCCCTTTAATTATATTTTGAACCCTAGCATGCTGATAAACTTGAAGAACAAAATCTCTAGAGAAACCATTCTTTACTCTGAATAATGCTACAGCTTGATTTATACAAGCTTTCTCCTTACTTAGATATACGCAATTCCTACCTATAGATGCACCTACAATATTTATTAAAACATCACCGTGCTTGAGTTGACTTGATTTCTGAGCAATATAAAAATTTTCTGGTAGAAACTTAGGCTTGCTAATATCTAAAAATCCATCTCTGACGTTTTCACTAGTTACAAATAATACTCCTGTTTTCTGATAATCATATCCTTGCCATTTTGGAGAACTGCCTTTAGTTATCTTATCTGTAATTTGTTCACCCGTATAAACTTTCCACTCTCCTTCAAACTCAGGAAAGCGTAGCTTAGGTATCTGTTCTGTTGCCTGAGTCATATTAAAACGGGGCTTTAATGCCTAGTTCCTGACAAAAGCCTGCGATGGAGGCATCGGTGGTAGCCATCTCCAGCTCAATCTGGGCTAGCTCGGCGGTGACGGCATTTAGGTCGATAGGTTCTTCCTCCTCAAAGGTATCGACATAGCGCGGGATATTGAGATTGTAGTCGTTATCCTCTATCTCGCTGAGAGGAGCTACGTAGGCGTATTTGTCGACGTTCTGGCGCACGCGGTAGGTTTCCATGATTTTGCTAACATGGTCATCGGTGAGGGCGTTTTGGTTGCCGACCTTTTCAAACTCAGTTGAAGCATCGATAAATAAGATATCCTCCGAATGCACACGGCATTTCTTAAGCACTAAGATACAAGCGGGAATTCCCGTACCGTAGAAGAGATTAGCAGGGAGTCCGATGATGGCATCGAGGTAATTCTGCTCCTCTATGATATACTTTCTAATAATCCCCTCGGCTGCACCACGAAATAGTGCCCCGTGTGGCAGGACAATTGCAGCGGTGCCATTGTCCGCCAGTTGATGAATCATGTGTTGCACAAAGGCAAAATCAGCCTTGGAGCTAGGAGCAATGCGCCCGTATTGGCTAAACCTATCGTCGGTTTCGTTGAGAGGATTATCCTTGCCCTTCCATTTGGCTGAGAATGGAGGATTAGCCACGATGGCTTCAAAACGTTTATCTAAGTGCTGAGGCTCCTCTAGGGTATCCTCCTGCTTGATATCAAATCTGGCATAATGCACGTCATGCAAGAGCATGTTCATGCGTGCGAGGTTGTAGGTGGTACGGTTGAGCTCCTGCCCGTAGAACTCCCCTACCTCAGCCTCTCTGGCAATACGTAGTAGAAGTGAGCCTGAGCCACAGGTGGGGTCGTAGGCATTGCGAATCTTGCTCTTATCGGTGGTGACGATTTTAGCGAGGACTTTGGAAACCTGCTGCGGAGTGTAGAATTCCCCTGCTTTCTTACCTGCTCCTGAGGCAAATTGAGCAATGAGGTACTCGTAAGCATCGCCTAAGACATCTGCCTGAGTATCTTCGAGTGCAAAATCAATCTTGTCCAGATGTGATAGGACTTTGGCAATTAAGGTATTGCGTGCCTCGACACTGCGACCGAGCTTAGTGCTCCCAAGGTCTAAATCCTCAAAGAGATGATTGAAATCATCCTCTGAATCAGTGCCCATGGTACTGCGCTCGATAGAGTTGAGGATTGCCTGTAAGTCCTCGAGGATGAAATTACTCTCTCCCTCGGTATCAGCATTGCCTTTCTGAGCAACGGCGGAGAAGAGCTCGTTAGGTTGGAGAAAATAGCCTAGTTTCTCCAGTGACTCTTCCTTAATCGCCTCAATATTATCAGGGTCGGTTTCGAAGGCGTAGTCCTGATTATCCTCGGTCGCTAGGAGTTTACTGGCGAATAAGTACTGTTTCTCTGAGAGGTATTTATAGAAAATAAAGCCGAGAATATAATCACGGAATTCGTCTGGATCCATCTTGCCACGTAATTCATTGGCTATCGCCCAGAGTTGAGCCTCTAGGTTTTTTTTCTGATCTTCGGACATCATCATAAATAATTATTAAAATTGAGGTATTTTTCCTGCAAAACTCTAAACCCCCTTTTGTATCTCGTCAACTGTTCAGATTGTTTAATATACGAGGCTGCAAGGAACTTCTAAGGGCTGGCTGTAGAGACCTACTGCTACGCTCGCAAGAAACGAAGTAGATTGTATGATATGAGCAGTTCCCATTACTCCTCTTCTTTTGTGATGTTTCTGTAGGAATAGCATAAGGTTCTTTTGCCTTTGATGATTTGGTAGATTTCGACACCAAAAACAGTGCCACTTAGAGGGCTTTTGCTGTAAATAGCTAGGTGCTGTCCTTCTTGTTGTTCTAGTGTTTCTATGGTTTCTGATGATATTGTAGAAAAGTAAGCTGCTGCGTAGATGAGAGGT
>Ga0209533_1000873_pt1 | contig 28731 bp, 38 predicted proteins | sample COG_04_FD_184748 | JGI IMG/M metagenome (GOLD analysis project Ga0209533, IMG submission 184748) | Pelagic Microbial community sample from North Sea - COGITO 998_met_04 (SPAdes) (version 2) | ecosystem: Environmental > Aquatic > Marine > Neritic zone/Coastal water | place: Helgoland, sampling...
GCTTCTGCGAGCGGTGAGAAGTACATGTATGAGCTTCTTGCAGAAAGGTTAAGCGGTAAACGGATTGAGACGTTCAAGAGTCAGTGGATGCAGCGTGGTAATGATTTAGAACCAGAGGCGGCTACCGTCTTTGAGTTTCAGACAGATTTAACCTGCCGAGAAGTTGGGTTTGTAACCAACGATGATGAAACAGTTGGTTGCAGTCCCGACAGGTTAGTTGACGGGGTTGGGTTGGAGATTAAATGCCCAAGTCATCCTGTTCACGTTAAGTATCTAGTCGATTACGCCAACAACGGAACTATGCCTTCGGAGTATTACGCTCAGGTTCAAGGAACGATGTGGCTAATGGATTTTGATCGGTATTATTTCATGTCTTACCATCCAGAACTTCCGAATCTGATTATGGAAGTAAAACGTGATGATGATTTTATTGCTGGGCTTTCAGCGGCAATCGAAAAACTTCTGGAAGATTTAACCTTAAACTTTGGAAAAATAGGAAGTATGTATGGAGTATGACAATCGAGGAAAAGTAAGCCTTTGGAAAAGTGACGAAGACGGCATTAGGCCAATCCTTAGCGGAAAGGTAGTTGCTCACCGAAACATTAAGGAAGGCGAGACAATCGACATTGCTTTGTGGAAACGTGATGGTGCAGCGGGTAATCAGCCTGTCATGACTGGCAAGATCCAAGATGTTTACAGTGCGCCAACTTCAGCGAGTCTTGAAGATGACTTGCCGTTTTGATTTCGGCAAAAGCCTGAGATTAGCACAGGTCAAGTTGGGGGTCAGTTCTTCGGAACTGGCTGCCGACATGGGGATCACTAAGCAGCAAGTGTCTCAGTGGCGGTATCGCGAAGACGCAAAGTTGAGCTTGGTGGTGAAGGTTTGCAAGCATCTTAAAATGGATGCTTATGACTTCTTGAGGTTAGCAGGTGAATAGCTTGAAGCGCTTGGCGATAATAATTCGCTTGATTATCAGTGCGGGTGAATATCGCGCATTCATAGTTCGTCCATTCGTCTGCGCGGGTTTGATTGTTGTAGAACTTGACCCCCAATCGGAGGCCAAACCCAGTTGACTCGCCAGCTTTAAATTCTCTGGCGTTGTCGTTCAGCTTACTCGTTACACTAATGCTCAATTGCTCTCTCCTTCGTTGACATACAGCTTTCTGAAATCCGCTGACTTCATGATTTCGCGCTCAAAAGTGGTGTTGTTTTCTTGGCACCATTGCTCGTAGGTTTTTTCTGGCTCGCCTTTTGGCAGATCCTCGCCAGCGTAAATGTAAGAGCCTAGCCCATGCATTGACAAGCCTTTGGTCAAGCATCGCATCTTGGCGGTGTTGATTTGAAAGGCGTTGGGGTTTTTGACAGCGTTTTTTCGATGATCCATTACGGGCAACCACATTTCGTGACTTATGCCCTCAATCGTTACAATGCAGTGAACTGTCATGGTCTCGTCTTTGTGGATCTCGTTTGCCAAAAAAGCATACGTTGCCTCTGGGTAATGCTGCTTGGTAACAGCCCAAGCCCAAGCCCATGACAGGTAGGTTAAGTTGCCCTTGCTTTCGGTGTGGTCGTTTACATTAATTGAGCTTAGTGTTTGCCATATACTCATCGTATCTCTCCTTTTGTTCAGATAGTAAAGTTTCTAATCGGTCTGCAATGATTTGCAATTCTTCTACAACGTCTTCGTCCCACTGAAAGCTGGCTTGGTTCTCATACCGACGAGCCCAAGTAGCACTAGACTGTAATGACAGAATCCAATCGGGGATCATAAGACCTCCCGAACTGATGCTGCCGCGCCCTGAAGATAAGCATTATTTTCCTCGGCTTCTGCTTGCTTCATTTCGTTCCATGCCTGTTCATCTTCAAGCATTTCCTCACTCAGCTTATCCAACGCTGGGTGGATGTTTTGTAAGAACACTAATGCTTCAGGCGATAATTGATGGCCGCTTTTTACAAGCCTAGCAATCTCAAAGATCCAATCTTCAAGATCACCGACTAAATTCTCAGGGGTTTGGTTGCTCATGTGTTACTCCTTTGCTGGTTAGACCTTCATTGTAAGGCATAAGATACTTATTGTGCAAACTATTTTTTGCAAGAATTATGATGTAAGATAGGCCCATTAGGAGGAGCAAATTATGCGCGAACTGTCAATTTACGATTTTGTGGAACATGCCAACACCAACCTGAACGCACTGGCTAAGGTGCTCGGCATCAGTCGGCAGCGCCTAGAATACTGGGCCAAAAGCGACGGGTGCTCGCTTGAGTTTGACAAGAACAATCAGGTGCATCAGATCAAGCTGCTGCGTGAAAAAATCATGTGGTGCAAATAAGAAAGCCCCGACCGTAATGAGTAATCACTACAGCCGAGGCCAATGGCGCAAGGGAACGCCGTGGAGCAACCAGCAAGGAAGCTGACAAAAGGATACCGCAAACAATGAGAAACCCATACTTTATTGACGAGCCAGCGGTAATCAGTTTTAGAGGCGGTCGAACATCTGCCTACATGCTTTGGCGTGTACTGCAAGCGCATGGCGGGGTGCTTCCCGATGATGTGGTTATAACCTTTGCTAATACAGGCAAAGAATTGCCAGAGACTTTAGACTTTGTTAACGCTTGCGCTGTCAATTGGGGCGTTCCAATCGTCTGGCTTGAACGTGTGATTACCAGAAATCCAGAAGGCATGAAACCGAAATACGCTTATGAAACCGCAATTGTGAGTTATAAAACTGCGTCCAGAAAAGGCGAGCCATTTGAGGCACTGATAAAAGCTAGGCGATACGCGCCAAACCCAGTTGCTAGATTTTGCACACAAGACTTAAAAATCAAAGCCATTCAGCAATACTTATTTGAAGAATTAAATTTTCCTAAACCATACCTTTGCCTGATCGGAATTAGAGCAGACGAAGAACGGCGAGCGGTCAAGCTACATAACACAGTAGAAGGCGGTCAGGAGCGGTACTTGCCTTTGTACGTTGACGGTATTACCAAGGAAGATATTTATGCGTTCTGGACTTCACAAAATTTTGACCTGAACCTGCCAAACAATAACGGAACTACCGACTGGGGCAATTGTGATTTGTGTTTTCTCAAAGGATTCAGCAAAAAACTATCTATAATTGAAGCTAGGCCAGACCTAGCGGACTGGTGGATTGAGCAAAAAAAATCACTGTCCAAAGATGTCGGAAAGGCGGCATATTTCAGGGCAGATCAGCCAAGCTATGAACAGTTAAAGATTATCGCCAGCGATCAAGGCTCGTTGTTTGGTTTTGATGATGAATCAATACCTTGTTTCTGCGGAGATTAATATGCGAGGAGAATTCTGGTTAATCAATCATCGTCGGGACATTCCTGACGTTATCAAGAACTTTCATGACAGGCTGAATGAGATGGATTTCAGCCGTCCGATAGCGTGGAAGTTTGAAACGTATTCCACGGTTAGGAGTCTCAGCCAGAATGCTCTGTTTCACATGTGGTGCGGGCAGATGTCAGAGTATTTCTCAAGTAAGATCAGCGTGACTCCTGAGATGGTCAAGAAGCTGATGAAGAACGAGTTCCTTGGGACTGAAGATATCCATGTCGGCAGTACGGTTATTGAGAATCAACTCCGATCAACGTCTAGTCTTTCTAAAGGTGAGATGCACGACTTCATGGAGAAGGTTTTCCACTGGGGCTTAGATAAAGGAGTACAATTAGCCAATCCAGCAGACAGCGAGTTTATGCGTGGCAGAGACGCTCAGGGCTAAGACGTTAAAGGCATTTCAGTTACTCCGAAGGTTGGAGGAAGCAGACGACAACGGCTTTTGTGAATGCGTGACTTGCGGGGTCGTTAAACACTACACAGAGGTTCACGGTGGTCACTGGTTGCCCAAGGGTAAAAGTAGTTATTTCTCATTAGATAAAAGAAACGTCTGGCCGCAATGTGTCGGTTGTAACCTATTTGGAATGAAACACGGGGTCGCAGCTCAGAATTATACGATGTTCATGATTGACAAATTCGGAAAATCTCAGGTTGATCAGATGCTTGCAGACTCCAATAAACCCATTAAACTCTACGCACGAGACTACCGTGAAATGATTGCTGAGTTTAATGCCCAAATTAAGAACCAAAGATCACGTTTGCTTTGAATGCGGGATAATCGCAGATCACGCGCATCATGTCGTTCCGCGAGTCTTGGGAGGCACGAAGACAGTCAATCTATGCGCTCCGTGTCATTCTAAAGTACACAGCGCGAATTTAACGACTTCGGCTTTAGTGAAAGAAGGACTAAGGAAACGTAGGGCTAAAGGTCTTTGTGGCGGTGGTAAACCTAGGTTTGGATACTGGTACGATCAAGACGGTAAAGTCCATAAGAATGACTATGAACAAAAGGTCATCAAAGGCGTTTTGAAGATGCGGGGATCTAAGATGAGTATGTATAAGATTGCAAACCATTACGCCGACGAAGGCGTTTTAAACCGAAACGGAAACCCCATAGACAGAAATCAAATACGGAGAATAGTAGAGTATGCGAAAAGATCCGACACCTGAAGAATGGGATACCGTAAACCGACCAAAGCATTACAACGCCACAGGAATCGAATGTATAGACTACATCCAGCAGCAGCTAGGAGACGAGTTTGGAGCGTACTGTCTGGGGAACACGATCAAGTACCTACACAGGCACCAGTACAAGAACAACGCCAGGGAAGACCTGCTGAAAGCTCAGTGGTATCTAAATAAGTTGCTTGAGGTTACGAACTAGAATATAGTAAGTGTGTCGGCGGGGCTACCAACCCCTTTAATGTCCGATTGCAATTCTGGAAGAACCGTTGTCACAACCGACACGGGTTATATCCTACCATATAAGCAATCCTCATTGAATACCCCGCTGATGGACAGTGGCGCTAAACTGTGCGTCCTTTCTAAATAGCAGTAATCCGTAGACAGATGTTAGGACTGACGACTTGTCCCGATCTACGTCCCAAAATGCAACAGGCCTCAAGTGAGGTGGTTAGGGTTGCGCCTAGCCAGAAACCGAAAGGATATGAGTACCGCATCTTCGGATGTAGACACGCCAGAGCTAACCAGACTAACGATCTGTATGCTTGTGTCTTGCAACAGGGAAAAAGTCGAAGTGTGCCTAAAATAAATGCTTTGGAGGAAGCTATGATTATAAAACGAGAAACGCCCGACGACAGAAAACGGGAAGAACGACTGTTACAGGTAATGGCCAAACATCTTGGCCTAAGTTATAAGCAAAACCCAAATACCAACAAGTATCGAATCGACGGCTGGTTTTACCACGATCAAGGTGGTGGTAAAGGACTATTGGCAGGTTGGGCAGAGTGTAAGTGGTACACTGGCAAACCTCATTTATTTCTGAATGTCCCCAAGTACATGGAATTGATAAACCTATCCGAATGCTCTGGCGTTCCGTCTTATTTTATATTTCGGAAAGAAGGCGCATGGGGTTATGCGGTTTTGCACGATGGCTACAAGCGTTCTGCAAAGGTCATGGGGGTTATTGACGGAGGAACGCCATTTGGTCGAGAACCTAACGAAGATGATATTGAACCTTTAATGGTGGTCATCGCTGATTCGGTAAGGTGGATGCCGTGAGTCTTAGGCCGCATCAAGACCGAGCTATCACAATGCTCAAGCATTCGATCCGCAAAGGTAATTCTAGGTTAGTCTTGGCAGCGCCTTGTTCATTTGGCAAGACTAGGGTTGCGATGGAGATCCTGAAGAACACTGCGAAGAACGGCAAGCTGGGGATCTTGATTTGTGATCGGGTCAAGTTAGTTGATCAAGCTCTGGAGGAATTCGACCGAGCAGGGATATCTTGCGGGGTCATCCAGTCCGATCACTGGCGGACTAATCCGAATGCTCAGATTCAGATTGCGTCGATCCAGACAATCGCCAGAAGACGGTACAAGCCTTTGTTTCACGTTGCGGTTGTGGATGAGTGCCATACCCACTACCAAACGACGACTGAGCTGATGGAGGACTACTCCAAAAGCATCTTTATCGGGTTGAGTGCAACGCCATACTCTAAAGGACTGGGAAGGCATTATTCTGATCTAGTGGTTCCGATCACACCGAGTCAGTTGCTAGATCAGGGTTATTTGTGTCCTGTCAAATACTTCGGTGGGAACAGGGCTGATCTGAAAGGCGTTAAGAACAAACGACTATCGACTGGTGGCATGGATTACGATCCTAGAAGTCTTGCCGATGCGACTGAGAAAGACCAGAAGCTGGTCGGTGATATTGTGGAGAACTTCAGGAAGTTTGGTAAAGGTCAAACGATAGCGTTTTGTCCGTCCATTAAGCATTCAAAGAAGCTGGTTGAGATGTTCCGAGAAGAAGGATTTACCGCCGAGCATATTGACGGTTATATGGATCAGGAAGATCGGACAATGATCTTTGATGCTCACGATCAAGGTGAGTTTCAGATCCTGTCTTGTTCTAGGCTCCTAAACACAGGGTATGACGCGCCACAAGTCACTACGTTGATTGATTGCTTTCCAACGAAGTCGAAGATCGCGTTCATCCAACGGGCTGGACGAATCATGAGAACGTGCGAAGGTAAAGACGAGGCGATTTACCTAGATCACGCTGGGAACGTCGAGACCCACGGCTTCCCAGAATTTATAGTGCCTGAAAGCCTTCATGACGGTCTTCAGGAGTATTCGGAAAGTTCACTGGTCAAGAAAGACAAAGATGAAATCATGCCATCGGTTTGTCCGCAGTGTTTCCAGCACTTTTTAATCACTTGCGCTTGCGGGTATCAACGACCGCCAAAGGAGAACTTAAAGACTGACGATCAGGAGCTGAAGGAGATCAAGAAGGCCAACAAGGAGTTCTCTGGCGAAGACAAGGCTAAGTGGCTTGGTGAGTTCCAGTTCTACGCAAGGAAGAAAGGCTACAAACAAGGATGGGCATCTTGGGCTTACCGTGGGAAGTTTGGGGTATGGCCTAACAAGATAAATCCGCAGCCTGTCAAGGAAATCAGCGAACCTGTGAAGAACCACATTATTCATTTAAATATAAGGAAAGCGCGAAGTGCTAAGTGACATCTTGCCAAGGTTGGATAAAGTCAAAGTAGTAAGCGGTAAGACTTGGGCCTGTTGTCCTGTGCATAAAGACAATAATCCGTCAATGACCCTGACGGAGCGGGATGGCAAGGTTTTGATTCACTGCTTCAGTTGTCAGGCTTCAGGGTTGGAAGTGGTCAATGCTTTGGGCTTGAGTCCGAGTGTATTGTTTGAGAAGCAAGGCGAGCGCCGATCTATTCCCAGAAGCGTTATCGAGAAGGCTAAAGAAGATCTGTATTTCATATCGATATACGATAATGAAAAGGCGAAAGGCGGTCGGATCACTTGGAACGATCAGAAGCGTTATAAGTTAGCGTTGCAAAGAGTCAAGTTGTTAGATCAAAAAGATATATAAAACGGCTATCCCACGGTAAACTGTTTCGTTTATGCTGTGGCTATCCCACGGATAAGGAGGAAGTATGCAACCAACGAGAACTGAGTTATTAGAAGCATGGATGACCATAATCAAGGTCTTGGACTATTACGGGCCTGACTATGTGGACGAGTACCACAAGCAGGTTTTGCCAGATGTTTTGAGTTTATTGGATAAGCTACAGAAGGATGAACGATGAGGATCATAAAGTATCGTTTCACCAATCCATCTGACGGCGCTGAATACGGCGGTCTGTCTACCACTTTGAAGGAAGCTGAACGTACAGCCCAATCAGTGACAGGTATTCAAGGATCTTGGTGGTCAAAGAATTCCAAGTTTGAATGGGAGGTCTTGCAGTTTAACCGTAAGACTGACGAGCTTATGGAGGCTTTACACATGGCGATGGAGTTCGCGCACGATGTGCATGAGATAGCGCCTAGAGACATCCCGATAGTAAAGAGGCCAAAGCCAGAGCATCTTAGGACTGCTGGGAGCTGGAGGAAAGCCGTATGAGCAACTACCCTGCTGGCGCTTGGGAAGATCCCAATGCGCCTTGGAACACTCCAGAATGTCCTCGATGTGGCGAGTATGTAGAAGAAAGCATTACCATCTTCGGCAAAGAAGCTAAATGTTTGGATTGTGGTTGGGAGCTTGACTACTTTTTGGAGTAAGATGGCCTAATGAGCAAAGTAACGAACTTTCAACCAAATGAACTCGAAGCAATGTTTCGAGATTTAGCGATGAAGGCAAGGCGTGGGGAAGTAACCCACGCTTATGTTTTGGTACAGGCTGAAACAGAAGACTTTGTTGAATGGCAGCCTTACTGCGCTGGTGACAAGTCTTATGACGCTCAACATCTTTTGGCTCAGATAGGCCATTTTTACGTTGCTACACAAGCTATATTTGAAGAAATCTGCCAAGTAGCGGAGGAAGAAAATGACGCTGACACTTAAAGTCGATGCTAACGCAGCCTATAACGCGGTACTTCAGCAGAAGCAGGTTCCTTATGCGATGAACCTTGCGATGAATTCTTGGATGTTCTCAACCAATAAGTTCCTTAAAAATAAGATAGACAATTACTTAGAAGGCGGCGCGGAACGATACACTAAGAGCGGATTCAGGGTAGATCGGGTTAAGAACAAGCGAGATCTACGGGGTAATTTGTACGTTAGTTTGCAGCACAACAAGCCTTATTTAGACCGTTATTACTTAAAGAACATCATCGAAGGCGGCAAGATCCTACCACCAAATCCGACTCGCAGGAAACTGATGCAGCCAGTCAAAGGCAGGGTAAAGCTGAATGCTAAGGGTAACTTGACGAGGAATAAGTTCTCAACGCTTAGAGCGCAGGAGAATAAGTATTTCTACGGTATTCCGAAAGGTAGAGAAGGCGAGAACTACAGAGGACTCTGGCAGCGCATGGGGGTATCTGCAAAGAATCCTGGCGGCAAGAAGATCAAAATGATCATCGCTTTGGGTAAAGAGTCCAGAAGGATCAGAAGATTGTTCCCAGCGGCATTATTGTCAAAGGCTGAGTTCGATAGAAATTTCTGGCGACATTTTGTAATTCAATATCGAAAAGCAATTCGTTCCGCTAAGAAAGTTTCGTTGTCCAAACTTTAATATGTAAAAGCTATCCCACGGCTATCCCACGGCTATCCCATGGCTATCCCACGGCTATCCCATGGTTAACCCTGACCCCCACCGACCCCATAATTGGCCAGAATGATCGGCCACCCCCCCAGCCATCATCAGAAATGATAAAGGGGTCTGAAGCCATCAAATCAGCTTAAACAGGCATTTCGACCCAATTCGAAGGCATCCAGGTACGGCCTCGCACCGATCCCGAACCGATCCCGAACCGATCCTGAATCAATCCAGCCCGAACCAAAAATAGCGCCCCTTTATATAGGCACCAAAAAGCGCCAATAAATCGGCATCACTACCAGTTAACTTTTTTGTTGACCATGGGTTGATTATCAGTAGAATTAACAACAACGGGGCAGGAAAGTCCCGCCCCATTATCAAAAAGAGGATTTAACCATGAAGCTATTAGATACAAGCGGTAACAATACGAAAGTAAAAAAGACCAATGATTTTAGGTCTAAGCGGGTAATCGATTTTTTGGGCGATTCTATTAGGCTGGCAAGCCTTAGCCTTCGTCCAGATGACATTCTTTGTCCTTCGCGGCACTTAGCAGGATGCGCCGAACCTTGCCTAGTATCGGCGGGCATGGGCGCGTTTAGTAATGTTGAAGCTGGCAGGCAAGCCAAAACGGATTTTTTTCACCGCGATCGTGATGGCTTTCTTGATCAATTGAGGAAAGAGCTGGCCAATTTCGAAAATCTTTGTGCTAAGACTGGGGTTAAACCCGTTGTTAGGCTTAATACAATTTCAGATATTCAGTGGGAAAAATTCGGTATTCCCCAAGCTTTCCCGAATATTACCTTTTACGATTACACGAAGCTCGCGAAGCGCTTAGGTAATACGCCAAGCAATTATCGATTGATGTTTAGCTATAGCGGCAAAGCTGAATATCAAAACCAGGTATTAATGGCGTTAACGACCGCGGCGCCGATATCTGTGGTTTTCAATGGCCCAATGCCTGAAACCTTTTTAGGCCGTAAAGTTATCGATGGGGACGTTTCTGATTTAGAAAACCTGTTTAGCGGTAACAAGATCGTTGGCCTAAAGGCTAAAGGCAAGGCTAAAAAGTCTGATTCTGATTTCATCGTTAACACCAATATCATTGCAAGGGTTGCAGCATGAATAACTTGATCAAATTCCCATACAAGAAGCCACCACCACCCCCAGAGCGCACTACAATGCTCGGAGCGTTGCAGGGGCTGGCAACGGTGTTTCTATCTTTTATCGTGGTCTACGCGGCCACACTCTATCTATTTTCAATCTAGGGGTAATAAAATGTCCAATCACGATTTGCAAGAAACAGTGTACAAAGAAGCATTCACAAAAGACTTTGACGAACGAACCGATGCCGAAAAAGTGGTGGTCTGGCAACAGCACACAATCAGCGGGTTAAAGGATCAGATCAAAACATTGCAAGAAAATAATCTGATCAATGTTGATCAGGGTATTCACGTTAGAAGGTTTAGCGGTGAATGCGATTATTTGACTATGGATTCTCAGATGCCATTGGTTGAAAGCTATGAAATCTTAGACAGTACCGTTATCGATTCTTACAAATTAATTCAGAACATGATTGAGCTGGCTGAAGTCAGCGAAAGTTCAGGCGACTATATACATTATCAAATGGTCGTTAATTTTAGCTATGTGAACATGTAAGGGGGGGCGGCATGAATGAGAACGGATGGCGAGACGATGACGATATAGGAATGCTCGACGCCTTGATGGGTTCGACATTCTTTATTGGACTGGTATTCGGATCAGCTTGGATCATATTTTAAACCCCAACCCCAACCCCAACCCCTAAGCCCCTTAATTGGGGCTTTTTTTTGCCTATACAAATCCAAACCCGCCCGAACTAAACCGCCCGCAGCGCCGCCCCTGGTACTGCCAGCCCCAACCCGACCGCCAAACCCGCCACCTATCACCACCGCTTGACGCATTCTAAGCCGATCTAAGGCGCAATCACTTAACCAATACCCCACCACCTGACCGCCAGGACGCGATGATACAGGGCATTTAAAAGCCTTGCATGAATCAGGCTCATGATCCTACGAGATGACTTAAAACGGTACAATTGGCAGAATGTCGCCTAAACCCTGAAAATGAGCCAAAATCGGCCAAAATTGACCTATCCGACCCTAAATCGAGGCCAAATCGAGGCAAAAAGGTACTCTGACGCCCATAGCCTATGGGTAGTCGCGCGCCGCGCTTTTCGCCTAGCGATAGAATAAAGGTGAGGTAAATTCATGATGACAACAGAAAGACTTACTGTATAATCAAAAGGATTGACAGGAGGAAACATGGCATCAACTGGTGGTGTAAAGCTGGGCGGAACTTATGATGAAGCCCGAACTCGGAAGATGAACGCGGAGGCGGAGCTTTCAGAGCTTGACTTAGCAAAGGTCAGAAATCAGCTTGTTATAGTTGAAGACGTTGTTAAGGCTTGGACTGACACATTAGCGAACCTGAAGTCTAAAATCACAAGTATCCCGTCTAAAGCAGCACCAATCATTGCCAGCGAAACGGAGATTGGTATCATCCAAGAAATCTTGACTGATTTCCTTAACGAAGCACTGGAAGAACTATCATCTTATGACCCAAAAATTTCAGCGAGCAGGACTAGCAAATCTAAAGGAGCATCTGCGGGAAGCGATGATGACTCTGAAGCCGCCACCCCGCCTAAACGTAAGCGCGTGGGCCGACCTTCAAAGGCGACTAGACTCGCAGACTAGCGCGGAAGCTGGGACTTGGCGAACGTCTCGTGCTGAGTACCAGCGTGGTATTATGGACGCTTGCTCTGAATACAACGTAAAAGAAGTCGTTGTGATGGCTGGTGCTCAGTTGGGCAAATCTGAAGCCTTGTTGAACATCATTGGTTTCCACATTGATCACGATCCATGTCCGATCCTGATGCTACAACCCACAGAGTCTATGGCTCAGTCGTTCTCAAAGGATCGAATCGCTAACGGACTTCTCAGAGCTACACCTTGTCTTGCTGGTAAGGTCAAAGATCCTCGCGCTAGAGACTCAAACAATACGACTTTGCACAAGATCTTTCCTGGCGGTAGTTTGTCTTTGGTTGGGGCTAATAGCCCAGCAGGATTAGCCTCAAGACCGATCAGAATAATCTTGGCAGATGAGGTTGACCGATTCCCAGCTTCAGCAGGATCAGAAGGTGATCCACTTTCACTAGCTCGCAAGAGAACATCTACCTTTCACAACTCTAAGGTCATTGCGGTTAGCACTCCGACGATAAAAGGAGTTAGTCGCATCGAGGACGCTTTCGAGAAGTCAGATCAGCGAGAATATTACATACCGTGTAAACATTGTGATCATGAGCAAACTTTAGAGTGGGCCAATGTAAAGTGGCAGGATGATGATCCAGATACAGCAGGGTATTTATGTGAATCTTGCGGCGTTCTATGGTCTGACGCTGATAGAAGATGGTCTGTTCGTAATGGTCGATGGGTAGCTGGACAAGAATTCAAAGGAATTGCTGGATTTAAGATCTCTGGACTATATTCTCCGTGGACACCTTTGGCTGACGGTGTCCGTGAGTTCTTATCGGTTAAGAAGAACCCAGAGCAGCTAAAGGTATGGGTTAATACTTATCTTGGATCTGTATTCGAGGACGAAGGTGAAACTATTGATGAGTTGAACTTAATGCAGCGGCGAGAACACTTTAATGAAGTGCCTGAAGGCGTGGTAATGATCGTTGCTGGCGCTGACGTTCAGGATGACCGACTAGAAATATCCTTCTTGGGAATTGGAGTTGATGATGAATCTTGGGTTATAGATCATCAGATAATGTATGGTGATCCTTCTACTCCACAACTTTGGACTGCACTAGATTCACAGATATCTCGTACATTCAACACTGAAGACGGCAGAGAATTAGCGGTTAGAGCTACCGCAATCGATTCTGGCGGTCACTTCACGAATACTGTTTATCAGTATGCTAATAGAAACTTTCACCGTAGAGTATTCGCTATCAAGGGTGTCGGCGGTGAAGGAAGGCCGATTTCTGGAAAGCCATCTAGGAATAATTCAGTCAAATGCCGATTGTTTCCTATCGGAGTCGATACTGCCAAAGATTTGATCTTTGCTAGGCTAAGAATTAAAGAGGAAGGGGCTGGATTTATACATTTTTCTGAGGTATTGAACGATGAATACTTCAGACAACTTACGGCTGAGAAGATCGTCACGAAGTTTGTTAGAGGCTTTAAGAAAAGGGTATTTCAGAAAATCCGCGCAAGGAATGAAGCATTGGATTGCATGGTGTACAGTTGGGCTGCTTATAGTATAATCAATCTTAATGTCAATAGCATTGCGGCTAGAATTCAGGCAAAATCGGAAGATCCAGAAGTGGTCGAAGTGGTCGAGCCTGAATCGATAGTCGTTAAGAGGCGACCAATGCAGAGAAGGCCGCGACAAAATTACACTAACGCATGGCGATAGAATGGCTAACCTTTTTGATAGTGCGAATTACCCAAGCCAAGAACCTGAGACTTTAGTTGTTGGTGATCGTTGGGTTTGGCAACGTCCCGACCTTGTTACGGATTATCCGACAGACCAGTACGCTTTAACGTATGAATTTCATTGTGAAACTGGTGGCGGTGGTAGTCATCAGTTCACTATTACGGCTTCAGAAACGACCACAGCCTATATTGTAGAAGTCGATTCATCTACTACAGCGAACTATAACGCCCATCAGTATAAGTGGTATGCGTTTATCACAAGGACTTCTGATTCAGAAAGAGTCGCAGTTGATAACGGTTTGACAACCTTGGTTGCTAACTACGCAGACACAAACGCAGATCTTAGGACACACGCCAAAAAGGTCTTAGACGCTGTTCAGGCTGTTATTGAAAACAGGGCTACTATCGACCAAAGTTCATTCAGTATCGCTGGCAGAAGCCTTTCTAGGATGTCTATCGACGAATTATTCTTGGTCAGAGATAGATACCGCGCCGAATATAACGAAGAAGTCAAGAAGGCTCGAATACGCAACAAGAAGCCGAGCGGCAACCTAATCGGAGTAAGATTTTAATGGCTTGGAATCCGTTTAAACGCAAAGAGGTTCGCAAGGCGGTCAAATTACAAAGATCGTTCAAAGGCGCTCAAGGTGGTCGGTTATTTGCCGACTTTTTTAGTTCATCAGCTTCAGCAGATCAGGAACTAAGGCAAGCACTGGTCACGTTAAGAAACAGAAGCCGTGAGTTGTCACGAAATGACGCTTACGTTGCTAGATATCTTAACCTTCTAACGTCTAACGTGGTCGGACATAACGGCATTCGGGTCAATGCCAAGTCCCGTGATGCTGATGGCAGTCTTGATACGATTGCGAATTCAACGATTGAGGCTGCTTGGAAGAAGTGGGCCAAGAAAGGAAATTGCACAGTTGATGGTCAAATGTCTTTGATCGACTGTCAAAGGATGTTTATCGAGGCTCTGGCCCGTGATGGTGAGGTTTTAATCCGTCAAATCACCGACCCTACAAGCGACTTTGGATACAAGATTGAGTTTCTTGAAGCTGATCACCTTAACGACACCAAGAACGAGATCTACACGAACGGCAATAAGGTCGTCATGGGTGTTGAGATAAACGACAAGCGAAAGCCTGTTGCATATCACTTGTATAAGAACCATCCGAATGATTTAGGTTTAAGCCAAAGCAACGAAACGATTAGAGTCCCAGCAGAAGAAGTCATTCATGCTTTTGTCCGACAAAGACCTGAGCAGACCCGTGGTTATCCGTTTGTAGCGCCCGTGATGGGCAATATCAAAATGCTTAACGGGTATTATGAAGCTGAGATCACCGCTGCCAGGGTATCTAGTGCGAAGATGGGTTTCTTTACCAGTCCTGCTGGTGATGGTTATGTAGGTGAAGATGTTCAGGACGAATATACGCCGATCATGTCAGCGGAACCCGCGACATTTGAGCAGTTACCTGCTGGGATGGATTTTAAAGCGTTCGACCCAGCACATCCTACTACAGCGTTTGAAAGTTTCAGCACAGCTATTCTGAGAAGCATCGCGTCAGGGTTGAATATTTCATACCATTCAATCTCAAACGATCTTTCTAGTGTGAACTATTCATCCTTGCGGGCTGGTAGTTTAGAGGATCGAGATCAGTACAGAATGCTTCAGAAGTTCATGATCGAGCATTTCATGGAGCCTATCTTTAGAAGCTGGCTTAAGAATGCAATGACCAGAAGCATTAACCTTCCGATTGTAAAGTACGACAAATTTGCCGATGGTGTGTCTTACATTCCGCGCAGTTGGGGTTGGGTAGATCCGCAGAAGGAAATGCAAGCTAACATTGCTGGCCTTCAGAACGGGATTGTGACGTATCAAGACATCGAAGCTAACTACGGACGAGATGTAGAAGAACTGTTTGAGCAGCACGAACGCGAACAGAAACTTGCTGAACAGTATGGTGTGAAGACAGCGTTCCAACCGTTCGGAATGAAGATGCCAGTTGACGCAGATGTTCAAGGCCGAGACGATGCCGAAACCGAATAGCGGAATGAAGGAAGAAGCCCAACGCGGTCTTGATTGGCGGCGTGAGTTCGGGCGCGGCGGTACAGAGGTCGGAATTGCCAGAGCCAGAGACATCACTAATGACAAAGACCTGTCAGATTCTACTGTTAAACGGATGTATTCATACTTCTCACGGCACGAAGTAGACAAGCAAGGTGAAGGCTTTAAGCAAGGCGAAGAAGGATACCCGTCAAACGGACGGATAGCTTGGGCGCTTTGGGGTGGTGATGCTGGGTTTAGCTGGTCAAAAAGACTTGTTGAACAGATGAAAAAAGATGAAAGATGGTCTGAATCTATTGACAAATCTGATACTATTGAGCCTGAACAAGAGGTAATGAAAATGGAAAGACACGTTGTAGGGGTTGAAGAAACCGAAGACAGCTTTATCGTCGAGTTCAGAAAAGACGATATGGAAGTTGTTGAAGATACTGAAGAAGAAGCTGTTGAAGAAGCTGTTGAAGAAGTTGTGGAAGAAGTTGTTGAAGCAACAGCAGAAGCCGACGATGAAGAATATCAGGCTATGGCCCGTGATATGGTATCTGACAAAGTAATTTATAGGACAATCGACCTTTCTCGCGGAGCTATTGACGAGGAAAAAAGGATTGTCCGAATTGGTGTTTCTAGTGAAACGCCAGTTGAACGAGATTTTGGCTTAGAGGTTCTGAGCCATAATAAAGAAGACATAAATATGGAATTTATGGCTTCTGGTCGCGCTCCACTTCTGAACAACCATAAAATGGATGAACAGATAGGTGTGGTGAGATCGTTTTACCTTGACGAGACGCAGCGGCGTACTGTTGCGTTGGTTGAATTTGGCAATTCAGCCTTGGCTCAAGAGGTTTTTACTGACGTTTCGAAAGGAATTAAGCAAAATATTTCTGTCGGTTATAGCGTCACAAAGATGGTTCGTGCCAAAGACGGCGAAGGAAAGGAGTATTACAGGGCTAGTTGGACACCGATGGAAGCATCGATTGTCTCGATTCCTGCTGATTCCTCTAAGTTCGTTGGCGTTGGTCGATCCGTAGAAAAAACTCTAAACACTAATAAGGTGACTACTATGACTGAAGAAGTAAAAGTAGATGTTCGCCAAGTAAGTGATTCAGCCAAGGCAGAAGCGTTAGCCAATGTCGGTGAAATCATTTCTTTGGGTAAGCATCATAATCAGCGCGATTTAGCCGAGAAGGCTATTGAACGTGGTGTATCCGTTGATCAATTCAAAGGCGAGCTTCTTGAAGCTGTCCGAAATGATCGTCCGTTAGAAACTCCTGCTGCTGTCGTTGACGTAGCCAAAAGTGAACAGCGTGAGTATAGTTTGATCCGAGCTATCAAAGCTGCTTCATCTGGCGACTGGCGCGAAGCTGGTTACGAGCGTGAAATCTCTGATGAGATCGCACACCGTTCTGGCAAAGAAGCCCGTGGTTTCTACGTTCCTGCTAACATCAATTGGGGTCAGCGCGATCAGACTAAATCACCAACTTCTGCTGGTGGTTTCTTGGTCGGTACTGATCATCTTGCTGATCAATTCATCGAAGCACTTTATGGTCGTTTGACTGTAGCTTCTTTGGGTGCTCGCATCATGCAAGGTCTGAAAGGCGATGTTGCTATTCCTAAGCTCAGTGCTTCTGTAACCAACTCAGCATTCGTTGCTGAAGGTTCAGCGCCAAGCGAAGGTGCGGCTACGTTTGCACAGGTGACGATGTCCCCGAAAACGCTAGCGGCATACGTTGACTGTTCGCGAAGGCTCATGCAGCAGTCAGACCCTAGTGTAGAACAAGTTCTTCGCAACGACATTATCAACACCTTCGCACGAAGAATTGATGATGCTGCTATTGAAGGCGGTGCTGCTAATGGGCCATCTGGGATCATTGCTAACGGCTCTACTAACGTAGTTGCTATGGGTACCAATGGTGCTGCAATCACCTACGCTAAAGTCGTTGAGATGATGAAAGCTGTCGAAGAAGACAATGCCATCATCAATAGCTCTGCTTTCTTGACCAACCCTAAAGTCATCGCGGCTTTACGGACTACTGGTAAGCAAGCAAGCGGCGTTGAAGGCAACTTCATCATGGATGCTAATCAGTCAATCTTGGGGACTAATGTTGCTTCTAGCACTGTTGTTCCTTCTGACTTGACTAAAGGCACTGGCTCTAACCTGTCAGCAATGATCTACGGCGACTTCAGCCAGATCATGATCGGTTTCTGGTCAGGTGTTGACGTTGTTGTTGATCAAAGCAGCTTGTCTACTTCTGGTGGTACGCGACTCGCGTTCTTCCAAGACTTAGATGTTGCTCTGAGATACCCCGAATCTTTCGCGGTAATCAAAGACATCGTTGCAAGCTAATGAGAAAGGGGGGTTTCGGCCCCCCAATCTTATGGGAGTTATTATGGAATTAGTAATTAAGATGCCTTGTCATGTTCACGGTGTACCGCGAAACGCAGGGGATATGGTTGTTTTATCTACAGCAGAAGCCCGACAGTTTATCAGTTCAGGCCATGCTGAAGAAATAAAAATGGATCCAAAGCCTTTATCAAAGAAGGCAGTTGAGAAAGTCGCCAAGCGATGAGCTTAGAATTTGATTCAGACTTTGATGGTTATTTTGACGTATTAGGTCATGGGGTTTCGTGTACCTATACCCCATCAGGCGGTTCGTCAGTAACGATAAAGGTTATATTGGATCAAGAGTATTTTGAGATACCAGCACAAACAGTGTCGGTAGAAGGTCTTCAGCCTATGGTTTACGGTAAGGCCAAGGATTTAAGAAATGCGTCACATGGCGATACTTTGGTATTTGCCGCTATCACTGACTTGAGTGGGAATGTGCTAAAGGACGCAACGAATTACAAGGTTGTCAATGTCCAACCAGATAATACTGGTGTTGTTGCTTTAGCTTTAGAGGCTCAATAATGGCAGACCATGTAAGGCAGCAGATTAGAGAAAGGATCGCTACCACGATTACGGGACTTTCTACCACTGGGAGCAATGTATTTCAGTCTAGGGTATACCCATTAGACGTAGAAAGTTTGCCAGCGTTGCTGGTATACACAATATCAGAAAGTTCTGATGTTGACGTTATGGGAACCACTTTGGGCATGAACAGAATACTCAATGTTGGCATTGAGGCTTATGTGAAAGCTACGGTTGATTTCGATGACATTGTTGACGATATATGCAAAGAGGTCGAAGCTGCTTTAGGTGCAGATAGGACTTTAAACAACCTAGCAAAATTTCAGTATTTGTCAGCGACAGAGATACAATTCAATGGTGAAGGCGATAAGCCAGTAGGTGTTGTGACAATGAACTATGCGGTACAATACAGAACTACAACTACCGCTCCAGATATCGCAATTTAAGGTGTATAATATGAAGTTATATAGCCCAGACGGTTCGGCTGAAGTTGATGCCCATCCGTCAAAAGTGGAATCAATGCTGGCGAAAGGTTGGATGCCAGAAAAACTTAAAGCAAAATCTAAAGCTAAGGCGGAAGCTAAGGCCGAAGATAAAATTGAAGAAAAGGAGTCTTAAATGGCTACACATATCGGACGAGACGGCGTAATTAAAGTTGGCGCTAACACTGTTGCAGAATTACGCAGCTTTAGCATCGAGGAAACTGCTGACACTGTTGAAGATACAGTTATGTCAGACACGGCTAGAAGTTTCATTTCTACGCTAACGTCTTTCACTGGTTCGGCAGATGTCTATTGGGACGAAAGCGATACGAATGGTCAAGGCGCATTAACAGTTGGTGCTTCCGTCACTATCGGGTTCTACCCAGAAGGCGAAGCCTCTGGTGATACTTATTATTCAGGTTCTTGCATAGTTACAGGTGTGAGCCGATCAGCATCATTTGATGGCATGGTTGAGGCTTCCATTACTCTGCAAGGTAGCGGTGCGTTGACTGCTTCCACTGTTTAATGGGTAAGCTAATAGATTCAGCGGTTGCTCATTTTAGTGACCGCGAGATAAGAAAGATGGAAATACCCCAATGGGGAACGACCATCTATTCTAAAAATCTAACGCTTGACGATAAGGCGCGATGGCTTGCTAGGGCTGATGGTGACGGTACAGATTATATGATCTATGCCGTGATTCTTGGTACTACTGATGAGAAAGGCGAGCCTGTCTTCACCTTGGAAGATAAGGTTTCACTTAGGAAGAAGGTCGATCCAGATATCGTATCTGATATTGCTAACTTTGTTCTTAACATTGACGGCAAGACTGAGGATGAACGCGAAAAAAACTCCTGAATCCTCAAGGTGAACCAACTCAATTATACATGATGTATGAGTTGGCAAATCATCTTGGGGAGCCACTATCGACAGTGTTAGCAATGACTGAGGATGAATTTAATCATTGGTGGACATTTCTTAGAATTAGGCAAGAGAAGATAGATGGCAACGCAAAAAAACCTGATCCACACAGAGCTACTCGCAACAGATAATACTTCTGTACCCGTAGATAGAGCTGCTGCATCTATTCAAAAGTTTGACAAAGCTGCCCAAAAAGCCAACAAAGGAGGCTTGAGGTTAATGCGTGGCGGTCTTGGTCAACTTGGTCATCAAGTTCAGGACGTTGCGGTACAACTTCAGATGGGCCAAAACGCCATGCTGGTATTCGGTCAGCAGGGTTCTCAGATTGCATCATTAATGGGGCCAAACGGAGCCATAATCGGTGCCGTTCTTGCTGTTGGCGCTGCATTAGCTACTTCTTTTGTTCCTAGTGTTATGGGCGCTAGAGACGCAACTAAACTGCTTGCCGATGCGGCGGAGAAGGCAGAAAAAGTATTTAATCCTAAATTTGCTAATAGTACATTAGAGCTTGCAGACGCATTTAGAGAACTAGCCAAAGAAAGCGAAACGCTTGCAAAGAATACATTGTTGCAATCTTTAAGTACCGCAATGGATGCCGTTGAAGTTACAACAAAGGCATTGGATAAGTCTGTAGAAAATCTCACGTTCAATTTAGCGCAATTTGCTGCAACTCAAAGATCAGACCCTGTTGCGGCACTTGCTGCTAATTTCGATATCGGTGCAGATAAAGCTGATGAATTAAACCAAAAGATTAAAGCATTTAGAAAAGGCATTGAAGGAAGTGGGCCAGCTCTAACAACATTTTTAAACGATCTTTTAGAGCAAAAGTTAAGGTCTGGCGATTCAGCGATAGCACTTAGCACTGCCTCTGCGGAAATTATTAACTACGTTAATGAACTTGATAGAAATAATAAAATAATCTCAACCGCTAACGGCTTGTTAGATACATTTAACGAGGAATTAGGTAAGAATCCAAAAGCGGCTGAAGAAGCGGCAAAAAAGATAGAGCAATTTGCTGACAAATTACAATCCGCATTTAGAAAATCTACTGGCCTTACGTCAGCTCAAATTCTTGGTTTAGAGCTGCAAACTTTAAAGGAATTAGAGCCAGCTCAGGCAGATCGTCTTGCTGGAATGATTCGAGAAATGCGTCAGACGGAAATTAATGAACAAGCAGCTAAAAATGCTGCCGAAGCAGAAAAAAAGCGTAATAAGGAATTAGCAGAAGAAGACAGAGCAATTGCAGCCGCTAGAAAAGAATTTCTCAAGTCAGAGGATACAGCAAATGCAATATTAGATGCTGTTCAAAAGAAGAAAGACATTCGTGCTAAAGATGTTGAGAACCTAAGATCTTCTATGCTGTCACAGCAAGAAGTATTGGCAGAAAGTCTTCAAAAAGAAATGGATCTTCTTACGCAATTTGCCGCAGATGACGTTGCAAACGAGCAATTAGCTACTGAGTTAAAAATAAAAGCCCAAGAAGAATATTACTCGAAGGTAGAAGAACTCAGGAAGAAAAGTAAGAACTTCGAGGACAAGAATGCTACAGAAAAGACCAAGATGGTTCTTGATGGTCTTGGCGAAGCGTTCAAAGGTGTTCAGGCTAACAACAAGAAGATGTTTGCTGTTCAGAAGGCTTACAACATAGCCCAAGCTATCATGTCTACTTACACTGGTGCTGCCAAGGCACTTGAGACTTATCCGCCACCCCTATCTTTTGCTATGGCTGCTGCTCAAGTTGCTGCTGGTATGGCCCAGGTTGCTCAGATTCGAGCACAATCGTTTGACGGTGGTGGTTTTACTGGCAGAGGCAGTCGTTCAGGCGGCATGGACGGGAAAGGTGGTTTTCCTGCAATCCTTCATCCTAATGAGACGGTTGTTGACCATACCAAAGGTCAGTCTGGCGGAATCACTATCGTAAATAACATAGACGCAACTGGCGCTGGGGCTGATGTAGATATGAAGATCCGAGCAGCAATGCAGCAGACTTCGCAACAAACGATACTCAGCATACAAGATCTCATGCGGCGCAGAAGGTTCGGTTAATGACAACTTACACATTCCCAAGCATAACCCCATCCTCAAACACTTTTGAGCTGGTAACGAACACTAGGACGTTTCAGAGCCCGTTGACTAACTCAGTCCAGACGGTAGCTCGGAAAGGATCGTTGTGGAAGGCTACGCTTCAATTCAACAACCTGACAGGTAATGATCGGGCGGAGATGCAAGCGTTCTTGACTAAGCTAAACGGTCAGCAGCACAGGTTCTATGTTCAAGATCACGGGTTTGTTCGGCGAGGTAATGCGCCAGCGGTCAGTGATGCTATCGTTGTCAATGGTGCTGGTCAAACTGGCTCAACGCTTAACGTCAGAGACGCAAACCTTACCGTAACGGACTATTTTAAGGCTGGTGATTACATAGCGTTCAACAATGAGCTTCACATGGTAACGGCAGCTTGCAGCTCAACGGGAACGGGTACAATTGCGGTTCCTATTGCGCCACCGATCAGAAAGCCTACCGATGACGGCGATGCCATAGATTACCTTTATCCTGTTCTTGGTGTCTTCATGCTTGCAGGATCTACGTCTTGGGATACACAAGCAGGACGAGTTTCAAACTTCACAATTGAGGCTGTAGAGGATGTTCTAGCATGAGCAGAGGATTTCCCGCAGCAGTAGCAACAGCTTTAGCACAACAGCACGTTGCAATTGTGTCTTTTGCAAAGTTGGAGTTTCCGTCTGGTACTGTTTACGTTCATAACTCATTGGGAACCTATACTTGGGGCGGTCAAGACTGGCTAGGTGTCGGCGACCTTGGATCTATTTCACAGGTTGAAGAAGGTCTGGATGTCAGTCCGTACGCTATTACGCTCACTTTAAGCGGATTAGACGCAACGATATCAGGCGTGGCTTTAACCGAAGACTACTATCTACATCCTGTCACGGTTTACCTTGGTGTCTTGGACGCTGACGATGTTTTGATTGACACACCTACCCAGATCTGGGCAGGGTTCATGGATCAAATGAATATGTCAGTCGGTGCCGATGGCGGTGATGCCATTCAGTTGATCGCTGAATCTGAGCTGTCACGGTTCAACAAGTCTTTGAATCTGATGTATACCAACGTGGCGCAGCAGGAAAAGTCTGCTGGCGATCTGTTCTTTAGTCACATGCACAAGATTGAAGGGGCTAAGATTGATTGGGGTGCTAGGAAAGCTGGCTCAAGCGGTGGCTCAAGCGGGAGCGGCCCCCGCAAAAACCCAGACTCGCCGAGTGCGACTGAAGAAGACTGATGCAATTGCAAGTCTATCAAGCATTAAATAAGTGGGAAAAGAAAGACTTTGATTACGGCTCTGTAGATTGCTGTCAGTTCGCTGGTTTCATCGTAAAAGAATTAACAGGAAAAGACTATCTTGCCGATTTCCACTATAATTCCGAGGAAGACGCTGAATCTATCATTAAGGATTTTGGCGACTTGGAAGACACTGCTGCAAGCGTTTTAGGCGAGCCCACGGAAGACATTAGATCTTTGCTAGATGGTTCGCCAGTTATCGTTAAAACGCCAGACAGCCAGCTTATGGGTATCAAGCTCGGTAACACGGCAGTTTGTCTAGTAAAGAAAGGATTCGCTAGAATTCCTGAGCAGCATATCTTATCGGGTTGGGATTTATGCCACAAGTAGTCGTTGCAGCACTTACAATTTTCGGAAATGCGGTTGTAGCAGTAGGGGCTATTGGCACTGCTATGGGTTTTGGAATTGGAGTCGGCGCACTTGCGGCTGGCGCTGCTGTAGTCATTGGCGGCGTTATGGTTGCCAAAAAGGCAATGAGTCTTTTTGAAGTAGAAATGCCGACTGTTGACACTGACGCTTCCAGACAGAGAACGGTTAAATCAACTACAGAGCCCCAAAAAATAATCTATGGCGAAGCATTGGTATCTGGCCCGATTTCTTTTATCGGGTTATCGGGCACCGATAACTCTGACCTTTATCAGACCATTGTTCTGGCGGGTCATGAAGTAACAGAAATCACCGACATTCACATGGATGACGTTGTGATTTCTAACGCAGATATAAACGGCGGTGCTGCTGCTGGCGGTGCTGTTGGTTCTGGCTCTGTTGAGTTTGGCCCCAAGAACGGCACAATATGCGTAATCAATAAGTATAAAGGCGAAACGTCTCAAACAGCAGATCCTTTATTCACTGCTGCTTTCAGTACAGGCCCAGCAAGCAATCGATACACATCCGCTCATCGTGGTGATGGTATTGCTTATCTAGCAATGAAGTGGGTTTTGAACGAAGACTCAGCGGAGACTTGGGACAAATTTTCACCGTCTAATGTAAAAGCATTGGTAAAAGGTAAGCCTGTTTATGACCCACGGCTAGACACTGGTGCGCCAAACTACAATCCGTTAAATCAGCTTTTCATCACATACAACGCAACCGCTGGAAGTTATGTCGGGCAAGGCCAGAACCCTGCTTTAGTCTTGGCTGACTATCTTATTTCTGATCTTGGCATGGGAATAAGTCCGTCCAAGATTGATTGGAGTTCGTTTATAACGGCGGCAAATGGTTGTGACGTATCAGTATCTGTTCCTAACGGTACGGAAAAGCGTTTTACTTGTAACGGCGTAATCTTTGCGACTGACTCACATCAAAAGAATATAAACAAGATCCTGTCGTCAATGAATGGCAACCTTGTTTACTCTAACGGTAAGTACATCGTTCACGCTGGGATCTATGAGGCTCCTACGGAGACCTTGACCGAAGATGACTTGATCGGCGCTATTTCAATCAAGACTTCTCTGGAAAGATCAGACCGATTCAATACGATCAAAGGTCTGTTTATTGATCCCGCCCAGAATCACAAGTCTACAGAGTTTCCTAAAGTTCAGTTAGCTGACGCTGTTACCAGAGACAACAATGAGATTCTGGAAAAAGAAGTTCAGTATCCCATGACAAACTCTAGCTATATGGCTCAGAGATTGTCTAACAAATTAATTCAGTTAAGCGATCAGCAGAAGGTCGTTAGCTTTCCAGCTAATCTATCTGCTTTGAGGATAACGGCAGGTGATCGGGTTCAAGTTTCTGTTGAAGAATTGAACTGGTCAAACAAGGTCTTTCAGTGTGCTGGCTGGACGTTCTCAGAAGACGGTGGTGTTAATCTAACTTTACGGGAAGACTCAAGCACATCCTACGCCGATCCAGCAGTCAACGAGTATTCCACGGTTACAGCTACAGGTAGTATCACAGACGCATTCAGGGGTGTGCCAAGTCCTAGTGGATTGAGTGCTACAGCAGGATTAAAAAGCAATGAGTTGAACTGGGTCAATCCTGCCAAGCCTAATGACTTCGGGACTATTTACGTTTACGCATCGCCTAATGGGAACTTTTCATCATCGGTCAAGATCGGAGAAACCGATGGGACGCAATTTATCCATGACGCGTCTAACTCTGCTGATTCGGTTGTGTCTGGTGACGTTCGTTATTATTGGGTAAGAGCCGTTAGGAATGTCGGAACGGACGCGGCAAGTCAGTCTAACTTAGAGCCTAATGCTGATCCGAATACTACGGTTTTCGCTACGGTCGGACGAGTAAATTGGGCTGATGTTGCTGGGTCTACGGATGCGCCAGCAGATAACGCTACGGTCGGAGCGCAGTTATCGGTCAATCTTTATGACGCAAACGGCTCAACAGTTTTAAGCGATGTTGACGTTAAGAACTCAATCTTAGCCCAAGAAATCCTTGAGGTTGAGGTTGAAGCTGGCGAAGTGCTTAACTTAGAGACGGGCCAAGACGTTGACATACAGAATCTTGGTGACGTGGCGATCTACGTTTCGGATTCTAACCAGACTTTAAACACGTCCATCAATACCGTTGCTAATAATTTAAGCGCATTGGAAACAGTTGTTGTTGATTTGACATCAGGTGTTTCTGAGGTCTTTGTTCAAGGTACAGAACCCGTTGCGGGCGTTGGTGGTATTCCAGATCCTATACCTGACTTTTCGCGCTGGTATGACAGTTCGGCAAACAACCAGCCTTATTATTGGTCTGGAACCGATTGGGAAGATCTGCGAGATGGTCAAACAACCCAGAACGCAGCCGCGATAACGAATCTACAAACGTCTCTGACAACGACTAATTCAAACGTTACGACTAACGCAAACGCCATCACAGCCTTAGATGTAACAACGGTCGCACAAGGTAATTCCATAACGTCAATTGCTGCTGACGTTACAGCGTTAGAGGTCACGGTTGACGATCCAACGACAGGCGTTGCTGCAACATCGACGGCATTGGGAAATCTTACGACACGGGTAACGACTGCCGAAGGATCTATCACAACCAACGCTTCAGACATTACTACTTTGCAGACAGATGTAACGGCTGCTGAAGGCAATATCACAACTAACGCTGGCGCTATCAGCGGATTAGATACACGGGTTACAACTGCCGAAGGATCTATCGTTTCTCAGGCATCTGATATTACTGCGCTTGAATCGACGGTGAATGATGGCACAACAGGCGTTGCGGCGAATGCTTCAGGATTGAGCGCATTGACTACGCGGGTCACTGACAACGAAGACGGCGTTTTAGTCAACGCTGGCGCTGTTACATCCTTAAACGCAACCTACACCGAAGACCTACATTTCAGAACTCAGGCCGAAGATGAAAACGATGATCTGATTGACCTTGAGACTTCAGGAACTGTTGAACTGCAAGATCTGACGGACTTTGTGTCTGGTTCTAGTGCTGCGATTGATTCCTTGACGGTTCAGACCTTCGCCAATGAGAACGGCATACAGACCCAAGCGATCCAGTTGACCGCACTTGAGTCTACAGTCAACGATCCGACAAACGGGGTTGTGGCAACCGCTGGTGCGCTGTCAAGTCTATCTACAACGGTCTCTGTAATTGATGGACAGGTTACTTCTACAGCTCAGGATCTGACGACACTAACGACAACGGTCGGAGACAATACGGCAAGCATTACAACGCAAGCCACTTCTATTGACGGCGTGGAAGCTAATTACTCGGTCAAGATTGACAACAACAACCGCATCACTGGGTTTGGTTTATTATCTACCACGTCAGGAGCAACACCGTTCTCAGAGTTCGCGGTAGTCGCAGATCAATTTTCTATAGTAAGTCCTGACTCAACTGCTGATACTCCGATCCAGCCTTTCACGGTTACAGCTGACAAGATCTTCTTTGGCGCTGATGTTGTTATCTCAGGTGATCTGATTTCAACAGGCACAATCTCAGCAGACAGGCTTCAGATTGACGGCGTTATGTTTGACACTGAGACGGTCGGCGGTGTTACCAGTCTTATCATTAAAGAAAGCGGAATAAATACTTCTCAGATTGCAGAGTCAGCCATCACTACTGCCAGGCTTTCTAATGACGCAGTTACGGTAGACAAATTTGCCAATACCTTACAAAGCACAAACTACGTTGCAGATACTAGCGGCTGGCAGATACTGACCTCTGGCGATGTTGAATTCCAGAATGCAAAGATAACTGGCGAGATCAACGCAACATCAGGCACTTTAAGCTCAAGCATTGCAATCGGTACTGGCGACAGTATTTTTAAAGCCGACTCCAATGGGATCTATTTAGGTAACGCGACTTTTGCATCAGCACCTTTTAGGGTCAGTCAGGCAGGGGCTTTGATCGCGAGCAGCGCAACCTTGACAGGTAATGTCACAGCCTCATCATTTACTTTGGCACAAGGCGCAACGCTGACGGACTTAGATGGCGCGGTTGCAAACGCGCAGCAAGTAATGTCGGAAGTAACAGGCGTCATCGACGCGAATCAACACGCAATTCCGTCTTTCTGGCGGATCACGACAGATGATGCTTTAGCGCCTAGTAACACAGAATTTAGTGCCGTTGCTGGACGGAATCCGAAAGCAAACGATATCGTGATCACCACAGACACTACTGCCACGCCAGACGTTACATACGGGTGGACATACAGCGGCAGCGCTTGGAGTTCAATCACTAATTTCATTAGTGGCGATTTGTTGGTTGATGGGTCTGTTTCAGCCGATCAGATCAATGCCAATAGCGTAGCTTCAGCGATAATCACCGCAGGAAGTATTGTTGTTGAAAACGATCTGTCGGATGGTGCGACAATAATTAGCGGATCAAATATCCTGACTGGAACCATCATTGCTGATTACATTGATGTTTCTGGGGTCATTCAGGCTGGCGCTTTGATAACAGACTCGGCAACAATCAACAACAATATCAAGATCGGATCTGGCGAAAGTGTTTTTAAAGCAGATTCAAACGGTATTTATCTTGGGAACGAAACATTTGCTGACGCTGAGTTTAGGGTTACCCCAGCGGGTGTTTTAACAGCGACAGGCGCTAACATCAGCGGAACGATCACTGTAGGGTCAACTGAGCTAACTGAGGCTAATACTCTAAACACAAATGCCACCGCATCAGATGTCGGATTGGATCAGGTTACTAACGTAAGCGCAGCAACAATCCAATCGGACACACTAACGGCAGCAACAAGCTCGGATGTTGGACTTGAAAATGTTGAAAACTTAGACGCACAAAACCAAGCGCAAACAGGACTGATCGCTGGTACGACGATTACAGGCGGCGGCATAATTATGTCGGCAGGTGGTGCAATAAAGACGACTGGCAAAGATAGCGAATCAAATACCACTAACGGGTTTTTTCTAGGCTATAACGGGAGCAATTACACTTTCGGGGTTGGCGATGCCAATCAGTCGATGCAATGGACTGGTTCGGCGTTAAATATTGTCGG
>Ga0209533_1000874_pt1 | contig 28719 bp, 21 predicted proteins | sample COG_04_FD_184748 | JGI IMG/M metagenome (GOLD analysis project Ga0209533, IMG submission 184748) | Pelagic Microbial community sample from North Sea - COGITO 998_met_04 (SPAdes) (version 2) | ecosystem: Environmental > Aquatic > Marine > Neritic zone/Coastal water | place: Helgoland, sampling...
TCGCCAATCCACTGAAGATCACTGTGCTCCAGTGATTGTCTTATCTGTGTGGCATACAGTGAGCCTGTGCTAATACCCACATGGACATTACCTGATAGGCTATGGGGAGAATCGTCAGACTCCCTCCGCAATAAAGGAGGCCTAGGTAAACCCAAGGTTGAAACAATCAAGCGTCCTATTTTGGAATTTGCAAATCCAAGGTATCTATCACTCATATCATCTCCGTTGCTGGCAATTCTAGTCTTGTTATTGATATTAGTACTACTCTATCAAGAGTTTAACCAAAGCTAATTGACCCAAATGCCATTTTTATTTGTAGTTATACCAATGAATTGCAATATACAATTAACTAATCTAATACTACTAAGTACTAATAATAACAATTGTCTTAACGGAATTAATGACGGGATAAAACTGATGGCAGAAATTAGAAGAGTAGCAATTATTGGTGGCAATAGAATTCCTTTTGCACGCAGTCACACTGTCTACAAAAACGCATCTAACCAAGAAATGCTCACTGCTTCTTTGCAAGGGTTAGTCAAACGTTATGATCTAGAGGGTGAACGACTAGGTGAAGTGGCAGCTGGTGCGGTCATGAAACATACCAAAGATTTTAATTTGGCTCGAGAAGCCACATTAAGTTCAGGCTTATCCCCTCGCACTCCAGCTTATGATGTTCAGCAGGCCTGTGGAACGGGGTTAGAGGCCGCGATTCTAGTTGCCAATAAAATCGCCCTAGGTCAAATCGAATGTGGAATTGCCGGCGGCACTGACACAGCCAGTGATGTGCCGATTGGGGTTAATGAATCCTACAGAAAGATGCTGCTTGATTTAAATAGAGCAAAAACACTAGGCCAACGACTTAAAATCCTCTGTCGTTTTAGACCGCGTTTTATACTGCCACAGATACCCGCCAATGTTGAACCCAGAACCCGCCTATCTATGGGGCAACACTGCGAATTAATGGCTAAGGAATGGCAAATTAGCCGAGAAGATCAAGACCTTTTAACTTTTAATAGCCATCAAAACTTAATCGCCGCTTACGAGGATGGCTTTTTCGATGATTTAATCACACCCTTTAAGGATGTGGCTCGCGATGGCATTATGCGCAATACCCCGTTAGAAAAACTCGCACAGCTTAGACCTGCTTTTGACCGTAAATCCGGTACCTTAACCGCTGCCAATTCAACAACATTAACTGATGGTGCTGCCTCAGTTCTTCTAGCAAGTGAAGAATGGGCGGCGAAACGCAATCTCCCAGTATTGGCTTATTTAACCTTTAGTGAAGTGGCAGCGGTTGATTTTTATTCCCAAAGCAAGAAAAGTGAGGGGCTCTTAATGGCACCCGCCTATGCAGTACCCCGCTTACTTGAACGTGCCGACATGAGCCTGCAAGATTTTGATTTTTATGAGATACACGAAGCCTTTGCAGCTCAGGTTCTTTGCACTCTAAAGGCTTGGGAGTCTGAGGATTTTTGTAAGAATAAGCTAGACCTCGACAAAGCCTTAGGTAGTATTGATAGAAGTAAACTCAATGTTAAGGGCTCGAGCGTGGCCACTGGCCACCCCTTCGCCGCAACTGGTGCTAGAATTCTTGCCACATTGGCTAAAACACTGCATCAAAATGGCGGTGGCAAAGGATTAATTTCAATCTGTGCTGCAGGCGGTCAGGGTGTTACTGCAATCGTTGAAGCCTAAAACAGAACTATAAACATTAAAGAGGTATCAGAGTGTCACTGGAAAAAATAATTGATGGTTTAAAACAGCGAATTGGCGAAGACTGTGGTCTGGGGTCAGTGGTGAAATTTGATTTTGGCGAACAGGGAACTGTAACCTTGGACGCAACTCAAATCCCTAATCAGGTGAGTGAATCTGGTACTGAACCCGACTGTACCATGGTGATTAGTATCGATGACTTTATGGCTATGGCCGATGGATCCCTTGATGGTGTCTCTGCTTTTATGACTGGCAGACTTAAGGTTCAGGGGGATATGGGTATTGCTATGAAATTAGCGGCAGTTATGACTTAATCTCTTACCACCAAGCGCCTATCACAACTTCTGGAAAACTGAATCACCACTGGCTTAAGTGGCTTCTTTTCAAAAACCATCTACTCCCAACAATAATTGGCATGATTACTGCTTAGTTAACTGTTAACTCTATTTACTATGTCCCAAGGGATATCAATGCGTTTAACGGTACACAGTTTGCAGAACCTGACAGCATATTCATGCACCATATTGGTGCTCGTAAGGGGTTATGACCTATGATAAGCCCTTCTTTACAGCCTATTGTTTTCACCGATCTCGATGGCACCCTGTTAGATCACTACAGTTATAGCTTTGAAGCAGCGATACCCACGCTGGATAAACTCGAGCGTCTCGGCATACCGGTTATTCCTGTAACTAGTAAAACTTTTGCTGAAGTGAGCCGGCTTCGCGACCAACTAAACAATCGACACCCGTTTATTGTTGAAAACGGCGCGGCCATAGCCATTCCTAAGAATTACTTCAATACTCATCTGGATAATTGGCTAGATCAGGGTGACTTTTGGATATGTCCTAATAGTAAGCCTCGCAGTCATTGGAATCAGTTGCTAAGCAATAATGCGCAGGCCTTTGTTGGCGAGTATGAGACCTTTTCCTCTGTGGTAGAGCACAGAGGCTATAAGGGTCTACAAGAGATTACTGGGCTTAATCTTGCTCAAGCCATTCTTAGCAACGAGCGCAACTACAGTGAACCTATCCACTGGCTTGGTAGTGATTCAAGCAAGCAAGCCTTTATCAAAACTCTGACTAATGCGGGCGGCACACTACTTCAGGGTGGACGCTTCTTAGCCTTGGGTGATGCTGTTGATAAGGGCGCTGCTCTACTCCAATTAACCAATATCTATCAAACACTGAGTGGCTTTTCTGGCATGCACAGTTTGGCATTAGGTGACAGTGGCAATGACGTCAGCATGCTTGAGATTGCAGACTCTGCCGTGGTTATAAGATCTAAAACCCACGATGCACCTGCCCTTGGCCGCCAAGACAATCTGTATGTTAGCAACTTATATGGACCAGAGGGATGGACAGAATCTGTCTCGCTCTGGTTAAAAAATTTTTAATAAAGGGTAACAAAGACTATGGGTGATTTTCATCAAAATGGCATTATTACAACCTTACATAATTTATCTAGGCGTCCCCTTGAGGAGTTAGAATCTGAGCTAGTGGGTTTTTCTAAAAAACGTCCACTTGGACTAATCTTACCCTCGCTGTATTCAGAGCTTGAGGGTCAGGCAATGCCACTTATTATCTCTGAGCTAGAGAAGGTGCCCTATCTCAATCAGATTGTGATTGGTCTTGATCGAGCAGATGAACAGCAGTATCGCGACGCGCTGAAGTTCTTTTCTAAACTCCCACAGGAACATCGGGTGCTGTGGAACGATGGCCCGCGACTTAAAGCCCTGGATAAAAAACTTCAGGAGCTTGACCTGGCGCCGAAGGAAATGGGTAAGGGGCGCAATGTTTGGTACTGTATGGGCTATATCCTTGCCTCTAATAAAGCCGAGTCAGTAGCACTTCATGACTGTGATATTGTGACTTACAATCGCGAATTGTTAGCACGTCTGATATACCCAGTAGCCAACCCGCTCTTTAATTACGAGTTCTGTAAGGGTTATTACGCCCGAGTAGCCGACGGTAAAATTAATGGCCGCGTATCACGACTGTTAGTTTCACCGCTGTTAAGAGCGCTTAAAAAGACCGTAGGCCATACGGATTACTTAAATTATATGGATAGCTACCGTTACCCCTTAGCCGGTGAATTTTCATTCCGCCGCGATGTATTAAACGACATCCGTATTCCTAGTGACTGGGGCTTGGAAATTGGCGTGCTATCTGAAATGTATCGCAACTATGCCAATAACCGACTATGCCAAGTGGATATTGCAGATACCTATGACCATAAGCATCAGAAATTATCGCTGAATAATGACACTGACGGCCTGTCTAAAATGTCTATTGATATTGCAAAGGCGCTGTATAGAAAGCTTGCCACACAGGGTGAGGTATTCAGTCAGGAAGCGTTTAGATCATTAAAGGCAACCTACTATCGAATGGCCTTGGATGTGATTGAGACCTGCCATAACGACGCCATCATGAACGGTCTTACTCTTGATGTTCACCAAGAGGAACAGGCGGTAGAGATGTTTGCGGAAAATATTATGAAAGCCGGCGAACTATTCTTTAACTGCCCCATGGAACGTCCATTTATTCCTAGCTGGAACCGCGTTGTCAGTGCTATTCCCGATATCTTTGAACAGCTAGTGCAGGCAGTTGAAGAAGATCACAAAGAGTTTAGCAACAGTTAAGACCACTAGAGAATCTATCATGGCAGCTTTATTGAACCCACAAATTGAGCATCATCTGGAAACCATTTATAAGGGCACTAAGGTTTCTGACCTAACCACTTTGGGCAGTGACTTAATCCGTTTGATGAGACTGGATGATGTGGCGCCGATTAAAAACCGTTATATCAATCATTGGGACCAAAAGGACAGCGTTCTTATCTGTTATGGCGATAGCGTACTTGAGTCACAGCAAAAGCCGCTAGCCACCTTAAAGTCGTTCCTTGATACCTACAGCAAAGGCGTCATTGACGGGGTTCATATACTGCCCTTCTATCCTTTTACTTCGGATGATGGCTTCTCGGTTCTCGATTATTCGAGCGTGAACCCCAGTTTAGGTGAATGGGAAGATATTATTGCCATTGCCAATGATTACTCATTAATGGCTGATTTAGTGATTAATCACTGCTCTGCACGAAGTATGTGGTTTGAAAATTTTATTAAAGATCGCGATCCTGGGCGTAATTTCTTTTACACAGCAAGCCCTGAGGACGATTTAAGTGACGTAGTTCGCCCTCGAACTAATGCACTTTTGCGGGAAGTAGAGACCACTAAGGGAACTCAACATGTATGGTGTACCTTTAGCCATGATCAGGTGGACTTAAACTTCAAAAACCCTCAGGTTTTAAAAGAATTTGTAAATATTATTCGTCAATATCTGGATTACGGGGTGCGTATCTTTCGGCTAGATGCCGTCGCCTTTTTGTGGAAAGAAGTGGGCACCAACTGTCTTAACTTAGAGCAAACCCATGAGATGGTAAGGCTACTGCGGTCGTTGATTGAGCAGGCCTGTCCTGATGCAGTGATCATTACTGAAACTAATATCCCCAACCGTCAAAATTTGGCTTATTTTGGCAACGCCAATGAAGCCCATTGTATTTATAACTTTTCACTTCCTCCTCTATTAGTGAACAGCCTGGTAACTGGTAACTGTGACTATTTAAAACAATGGATGATGAGTATGCCGCCAGCGCGCAATGGCACAGCTTATTTTAATTTTATTGCCTCCCATGATGGTATTGGATTACGCCCTGCTGAAGGACTTCTAGACGACCAAGAAATTGATAATCTAGTGACCACTATGCAGCAGTTTGGTGGTCTAGTCTCATGGCGCACAGGTGAAAATGGTGATCGCAAACCCTATGAGATTAATATTTCATTGTTTGATGCCCTACAGGGCACTAATCAGGGAAAAGACCAATATGGCCTTCAGAGATTTATCTGCGCCCATGCCATTATGCTTGCCTTAGAGGGTATTCCGGGTATCTACATCCATAGCCTGCTAGGTACCAGAAATGATTATCAACGGGCAGAGAATAGCGGGCATAATCGAGCGATCAATCGTCATCAGTGGAATTATGACAGTCTAAAATATGAACTTGCGGATCCGAACAGTCATCATCATCAGGTTTATAACCACCTAAAATCACTGCTTAAAATTCGTTGCAACCAAACCGCTTTTCACCCTAATGCCACCCAATTTACCCTGCACCTTGGTTCACAATTATTTGGTTTTTGGCGCCAGAGCATGGATAGAGTGCAGAGTATTTTTTGTGTTAGCAATGTTAGCGACCAAACTCAGTTACTCGATCTATCAGACTTAAACCTCATTGATACAGAAAACTGGCATGACTTAATTTCGGGCAATCAGTTTAATGAGGCCAATCATCTTATTAACCTAGCCCCCTATCAAACGGTTTGGATTACCAATCAGTAAATAACCTGCTGAACAATTATCATTTAATTTGATATAAGAGTGATCTTATAGGAGACTAGGCGTTCGTTTTTTATATTTAACAATTAGATAGGATTTACTAATGAAGATTGAAACTCAGGCAATTCATGCTGGATTTGATGATGATCCAACAACACGCGCTGTAGCTGTGCCTATTTATCAAACCACATCATTTAGCTTTCGTGACACTCAACACGGTGCTGACCTGTTTAATCTTGCTGAAGCCGGCAATATCTATTCAAGAATCATGAACCCTACCTGCGATATTTTGGAACAGCGTATCGCAGCTATGGAAGGTGGCGCTGCAGCACTCTGTGTTGCCTCTGGAATGGCTGCAATTACTGCCTCTATGCAGACGCTTTGTGCTGCTGGCGATAATTTTGTCAGTGTTAGCCAGCTCTATGGCGGTACTTACAATCTATTTGCTCACACATTCCCTCAGCAAGGCATTGAAGTACGTATGGCATCCGGTGATGACATTCCTGCACTTGAAGCCTTAATCGATGAGAATACTAAGGCTATTTTCTGTGAATCTATTGGTAACCCAGCCGGCAATATTATTGATCTTGCCGCTGTATCAGAGATGGCCCACAGGCATCAGATCCCTGTAGTGGTTGATAATACGGTTGCGACACCTTACTTATGCCGACCTTTTGAGCATGGTGCAGATATCGTGATTCACTCGTTAACCAAGTATATTGGCGGTCACGGAACTAGTATTGGTGGCATTATCGTTGACTCGGGAACATTCCCGTTCAAAGATAACCCCCGATTCCCACAGTTTAATACGCCAGACCCTTCTTATCATGGTGTGGTTTATGCCGAGGCATTAGAGGCGCCATTTATTGGTCGCGCACGTGTTGTGCCCTTGCGGAACATGGGTGCTGCCCTATCGCCGTTTAATGCTTTCTTAATCCTTCAAGGTCTTGAAACATTGGCACTTCGCATGGATCGCCATGTTGAAAATGCCATGACCGTGGCTAATCATCTGAAAAATAACGCTCAGATTTCTTGGATTAATTATGCCGGTTTAGAATCAGATAAATATCATGATCTAGCTCAGCGTATGGCGTCGGGCAAGCCTTCTTCAATTATCAGCTTTGGTATCAAAGGTGGTGAAGAGGCAGGATCGAAATTTATTGACGCATTGCAATTGATTAAGCGTCTAGTGAATATTGGTGATGCTAAGTCTCTAGCCTGTCACCCTGCTAGTACAACTCACCGTCAGTTGAATGAAGAGGAGTTGAAAACCGCAGGTGTTAGTGCTGATCTTGTTCGAATTTCAGTGGGCATTGAGAATGTTGCTGATATTATTGCTGATATTGATCAGGCTTTAGCCGCAGCAAAATAAAAGTGGCTTTGGCTAATACAAAAAAAGCGACCCTAGGGTCGCTTTTTTTATGCTTACTTTGTGTGATTACCAACCGGTAAGTTCTTTAAGAGCCTCACCGATATCAGCCAAACTTCTTACTGTTTTGACGCCGGCGTCCTGTAGAGCAGCAAATTTCTCATCAGCTGTCCCTTTACCACCAGAGATAATAGCACCGGCATGGCCCATTCGCTTGCCAGGAGGTGCGGTAACACCCGCAATATATGACACAACAGGCTTACTGACATTGGCCTTAATATAGGCCGCTGCCTCTTCTTCTGCAGTACCACCAATTTCACCAATCATAACGATGGCTTCGGTAGCAGGATCTTTTTCAAACATTTCAAGAATGTCGATAAAGTTTGAACCAGGGATTGGGTCTCCACCAATACCCACACAGGTAGACTGGCCAAAACCGTAGTCTGTAGTTTGTTTAACTGCTTCGTAGGTAAGCGTACCCGAACGAGAAACAATACCTACCTTACCCGGTAAATGAATATGACCCGGCATAATACCGATCTTACATTCGCCAGGCGTGATTACACCGGGGCAGTTAGGGCCGATAAGCCGCACGCCTAGCTCGTCACATTTAACCTTGCATTGCAGCATATCAAGGGTTGGAATACCCTCAGTAATACAAACAATTAACTTGATTCCCGCATCGGCGGCTTCAAGGATTGAGTCTTTACAAAATGGTGCTGGTACATAGATAACAGAAGCCTCTGCTCCAGTTTGTGCTACGGCCTCGGCAACGGTGTTAAACACAGGAAGTCCAAGATGAACCGAACCGCCTTTACCTGGCGTTACACCACCTACCATTTTTGTACCATAATCGATGGCTTGCTCAGAATGGAAAGTACCCTGACCACCGGTAAAGCCCTGACAGATAACCTTAGTGTCGCTATTGATTAAGATAGACATTATTTAGCCTCCACTGCAGCTACTGCTTGTTGAGCCGCATCCGTCAAACTGGTCGCGGCAATAATTGAAAGTCCTGACTCCGCCAGTTTTTGTGCACCTAGTTCTGCATTATTACCCTCTAGGCGAACAATCACAGGGACGGTAACACCCACTTCTTCAACTGCACCGATAACACCGTCAGCAATGAGGTCGCAACGCACAATACCACCAAAGATATTAATCAGAACGGCCTTAACTTTGTCATCAGAAAGAATGATTTTAAACGCTTCTACAACGCGTTCTTTGGTAGCACCGCCCCCTACATCGAGGAAGTTAGCTGGTGAACCACCGTGCAACTGCACAATATCCATAGTGCCCATAGCTAAGCCAGCGCCGTTAACCATACAGCCGATGCTGCCATCCAGAGCCACATAGTTAAGATCCCAAGCCGCCGCATGGGCTTCTCTTGCATCTTCTTGTGAAGGATCATGCATTTCTTTAAGTGCTGGCTGACGATACATGGCGTTACTATCAATAACGATTTTTGCATCTAAGCAGTGAAGATTGCCTTCATCAGTAATCACCAGAGGGTTGATTTCTAATAAGGCCAAGTCACGCTCTTCAAATAATTTGGCTAGACCTAAGAAAATTTGTACAAACTGTTTAATTTGCACCCCTTCTAGACCTAATTTAAAGGCTAATTCGCGACCCTGATGGGGCTGAGCACCGGTCATTGGATCAATAATAGCCTTAAGAATTTTTTCTGGAGTCTCTTCAGCGACGGTTTCAATCTCTACGCCACCCTCGGTAGATGCCATAAACACAATACGACGAGTCGAACGATCTACTACCGCACCTAAATATAGCTCTTGAGCGATATCAGTACAGGTTTCTACAAGAATTTTACTTACGGGCTGACCGTTGGCATCTGTCTGGTAGGTTACCAGGTTTTTGCCTAACCATTGGTTAGCAAAGTCTTCAATTTCAGACTTAGTGCTGACCAGTTTTACACCGCCCGCTTTACCGCGACCACCTGCGTGCACCTGTGCTTTAACCACCCATTTATCACCGCCGATTTGATCGGCAGCTGCTACTGCTTCTTCTGCTGTAGCTGCGGCTATACCTTTGGAAACAGGTAATCCGTATTCAGCAAAAAGTTGTTTACCCTGATATTCATGCAGGTTCATAGTTTATTCCTGTGACGTCTTTTATGTATTGGCGCCCTAAAGGTTATTTAGGGCGCAAAGAATAGTAATTACTTACGCTTGCGATTGGCTATGTGAATAGCACCGCCATTAACGGCTAACGCAGCTTCATGAACGGCTTCAGAAAGTGTTGGGTGACCAAACACAGTCATACCTAAGTCTTCAGCGCTAGAACCAAACTCCATGGCAATCGCCACTTGCTGAACTAGGTCAGCAGCACTTGGCCCTACGATATGACAGCCCAGAATACGATCAGTATCAGCATGAGCAATCACTTTAACAAAGCCATCGGTATCATTAGCTGCCATAGCACGACCACTGGCTGCGAACGGGAAGGTACCAATGTTATAGGCATCACCCGCTGCTTTAACCTGCTCTTCAGTAAGGCCTACAGAGGCTACTTCAGGGTGGGTATAGATAACATTAGGCACGATATCATAGTTCATTTGCGCTTTATGGCCGGCAATAATCTCTGCCACCATTACGCCTTCTTCTGAACCTTTGTGAGCCAACATTGGACCGCGAACCAGGTCGCCAATGGCGTAAACACCCGGCGCATTAGTTGCACATTGTTCGTTCACAAATACGGTGCCGCGCTCATCGAGCTGAACACCGCTATCATCGGCAAGCAGGCCATCAGTAAATGCACGACGACCCACACAGACGATTAATTTATCAAATGTCTCTTTATGCTCTTCACCAGCTACTGATTGGTAAGTGACTTCAACTTGCTTGCCTTTGATTTCTGTCCCAGTTACACGGGCACCTAGACGAATATCTAGGCCCTGCTTAGTAAATATTTTCTTGGATTCTTTGGCTACAGCCTGATCCATAATGGCTAAGAAGTCTTCCATCGCCTCAAGCAATACCACATCAGAGCCCAAACGATTCCATACAGAACCCAACTCTAAGCCAATTACTCCGGCACCAATAACACCAAGACGCTCAGGGATTGTATCAATCTCTAGAGCACCGGTTGAATCAAGAATTAGCTCACCATCGACTGGCGCAACAGGAATCGCAATAGGTAAGGAGCCAGAAGCAAGAATCACATTCTCTGCCTCTAGAATAATGACTTCTCCCTCATTGCTGGCAAACTCAACTTTCTTGCCGGCCAATAATTTACCGGTACCATACAAAGAGGTCACACCATTAGCTTTAAATAGACCGGCAATACCACCAGTTAACTGACTGATGATTTTATTCTTTCTGTCCAACATGCCAGGTATGTCAATACCAACGCCATCGGCACTGATACCATGGATGCCAAGATCATGTTTAGCTTCGTGGTACTTGTAAGAGCTATCAAGCAGGGCTTTGGAAGGAATACAGCCAACATTAAGGCAGGTTCCACCATTAACGCCTTTGCCACTTTTATTCTTCCACTTTTCAATACAGGCTGTTTTTAAACCTAACTGCGCCGCACGAATTGCCGCTACATAACCAGCCGGACCACTACCAATTACCACTACATCATATTTATCTGACATCTAATGACCTATTTGAGATAACGTAAAATTAAATTTCTAATAAGATTTTTGCTGGATCTTCGATTAACTGCTTAATAGCAACCAAGAACCTTACCGCATCCTTACCATCAATCAGGCGGTGATCATACGAAAGCGCCAGATTCATAATTGGACGAATAACAATTTCACCATCCACAACTACTGGACGCTGCTGGATGCTGTGCATCCCCAGAATTGCCGTCTGTGGTGGGTTAATAATTGGCGTAGACAATAACGAACCGTAAACACCACCGTTGGTGATAGTAAAGGTGCCGCCAGTCATTTCTTCAATGGTTAGCTTGCCATCGCGCGCCTTACCGGCGTAGTCGCCAATCGAGTTTTCAATGGTAGCAATACTCATATTTTCAGCATTGCGTAAAACGGGAACAACCAGTCCACGCTCGGTAGATACTGCCACACCGATATCCTGGTAACCATGATAAATAATGTCATTGCCATCAATAGAGGCATTCACTAAGGGGAATCGCTTAAGCGCTTCAACCGCAGCCTTAACAAAAAAGCCCATAAAGCCAAGACGGGTTCCATTATGAGTTTTAACAAACTCATCCTGATAACTTTTTCGCAAACCCATGACTGCCGACATATCCACTTCATTAAATGTAGTTAGCGATGCCGTAGTCTGTGTGACTTCAAGTAAACGCTCAGCAATTCTGCTACGCATTCTGGTCATGGCTACGCGACGTTCTACGCGCTCACCGGCTTCCATAATTTGTTGCTCAGCGGCCTGTTGTGAATCTGCTACTTTACTCGATGCTGAGGCAACTGGTGCGGGTGCGGGTGTGAAATTAACCACATCCTCTTTAGTAATTCGACCACCCTTTCCTGAGCCAGTCACTTCTGACAAATTGATACCGCGCTCTTCAGCAAGCTTCTTTGCCGCTGGATTAACCAGAGTATCAGCGTCGGCCGAAGTGGATTGTACCTGAGGCGTTTCAATGGACGGCGCAGGTGTAGATGCCACCTCAGCAACGCCCTCTTCTAAGATAGCGATAACTTCGTTACTCAGAACAACATCACCTTCGTCTTTTAGCACTTGGGTTAGGGTTCCACTGGCAGCAGCTACAACCTCGAGAACCACCTTATCGGTCTCGATATCAACCACAAGCTCGTCTCGAGCAACGGTATCGCCAGCTTTTTTATGCCAAGTAGCAATACTGCCTTCTTGCACTGATTCTGGGTAAGTTGGTGCCTTAATTTCAATGGCCATTCGTCTATTCCTAATATTTTAATTATCTAAAGTTAGAGCTTCATCAATAAATGCTTTCTGCTCTTCCAGGTGAACCGACATGTAACCACTGGCCGGTGCCGCTAAACTCTTGCGCCCAACATAGCTGAGAACAATCTCAGGTTTAAGCGCGTGAATCACTCGTTTCATATGATGCTGACTACTATACCAAGCGCCCTGATTAATAGGTTCTTCCTGACACCAAATCACTGACTCCATATTGGTATAAGCGCCTAAAATTTCTTCTAACTCAGTATCTGGGAATGGATATAGCTGCTCAATACGCACTAAGGCTATATCATCGATACCACGAGCCATACGCTCTTCAAGTAGGTGATAATAAACCTTACCAGAACACAGGATAACGCGCTTTACGCCTTTTGGCTTAATGTTGTCACCAATAGCATTTTTAAATTCTCCATTCGCCAACTCTTCTAGAGATGATGTGGCTAATTTATGACGCAAAATCCACTTGGGACTTAAAATAATCAGCGGTCGACGCATGGGTCTAATGGCTTGACGACGCAACAGATGGAAAACCTGTGCTGGCGTTGTTGGAATAGAAATTTGCATATTATGCTGCGCACAAAGCTGCAAAAATCTTTCTAAACGTGCCGATGAATGCTCAGGCCCCTGCCCCTCAAAACCATGGGGTAGCATCATGGTTAAACCGGATAACCGACCCCATTTGTGCTCACCACTGGCAATAAACTGATCAATCACTACCTGAGCACCGTTGGCAAAGTCACCAAACTGGGCTTCCCAAATAATTAACCCCTTAGGTGCGGTTGTGGCATAACCATATTCAAAGGCTAAAACCGCTTCTTCAGAAAGAATCGAGTCATAAATATCAAAACGCGGCTGATCATCTGAAAGTGACTTCAGTGGAAGATGGGTTTTGCCATCTTTCTGATTAAATACTACGGCATGGCGATGAGAGAAAGTACCACGACCCACATCCTGCCCTGTAAGTCGTATAGGATAACCCTCTTCTAGCAGAGTACCATAGGCTAACAGCTCAGCCATACCCCAGTTAAGTGGCAATGCACCACCGGCCATTTTATGACGATCATCATAAATTTTAGCCACCTGACGCTGAACCTTAATACCATCGGGGATGGTTGAAATCTTGTTGGCAACGGACTGAAGCTGGTTTAACTTAACACCGGTATTGGCCGCTGTTCTCCAGCCATGATCTAAATATGGGGACCAGTTAACAAACAGACTAGTATCTGGCTCACTCACTAGATTGTGGACCACGTATTCGCCTCGATCTAAACTGCCACGGTATTCATTGGTTAGCTTATCGGCATCAGCCTGACTGATAACACTCTCTTTAACCAACTTTTCTGCATATAGTGTCCGCACGGTAGGATGCTTGCGAATCACATCGTACATCAGCGGCTGGGTAGCGGATGGTTCATCAGTCTCATTGTGACCACGACGACGATAGCAAACTAAATCAATAACTACGTCTTTACCAAACTCATAGCGATAATCCATAGCCAACATGGCAGCAAACATCACCTCATCGGGATTGTCAGCATTAACATGTAAAATAGGCGCTTGGACCATCTTAGCAATATCAGTGCAATATTCTGTGGATCTGGCATCTTCCTGACGGCTGGTAGTAAAACCAATTTGGTTATTAATCACAATGTGAATTGAACCACCGGTTTTGTAGGCCCGAGTCTGGGATAACTGGAATGTTTCCATGACCACGCCCTGACCAGCAAAGGCAGCATCACCATGAATTAAAATGGGCACTACCTGATGGCCCTCAGAATCGTCTCGGCGATCCTGTCTCGCCCGTCCAGAGCCTATAACCACCGGACAAGAAATCTCTAGGTGTGACGGGTTAAAGCCCAGTGCAAGATGCACTTCTCCGCCTGGCGTCATCACGTTGGATGAGAACCCCTGGTGATATTTCACATCACCCGAAGTATCTACCATGCGCTTGCCTTCAAATTCTTCAAACAGCTCTGTAGGGTTTTTACCCAGTACATTCACTAGGACGTTAAGGCGACCCCTGTGGGCCATAGCCATGACAATTTCTTTACAACCATATTCACCAGAGCGATGAACAAGACAGTCCAGTAATGGAATTAAACTTTCACCACCCTCAAGACCAAAACGCTTGGTACCTGGATATTTTGAATCTAGGTGCTTTTCAAGACCCTCAGCGGCAGTCAAACGACTGAGAACGTCAATACGCGCCGCATCGCCATAGGTGGGCTTTGAGCGAACTGATTCAAAACGCTGGGCCAGCCATTGCTTTTCAGTAAACGAGGTGATGTGCATAAACTCAGCACCCAAGCTCTGACAATAAGTCTCTTCAAGGGTTTCTACGATTTCTCTGAGTGTTGCCTCAACCTTGCCCATGTACAGTGGACCTGATTGGAATGTGGTATCTAAATCGGCGTCAGTAAGACCATGAAAATGCAGATCGAGATCGGGAACCTCTTCTCTTTTCATTATGCCCAAAGGATCAAGGTTTGCTTTCTGGTGACCTCGAAAACGATAGGAGCTAATTAGCTGGACGACTTTCACCTGCTTGCGCTCATGTTCAATATGAACACCGCCGGAACCAGGTGCAGGGGTTGGACGTGCCTGTCTGCGGCCTAAAAGTTCAAAATGCTTGACCACAGTATCATGGGAAATATCTGGAGTAACCGACCCATTTGTGCGAGGCAAAGAGTCAAAAAAGCTGCTCCACTCCTCTGGCACGTTATTGGGCTCGTGCAAGTAGGTCTCGTAGAGTTCTTCTATGTAAGCGGCATTTCCACCAGAAAAGTGGGAGGAGTTTAAAAAGCGCTCCATTAAGCCATCTGCCATTGCTAATTTCCTCGGTGGGTTACACGGCATCCAGTAAATTTAACGCGCACATTTTAGACCTTTATTCAACAAACAACCAGTATTAACTAGAGAATATCCTGGTGATTTATAACTAAAAAAGATCTATCTTGGTGCTTTTTAAGTTTACAGCCAATTAGTAAGGATATTTTAAGCCAAACTGCTTGGTTTGTATCGTTAAATATACCTAATTTAAATAACAAAAAAGGGGCCACAGGGCCCCTTTTTGATCAAACGACAAATTACCCTAGGTGCCGCTTGCTAAAAGCATGCTTCGAATATGGCCAATTGCCTTGGTTGGGTTTAAACCCTTAGGGCAAACCTGAACGCAGTTCATAATGCCATGACAGCGGAAGACGCTAAAGGGATCATCAAGATCGGCAAGACGGTCCTCGGTACCCGTATCTCTTGTATCAGCCAAGAATCTATAGGCCTGCAACAGACCTGATGGTCCAATAAATTTGTCTGGATTCCACCAAAACGACGGACAAGCTGTAGAACAACAGGCGCAAAGAATACATTCGTAAAGCCCATCTAACTTGGCTCTATCTTCAGGCGATTGTAGACGCTCAATAGCCGGAGCTGGGGTATTATTGATCAAATAAGGCTGTATTTTTTCGTATTGGGCGTAAAACTGGCTCATGTCGATCACCAGATCACGGATAACAGGCAACCCTGGTAGCGGACGAATAACCAATTTATTATTCTTTACTGCTTCAGACAGCGGCGTAATACAGGCCAAACCATTTTTACCGGAGATATTAACGCCGTCAGAACCACAGACGCCCTCGCGACAGGACCGACGGAATACCAAGGTCGGATCCTCTGTCTTGAGTTTCTCAAGCACGTCCAGAACCATAATATCCTTACCCTGAGTATCAAACTGAAACTCTTGCATGTAAGGCTCAGAATCAATCTCAGGATTGTAACGATAAATACTTACTTCTAACATCGTCTTAACTACCTCTCCTAGTAGGACCGGACTTTAGGCTCAAAGGCCTCACGGGTTTTGGGAGTAAAATTAACATCTCGTTTGGCTACAGACTGATCATGGGGAAAATAAACCGAATGACAGAGCCAGTTTTCATCATCTCGTTCTTGGAAATCTTCACGGGCATGGGCACCACGACTTTCGGTTCGCCACTCCGCAGCAACTGCCGTCGCCTCAGCTACTTCAAGCAGGTTTTGCAGCTCTAAGGCCTCAATTCTAGCGGTATTAAAGGCATTGCTAGTATCGGTGAGCTGAACGTTCTCAATGCGTGGACGAAGGGCTTTAAGTTTTTCGATACCCTCTTTCATAAATTCACCGCTTCGGAATACGCCAAAGTGATTTTGCATAATGGTCTGTAACTCAGCTCTAAGCACAGAGGCCTTTTCACCCTCTTGCGAGCCATTAATGCGATTGAGTACTTTCATTGCACGCTGAATGTCGTCTTCGGTGGCATCCTTTAGATCAATACCTTCACGAAGCTGCTTCTCAATAAACAGACCCGAAGCGCGACCAAAGACCACCAAATCAAGCAGTGAATTACCACCCAATCGGTTAGCGCCATGCACAGAAACACAGGCCGCTTCACCACAGGCATAAAAGCCATCGACTACCTGTTCTTTACCCTGATCATCCAAAGTGAGCGCCTGACCATCAACATTGGTCGGGATACCGCCCATCATATAGTGACAGGTAGGAACAACAGGAATAGGTTCAACTATAGGATCGGCATGGGCAAAGGTTCTCGATAGTTCAAGAATACCCGGCAATTTTGCATTCAGGGTTTCTTCACCTAAATGATCTAGCTTAAGGAAAACATGATCGCCGTTTTCACCGCAGCCACGACCAGCAAGAATTTCCTGAACCATTGAGCGAGCAACCACATCACGACCGGCCAAGTCTTTGGCATTGGGCGCATAACGCTCCATGAAGCGCTCACCATCTTTATTAATTAAATAACCACCCTCACCTCGACAGCCCTCAGTGACTAAGGTCCCCGCACCATGGATACCGGTTGGATGGAACTGCCACATTTCCATATCCTGCACAGGAAAGCCTGCTCGCAGTGCCATACCAATACCATCACCGGTGCAGATATGTGCATTAGTGGTTGATGCGTAAATACGCCCTGCACCACCAGTGGCAAATACAGTTGCCTTGGACTTCACATAGACGGTTTCACCGGTTTCGATATTAATCGCAACCACGCCCACAACCGCATTATCGGAATTTTTTACCAGATCGACAGCAAACCACTCATTAAGGAATACCGTTTCGTTCTTAAGATTACCCTGATAAAGGGTGTGCAACAATGCATGCCCGGTTCGATCAGCAGCGGCACAGGTTCTAGCTGCTTGCCCGCCCTCACCAAAATCCTTAGATTGACCACCAAAGGGACGCTGATAGATACGTCCGTTTTCATTACGTGAAAAAGGAAGCCCCATATGCTCTAATTCGAACACCGCCTCTGGGCCGGTTTTACACATATACTCAATAGCTTCTTGATCACCAATATAATCCGATCCTTTAATGGTGTCATACATATGCCACTGCCACTGATCATTGGGATCATCACTGGCAATCGCACAGGTAATACCGCCTTGAGCAGAAACTGTATGTGATCTTGTAGGAAATACCTTGGTAATAACTGCAGTTTTGTAACCTGACTGCGCTAGCTGAAGTGCTGCCCGCATACCTGAGCCGCCGCCGCCAACGATAACCGCGTCAAAACTCATTGTTCTCATATTTGCCATCTATTTAAATTCCCCAGAGAATATCAATTGCCCAGACCACATAAAGAAGGATTAATGCAATCATTGCTAACTGTAAAAACATACGAATTGGCGTGGCCTTCGGCCCAATTAAACGAACAGTAATATAGTCGGTTAACACACACCACATTCCGATCCAGGCATGGGCAGCAATAGAAAGAATAGTCAGCAAGCTAAATATACGCATTGCCAACGAACCATGGAGAGCCTGCCATTGCTCAAAGCTCGGGCTTGGGTTGATAACAAAATAACCCACCATAAAGAATATATAGGCTGTCATTACCAACGCAGATACACGCTGAACTAGCCAATCGGAAAGGCCGCTGCGGCCTAAACTTGTTACTGAACTCACCATAAGAAGATCCATCCCGCTAAGCTAATAATAACTGCCACTGCCACAACCACCACAAGCCATGCACTACGGCGACCTGTCTCAAAGCTGTCTTCACCCACACCAAGATCCATAATTAAATGACGAATACCGGCGACAACATGGTAGGCCAAGGCCGCCAAAGCCGCCCATATAACAAACTGTGCGATTGGGCTTGAAAGGCATTCTTTAAGGGACTGAAAGCTTTGCTTAGAGGCGAGGCTCATATCGAGCACCCAAAGCATAAGGGCAACAGCCAAAAATAGAACAACACCAGATACACGATGCAATATAGAAACATATGAGGTAATTGGTAGCTTTATAGTACCAATATCCAAATTAACGGGTCTTTTCGTTTTCACAATGAAATAACTCTTTAAATAGGACTCTAAAATCCGCATAAAAACGGCGATGAATAGAGCTGAATTCTTAGAACAATCTTTGAATTCAGATCGTTCACTACTTACGGCGCGTCATTATAGATAGTTCAATTGATTAATTCAATCTAAGCCAAACGGATAGGGGAAAATTCAATTAAAATAGCACACGAAAGCACCCTATTTTTAGCACAATTAAACTGTATAAATATCAGCCAAACCAATGTTCGCTTTTTATGAGCTATTTTTTAGGGTAAAATCAGACTGTCAAGTTGACAATTTTATCTAATTACTTATAGTTAGTGACCCAAAGCTAGCAAGTCACATCACCAGTATTTCTCGAGGATCATGCATGACCAACCGTAAAGCAACTCTCTCTATAGATGGAGATTTGACCGTCGACCTCCCGATTTTGGAAGGCACCAGAGGTCAAGACGTAATTGATATCAGCAGCCTTGGCGGGCATGGTTATTTTACCTATGACCCCGGTTTTTCTGCCACTGCCGCCTGTCAGTCTGACATCACCTATATTGACGGAGGCAAAGGTATCCTGTTACACCGAGGCTACCCCATAGAACAGCTTGCGGAAAAATCTGACTACTTAGAGACATGCTATTTGCTCCTCGAGGGCAATCTGCCCAACGCTGAGCAAAAGGTGGATTTTGAAAACAACATTAAATACCACACCATGGTTAACCGTTCGATCGAAAACTTTATCAGCGGATTCCGTCATGACGCCCACCCGATGGCTATGATGTGTGGAATTGTCGGTGCAATGTCCTCGTTTTATCATGATTCACTGGACATTACTGACGAAACACACAGAAAAATTTCTGCTCATCGCCTGATTGCAAAAATGCCAACCATTGCTGCGATGTGCCACAAACACTTTATGGGTCAACCTTTCATGTACCCTGATAACTCTCTATCTTATTCAGAGAATTTCTTGCACATGATGTTTGGTACACCCTGTGAAAACTACAAAATTGAGCCTGCCATTGCCAAGGCAATTGATCGTTTGTTCCTTTTGCATGCTGATCATGAGCAAAACGCCTCTACATCAACCGTAAGATTAGCAGGCTCATCGGGTGCTAACCCATTCTCCTGTATTGCTGCGGGTATCGCTGCTCTGTGGGGACCTGCTCATGGCGGTGCCAACGAAGCTGTATTAGTGATGCTTAACGAGATTGGTCATGAAGATAATATTGCTAAATATATTCGCAAGGCTAAAGACAAAAATGACCCATTCCGCCTAATGGGCTTTGGTCATCGGGTTTACAAGAACTATGATCCACGAGCTACAGTTATGCGCGAAAGCTGTAACGAAGTACTTGAAGTACTTGGCCTTGAAAATGACCCGCTATTTAAATTGGCCAAAAAGCTAGAAATTATTGCCCTGGAAGATGAGTATTTTGTCAGCAGAAAGCTTTACCCTAATGTTGATTTCTACTCGGGCATTATCCTTAAAGCACTGGGTATACCTATCGAAATGTTCACTGCTATGTTTGCCACTGGACGAACTGTAGGCTGGATTTCTCACTGGAATGAGATGATCACAAACCCTTACCGTATCGGTCGTCCACGCCAGCTATATACAGGCGCAGACAGCCGTGATTACGTTCCGCTTAACAAGCGCTAATCTTGCAGCCAAGCAAAAAAAGGCAGCCCATGGCTGCCTTTTTTAATCTCCATATTAAATACAACCCATATTAAATACAGGGGCCGGAGTGAAATCTAAACTCAGTATCGGGCGACTCTACTAGCTGCTTTTCAATACCCAAGAACAATTCTAAACGCGTATCGATTTCTTGCTGAGAGGCCACTGTCCCCGCCAATGTTAGGTAATCCTTAAAGTGCCTACCCTCTGACTTCAGCAGGGATAAGTAGAAAGATTCTAATTCGTCATCAAGGAACGGCGCTATGCGGGCAAAGCGCTCACAGGAACGCGCCTCAATAATCGCACCCACAATCAGTATATCCACAAGCTTATCGGGATCATTGGGTCTTACAGCCTCTCTTAGCTTAACTGCGTAGCGGGAAGCCGTTATCTGGCGATAATCGATGTTGCGGCGCTTCATAATGGCGATCACCTGTTCAAAGTGACGCAGCTCCTCTCGCGCTAATCTAGACATCTTATTTAAGAGCTCAAAATTATCCACATAGCGATACATTAAATTAAGCGCAGTACTAGCCGCCTTTTTTTCGCAGTTAGCATGATCAATCAATAATAATTCTGGATTAGCCAGGGCATTATCAATCCATACTTGCGGGGTATTACAGGGAAGGAAATCTTCAATTTCTTGCAGAACAGTCATAGTCAATAAGTGCATAATTTTAAAGCCAGAATTATAAACAATCATGACCTAACTAACAGCCTAAATAAGCAAAAAAATAATAGTCAGTATTCTTAACCTACAAAGCGGCAGCTAAATGAACTCACAACCATAGCCATATCTTTCTGTAAAAAAACTACAAATTCTTGTACAATCAGCCCATACCAAACCAGAAACCTAAGGCTTAATTTAATTAAACCTTATAACCTATTGTTATTAATGAGGTATTCCGTGTTAGAAGCCTATCGCGCCCATGTTGCAGAACGTCAAATAGAAGGCATCCCGCCTAAGCCATTAACTCCTGAGTGGACCTCCGCTTTAGTTGAGTTACTTAAGAATCCACCGGCAAATGAAGAAGCATTTTTACTTGATTTAATTGCTAATCGTGTACCCCCAGGTGTCGATGAATCAGCCTATGTAAAAGCCGGCTTTTTAAGTGCCATTGTAAAGGGTGAAGCTACCTCCCCCCTGATTGATCGAGCAGCTGCGGTTGAACTGCTTGGTAATATGCATGGTGGCTATAATGTGGCTACCCTAGTAGAACTTTTAGATGATGGTGAATTGAGCGAATTAGCGGCTACACAGCTCAAATCAACCACACTAGTGTTCGATGCCTTTCATGATGTAGCTGAAAGAGCCGATGCGGGTAACACTCAGGCACAGTCAGTGATGCAATCTTGGGCTGACGCCGAATGGTTTACCGGTAATGATGCTGTACCACAAAGCATCAAAGCGGTGGTATTTAAAGCTACTGGCGAAACTAATACCGATGATCTATCCCCTGCACAGGATGCTTGGTCGCGCCCAGATATCCCTCTGCATGCGAAAGCCATGTATAAAATGACGCGCGATGGCTTGAATCCAGAAGAACATGGGGCTATTGGTCCTATGGCTCAGGTTGAAGAAATCAAATCAAAAGGCTTACCCGTTGCCTTCGTTGGTGACGTTGTAGGAACAGGATCCTCTAGAAAATCAGCCACTAATTCAGTGCTTTGGTTCTTTGGTAAAGATATGCCCGGCGTACCCAACAAGCGCTCTGGCGGTATCTGTATTGGCAGTAAGGTTGCGCCTATTTTCTTTAATACTATGGAAGATGCTGGCGCCCTCGTATTTGAGGCACCTGTAGACGATATTCATTACGGCGATATCATTGAGATTCGCCCCTATGACGGTCAAATTCTTAATGAAGCGGGCGATGTTATCTGTGAGTTTGAGCACAAATCTGAGGTTATTCTGGATGAGGTTCAGGCTGATGGTCGAATCAACCTTATTGTGGGGCGCGGCTTAACTCAGCGTGCTAGGGAGCATATGGGGCTTCCAGTGTCAGATGTTTTCCGCAAGCCAGAAACACCCAAAGAATCAACTGCTGGCTTCTCACTAGCGCAAAAAATGGTCGGTAAAGCCTGTGGTGTTGAAGGCGTTCGCCCTGGTACTTACTGCGAACCTAAGATGACCACTGTAGGCTCTCAGGATACCACTGGCCCGATGACGCGGGATGAACTTAAAGACCTTGCCTGTCTTGGCTTCTCATCAGATTTAGTCATGCAGTCATTCTGTCATACTGCGGCCTATCCCAAGCCCGTCGATATCGACACTCAGCATAGTCTGCCGGACTTCATCATGAACCGTGGCGGTGTTTCTCTGCGTCCAGGTGATGGCATTATTCATAGCTGGCTTAACCGTATGTTACTGCCAGATACTGTAGGTACTGGCGGTGATTCGCACACTAGATTCCCCATGGGTATTTCATTCCCCGGTGGTTCTGGTCTTGTCGCTTTTGCCGCTGCCACAGGCGTTATGCCACTGGATATGCCAGAATCAGTTTTAGTGCGCTTTAAAGGCGAAATGCAGCCGGGCATTACCCTGCGTGACTTGGTTCATGCAATCCCCTACTACGGTATTAAAGAAGGTTTATTAACCGTTGAGAAGAAAGGTAAAAAGAACTTCTTCTCTGGTCGTATCCTAGAAATTGAAGGCGAAGGCATTGAAAGCCTCACTGTAGAGCAGGCATTTGAACTGTCTGATGCCTCTGCTGAGCGATCAGCGGCAGGTTGTACTATTAAGTTAAGCGAAGATTCTGTGGCTGAATACTTACGCTCTAACGTCACGCTTTTACGCTGGATGATTGCAGAAGGCTATGGCGATGTGCGTACCCTTGAGCGTCGCGTACGTCAAATGGAAGAATGGCTAGAAAATCCAAATCTAATGTCTGCCGATACCGATGCGGAATATGCCGCGGTTATAGAGATCGATCTAGCCGACATTAAAGAGCCTATCGTTTGCTGTCCGAATGACCCTGATGATGCCAAGCTGTTATCTGAAGTGGCTGGCGACAAAGTTGATGAGATCTTTATTGGTTCCTGTATGACTAACATTGGTCACTTCCGTGCCGCGGGTAAACTACTGGATGAAGCCGGCTCAGTGGATTCCAGATTCTGGATCTGCCCGCCCACTCGTATGGATGCTCATACGCTAATGGAAGAAGGCTATTACAATATCTATGGCAAGGTAGGCGCACGTACCGAGATGCCGGGCTGTTCACTGTGTATGGGAAACCAAGCACGAGTTCTTGCTGGCGCGACGGTACTCTCAACCTCTACCCGAAACTTCCCCAACCGTTTAGGTGATGGTGCTAATGTTTATTTAGCATCAGCCGAGCTTGCATCTGTGGGTGGGATCCTAGGTCGACTCCCTACTCCCGAAGAATATATGCAATATGCCAGTAAAATCGACTCCATGTCAGATGAAATCTATCGCTACATGAACTTTGATCAAATTGAATCGTTCCAGAAGTCAGCTGAGCAAGGTAAAACCATTGCTGCTCAACAGATTGTTGAAGTGAGTTAAGATCAGTTAAAAGTTATAAAAAAACCCCGCATTTGCGGGGTTTTTTGTAGCTGTCTAAATAACACTTCGCTTACATATAGGCGTTACTAGTATCTGTATGATCGGTAGAATCCTTAACCCCTTTTAATTCAGGGATTTTTTCCATTAGGGTTTTTTCCACGCCCTCTTTAAGGGTTAAACTAACCGATGAGCAACCCTGACAGCCACCCCCAAATTCAAGCACGGCATAACCCTCATCAATTGTTGCAAGGGCTACATTACCCCCATGAGAGGCTAGACCTGGATTAATTTCACTGTGAAGCAGATAGTTAATTCTATCTTCGATAGGACTGTCATCTGTCACATTAGGCACACGGGAATTTGGTGCCCTAATGGTTAGCTGGCCACCAAATTTATCCTCAGCAAAGTCAACTTTGGCATCATCCATAAAGGGAATGCTACGCTGCTCAAAATAGGCATTGAATTGATCGTATTCAACAATTTCATCTTCTTCGTTATGTTCACCCGGTCGACTGTAAGCAATACAGGTTTCTGCTTTAGGCGTTCCGGGGTCAGAAATAAACATGCGAATGCCTATGCCCTCGCAATTTTGCTTTTCGAGCAATCCCGCGAGGTATTCTTGAGCCGATTCTGTAATAGTGACATTAACCATGAAATAATTTCCAACCTAAACCTGAGTAAAAGACTTTGCCATTTTACGATATGCGCGCCCTAAACAAAACTTTTCTTTTTTAAAAATACTGGTATGATGCGCATCCATCAAAATATTTTGATAAAGCAATATTATTAAGGTGTTAAAGCACTCTATGCCAAAATCAAGTCAAACCCCTATTCATCAATCCCTAATCAATGCCGCAGCTAAGCGTATCTTGCTAATTGATGGCGCCATGGGAACAATGATTCAACAGCATAGTCTTGAGGAAGCCGACTTTCGCGGCCAACGCTTTGCTGATTGGGATTCAGACATTAAGGGCAACAACGACCTGCTAAGCCTGACTCAACCACAGATTATTTTGGATATTCACCGCGCCTATCTTGAAGCTGGCGCGGATATTATTGAAACCAATACCTTTAACTCCACACAGGTTTCACAGGCTGACTACAACATGCAGTCACTGTCTGCTGAAATTAATCGCGAATCTGCCAAATTAGCACGGCAAGCGGCTGATGAGTTCTCGACCCCTGATAGACCGCGTTTTGTCGCCGGTATTTTGGGTCCCACTAGTAGAACAGCTTCCCTATCACCCGATGTGAATGATCCGGGTGCGCGCAATGTGACCTATGATGAGCTAGTTGAAAACTATATTGAATCCACCGAGGCTCTTATCGAGGGCGGCTGTCATCTGATCATGGTAGAGACCGTTTTTGATACGCTCAATGCAAAGGCAGCACTGTTTGCCGTGCAGCAGGTGTTTGTAAAATTGGGTTACGAGATACCCATAATGATCAGCGGTACTATTACCGATGCCAGTGGTCGTACACTATCGGGTCAAACCCCTGAGGCATTCTGGAACTCTGTTCGTCATAGCACACCAGTCAGTATTGGACTCAACTGTGCTTTGGGTCCTGATGAGTTGCGCCCTCACCTATTAGAAATCTCTAATGTCGCTGACACTCTAGTTACCGCCCACCCCAATGCGGGACTACCCAATGAATTTGGTGGCTATGATCTTGGCCCAGACGCCATGGCAGAGACTATTTTAGAATTCGCCCAGTCAGGATTACTGAATATTGTTGGCGGTTGCTGTGGCACCACCCCCGAACACATTAAAGCCATTGCCGATGCAGTGGCTGAGGTTAAACCGCGAAAAATTCCGGAAATAGCACCTGCCCTTAGGCTTTCTGGCTTAGAGCCTTTCACTATTAACACAGAATCCTTATTTGTTAATGTGGGTGAGCGCTGTAATGTGACAGGTTCAGCCAAGTTTAAACGACTCATTCTTGAAGAAAATTATGACCAAGCCCTCCAGGTGGCTTTACAACAGGTAGAGAACGGCGCTCAGATTATTGATATCAATATGGATGAGGGCATGCTTGAATCCTTACCTGCCATGGTGACATTTTTAAATCTAATTGCCTCAGAACCTGATATCTCTCGTGTGCCGATTATGGTGGATTCTTCCAAATGGGAAGTGATTGAAGCTGGCTTGAAATGCATACAGGGTAAATCGGTAGTGAACTCTATCAGCCTTAAAGAGGGCGAGCAGGAATTTATTGAGAAAGCGACATTATGCAAACAGCATGGTGCTGCTATTGTAGTAATGGCGTTTGACGAACAGGGACAGGCCGATAACCTTGAACGTCGTAAACAGATTTGTCAGCGCAGCTACGATATGCTGGTAAATCAGATTGGCTTCCCTGCTGAAGACATTATTTTCGATCCCAATGTATTTGCTGTGGCCACCGGTATCGAAGAGCATAACCGCTATGGTTTAGACTTTATCGAGGCCACTGGCTGGATAAAACAGAATCTTCCCCATGCCCTAGTCTCTGGCGGCATATCTAATGTGTCATTCTCGTTTAGGGGTAATAACCCTGTGCGCGAAGCGATTCACTCTGCATTTTTGTTACATGCTATCCGCGAAGGTCTGAGCATGGGGATTGTTAATGCCGGGCAGCTTGCGGTTTATGATGAGCTCCCCCCTGCCCTGCGAGATGCGGTAGAAGATGTGGTGCTGTATCGAAACGAACAGGCAACCGATAATCTTTTAGCCATTGCCAATGATTATCGTGGCGATGGTCAAACCAGGGCCAAAACTGAAGATCTTAGTTGGCGTGAGGCCAATGTTAATCGTCGCCTTGAACATGCCTTAGTTAAAGGTATTACCGCCTATATTGAAGAGGATACTGAAGAAGCCCGTCAACAGGCAGACCGCCCATTACACGTGATTGAAGGCGCGCTGATGGATGGCATGAATATTGTTGGCGATCTATTTGGTTCTGGAAAGATGTTTCTACCGCAGGTGGTTAAATCTGCCCGCGTTATGAAACAGGCAGTGGCCTACTTACAACCCTATATCGAAGACGAAAAAGATGCGTCTGCCAGCAGTAATGGCAAAATTCTTATGGCTACCGTAAAAGGAGATGTTCATGATATTGGTAAAAATATTGTGGGCGTGGTTTTGCAATGTAATAACTATGAGGTGATTGACCTCGGCGTGATGGTGCCTGCAGAAAAAATACTTCAGGTGGCTAAAGAGAAACAGGTGGACATTATTGGCCTATCAGGACTGATTACTCCCTCCCTTGATGAGATGGTGCATCTAGGCAAGGAAATGCAACGTCAGGGCTTTTCTGTGCCCTTACTGATTGGTGGGGCCACCACCTCTAAGGCCCATACAGCCGTTAAAATTGCCCCCAATTACGATAATAATCAGGCGATCTATGTCTCAGACGCTTCAAGAGCCGTTGGCGTAGCCAGTAAGCTGATTAATAAAGAAAGTCGCGATGGCTTTGTTGCGGATATCCAAAAGGATTACGACGCAGTTAGACTGCGCACCGCTAACCGCACCTCGCGAGGCACATTGTATGCCTACGAGGATGCTGTAAAACAAAAACCACAATTAAATTGGCGTGACTTCACTCCAGATATTCCCAATCAGTTGGGCGTAAATGTATTAGATGACTACCCATTAGAGTTATTAGTGCCCTATATCGATTGGACACCGTTTTTTATCACCTGGGATCTGGTGGGTAAGTACCCTAAGATTTTTAATGACGAAGTGGTAGGCGAAGCCGCACAAAATCTCTTCGAAGATGCTCAGGCCCTATTAAAAGACATTATCGACAATAAGCGCCTTAAAGCCCGTGCTGTGTTTGGTCTATGGGAAGCTAACAGCGTCAATCACGACGATATAGAAATTTATGGCTCGAATAAGGATGATCAGCCCCTGGCGACTGTGCATCATATCCGCCAACAAATTCAAAAGCCCGGTGCCAGTGAAGAGCTTTATTCGCTAGCTGATTTTGTGGCACCCAAAGATAGTGGCATAACGGACTACATTGGTGGCTTTGCGGTTACTACAGGGATCGGCGCTGACGAATTAGCCGACCAGTATGAAGCACAGCAAGACGACTATAATTCGATTATGGTCAAGGCATTAGCTGATAGATTAGCCGAGGCCTTTGCCGAGCATTTGCATGAGCGAGTGCGCCGTGAGCATTGGGGCTATGCGACCGATGAAACCCTTAATAATGAAGCGCTGATTAAAGAGAAATACCGTGGTATACGTCCAGCGCCCGGCTACCCTGCCTGCCCAGATCATACCGAGAAGAGCGCACTCTTTAAGCTTTTGGATGCGGAGAAAAATACCGGTTTAACCCTAACCGATAGCTTTGCCATGTCTCCTGCTGCTGCAGTAAGCGGCTGGTATTTTGGCCATCCTGAATCTAAGTATTTCAATACTGGCAAAATTGATAAGGATCAACTGGCATCGCTGGCAGAAAGAAAGTCTATGCCAGTCGATGATCTGGCTCGCTGGCTCAGCCCTATTTTGGATTAAGTTTGGATCAAGAAATGACTAAGCCCACCAAAAACCCCAATAAACCCAGCCTTGGCGCCGTGATAAAAAGTATTTTAGCCGCTGGAATTGGTGTTCAGAGTGATAAAAACAGAACCCGTGATTTTGAACAGGGTAATCCGCTAACCTTCATTATTGGCGGTATTGTTTTTACCCTACTATTTATTGCGACCTTAGCCATGGTGGTGGGTTTTGTTCTGAGTAACAACTAATTCAGCTTTAGATTATCGATAAACTCAGAATCCGCTAATATAGCCTCTAGATGTGAATGATTGCGCGGCAGTATTTGAGTCTTATAAAACTGCG
>Ga0209533_1000877_pt1 | contig 28685 bp, 26 predicted proteins | sample COG_04_FD_184748 | JGI IMG/M metagenome (GOLD analysis project Ga0209533, IMG submission 184748) | Pelagic Microbial community sample from North Sea - COGITO 998_met_04 (SPAdes) (version 2) | ecosystem: Environmental > Aquatic > Marine > Neritic zone/Coastal water | place: Helgoland, sampling...
AGCTTGTAGGTGTTCTTGTTGTCGTTGAAGTTGAAGGGCTTCTTGTCGTTGTTGCGAACTTGCCACTTCTTGTTGTTGTTGTTTTAAAAGGGCTTGTTGTTGTTGTTGTTGTTGTTGTTGAATTCGTAGTTGTTCTGCTTGTTGCGCTTCTTTTTGTTGTTGTTGGTGGGCTTGTTGTTGTTGTTGTTGTTGTTGTTGTCGTTCATTAAAGATTTGTAGTTGGTCTGCCTGTTTCTCTTCTTGTTGTTGTTGTTGAAAGGCTTGTTGTGCATAATTCGTTTGGAATTTTAATCTCTCTGCATTTTGATCTCGTAGAAATTGGACTACCTCATCTTTTATTGGGTCCTTTTTTATTATCAATTGTAATTGAGCTTGTAGTTGGCGTATTACTTCTTGTTGTAGCTGCAGGAGCGGAAGGGAAGGTTTGGGTTGCTGATCTTGTACATACTGTTGTCGTTGAAATATTTCCTGGTGTAGATTTTGTTGAGCTTGTTGTAGTTGAAGCGTATTTCGATCTATTTTTTGTTGCGCTAGAAATTGGGGTACATCTTTTGGTGAGGTCATTGCTGCTCGGTGTTGACTTTCTAATAGTTCAACCCATTCTAATAGAATTTTTTTTTTTTGTTTTAGGTTTAGCAGATGTTGATCGCCAGGGTTGTCTTGAGGTGTATTTTGCAATTGTTGTTCTACCTGTTGTTGAGATTTTTGTATGTCTTCTTTAGTTCGTTTTAAATATTGTCGAGCTTTTTCTAGTGGTTGCTGATTTTGTTGTACCAATTGTGCATCTTCTGTTTCATCCCGACTGGCTGAAGTTTCTAGTTTACGTCTTTTTGGGTCATTAAAATAATTTCCAATTTCTATAACGGGCGTTGAATACTCGCGTGCCCATGATTCCAAAAATCGATATTGGTGATCTACAAACTTTCTCTCTTCTCGCTTTTTGACTTCGTCGGATTCGCCTTCTAGTTCTTTACTAAACTCTTCCCGTTCTTCAAGTAGTTTTTGTTGTAAACCAGGAAACTGTTTTACTTGGTCTATTTTTTTTGTAAGCATCTCTTTGATATCTGGTTCGGTGGTTACAGATTGCAGATATGTGATATATTTTTCGTCCCAGAACCAACTGTCAAGCACTACTTCAACCAATTTTTTATCTGGTGTTTTATCGGTAACTGCAATAAATAAAGCCGTAGAATTTTTTTGTATTGTAAGAGAGTCTTTTTCAAAGGGATAAAAATTATAAGTAATGGCATGTTTTAAATGAGAATTTGGGCGAAAACCAATGCTTAACAATTTTATAACACATTCATAGTTTTTTAATTTTACTGCAAGCAAAAGAGGAGAACACACACCAGTGTTTTTAAAATCTATAACTTTTCTGTCTAAAAAAGACGATAATAAAGATACTGGTACACTATAAAGAATTGCATTATGCAACGCGGCCATTCCAAATTTATTTAATTTGTTAACATTAATTTTTGGATTTTCTAATAAAGTTCTAAAGGTTTGGTCTTTAGCAGTATGGTCAGGGTCATCGTTCCTGATTCTTAAGATGGCCATTGTCAGCGGTGTCATACAGTGCTGAGATAGATCTTCAATATCAGGATCAATGGAAGCACACTCTAACAAGATTTTTATGGCTTCGTGATCATTTGCAATAGTAGCAAAGTGTAATATCGTTTTCTGATCGCTTTTCAAATAATGTTTGTTAATATCAAATCCATCTTTATTGATTAAAAGCTTTAAAATGCTATATCTTTCGTCTTTTTTCATTTTATTATTATCAAAAAAATAACATATAGCTGCCCGGTTATCCGCATTAACTTTATTTACGTCAATTTTTTTGTTGCTTATAAGTAAGTGTGCTATATCACCTAAGCCAAAGTAAATAGCATACATTAAAGGCGTATTACATGAAAGTCTATCCAATTTTCCTTCCATTTCCCTTAAACCAATTTCTTCACTTGGGTTAATACCACATCTGTTAATATCGGTGCGAGGGTCTTGTAACAAGATATCAATAAGGTTTTTAGTATACTCAAGGTGAGGTGGGTCGGGGAATTTTTCATGCTGGTGAAGCATTTTTTTATACATCGTAATCAGCCAAAAAAATGGCGTATAAGTGCCAATGAAGTCATTTTGTCGAGATGGGTCTTTCATAAAGGAGAAATTTATCTGAAAGTTGTAAGTTTTTAACCTTAGGGTTAACCCTAAGATTGCCTTAAGTATTTCGCCAAAATATTGATGTTTCGTATAGTTTATTACTATATAGTCAACACAGTAATTATATGCATACCCATGTTCGGTTACAATCGATTTTTCAATTTTTTCGGCAACTTTTGTTTCGTCCTCTTCTTTTTTTACCGCTTTTATTTCCTCTAATATATCTTGACCTTCCATTCCACTCATTTTGGAAAAAGGATTACCCTTTACCATATATGACCTTGAACACGGAATGGCTTATATGTAATTTTTTTGGGATGAACTTTGTAATAAAACTCCGTAAAACAAGCATTGTATATTTCAGTAGTATGAGCTTTTCTAAAAAAATAAAAATGAATTTGAAAACTTGGAATGGTTTATGTGCTTTTGTTCACGGCGCACAGGGTATTGCGGCTATTATTTTAACTACCCTTGTTCTTGACAACGCCAAAAATTTCCGAGTTCCTTTGAAAACACATTATGCTGTTTGGGATCAAGAATTAGGTCCACAAGATGCGACGCAGAATGTAGCAGTTTTACATTTTGCTGCTATAACATGTGCCGTACCGTTTTTATCTGCTATCGCCCATCTTTTAATGTGGTTGAAAAATGGCACTTATGAGGATAAAATTGACACATTTCAGAATCCTTATCGTTGGCTTGAATATTCAATTAGTAGCACACTAATGTTTTTTTTAATTTGTCTTCTTTTTTCAATATATGATCTAAATACACTCATTTTATTAATGACCCTTAATGTTGTTGTTATGCTTACCGGTTATTTTATGGAAAGAGACAACGCAGATAATATTATTGGAAACTCAATTATTATAAAATGGGACATGTTTTATCTTGGTTCATTTCTTGCAATTATTCAATGGGCTATTGTATTCTCAACTTTAACTACAACGGACGATAGCATGCCTCCTTTAATATGGGCTGTCATTTTTGTATATTTGTACTTATTTTCAGTATTTCCCATAAATATGTGGAATTTCTATTACTCGGTAAATAGAGGAAAAACTACTCCCTGGAAAGATACGCTTTTTATATTTTTTCCTTTTTTGTTTACATTAAAAAACACGAAAAAATCCACAACAAAAATATATCAATTAACAACAGAAGAAACAGACAAATTTTTGAAAAACTTATATGAGGAAACCGAAGTACGCTACATGATTTTATCCTTAACAAGTAAATCTTTTCTACTTTGGTTGATTTTATTTGGAGTTAATCAACCAAGCTCATATACTCAAAGTAACATAATTTAAAAATAACCCTAACCCTAAGGACAATTTTTTTTGGGAGGCGGTTCATCTGAGTTATGCAGTTTGGACAAAGCTTCTTCAAGTAAATTTTCAACTTGTTTAAAAGTAGGTTCTACATTCTTTAAAAGTGTTTCTAAATGTTCTCTACTCCATTCATTATAGTGAAGTAAGTAGAATACTATGAAAGGGTTGTTATTTTCGACTGCAATTGACAAAAGAGTAGAATCTTTTGTAATGGTAAATGGCTCTTCGCCTGGAAAATAAAACGTAAAATCACTCTGTAATTCTGGCCATTCAGAAAGAGGAATTAAAAAATTCATGATAATGTTTTTTACCAGGTAACTCGGAAGTTTTTCAGGCATTGACGAATTTGCCAACAAAGTTGTATGCCCCATTTTTTTCCATGTATTATAAAACGTTAAAAGTTGTTTGACTATATCTCTGTTATTTAGTTTTACTGCAAGCAAAATTACAGAAACACTTCCAGCGTTGAGGTCAATTTTTTTTTCCCCCAATAACAACTTAATAATGCGGGTTGCATTATAATAAACTGCATGGTGTAGTAAAGTCAGTCCATCTACGACTACATTAACATCTTTTTCTTTCAAGAGCAATCTAAATGCCTCTGAATGACCAAGTCTAATTGAGAAAATCAACGCATTATGTTTTTGGTCAGGATAACATTCTAAAAAGTCATTTATTAATTTTATGTCAAAAGCAGGTTGTTCTAAAATTTCATTGAGCGTTGAAGGTAAGAAACTTAATTCAAAATTTTTGTGAGTTATCAAAGATTTAAAAATTTCATAACCAATTGCATGCGGCTTTTTTAACACCATATTTTGTATAGTAAAATTGATTGCAGATTCTCCTCCTCTTGTTTCGTCATGTACATTTATATCGACATGAAGTAATAAAAGTTTAATTATATTATGACATTCCTTTTCATGAACTGTAGAATGAAAAAGGATTCGTAATGTAAATATAAGTACAGTTTCTCCATGTGGTTTTAAATTAATGTTAATATTTCCTGTTTCTAACAAAAATTGTACTAAGTCAGTTCGTTCCTTACGAATAGCTTGAAAAAGTGGCGTTGATCTATAGTCGTTGTCTGGATCATACGTTACTTTATTAACATTAACCTCCCTTTGAAGTATATTTCTTATAATAATTATTTCCTTCAAGTAAAATATTGCCCAAAAAAGTATTGACCCGTTATCTATTTCATCGGAGCTTAACTCTTCTTCAAGATATTTTCTAAGTAATATATCTCCAAGTTTTTTGTGCATTTTCTTGCTTCCTTCACTGAAATCAACAACGTCATTTTCTGATTGTAGAAGTAATTGTTTATTTATGTCAGAAGCAATTTTATACAACGGGGCGTTTTCGTCAATTTGATAATGTAAAAAAAAGTCCGCATATTCTTTTTTGAAATTAACTTCATCCATGTTGGTAAATTTATTACAATAATAAATAAAAATGGTATATAAGTAGTTCAATTAAAATCACACAAATAATATTTTCAAATTTTAATTTTAGAATTTTTTTTTAAAAAACCGATTTTTAAGAAAAAAAAATACGGAAACTTGAAAAAATTTAGCTTCATTTTATAACTTTATCTGAATCATGTTGTTTAAGGTACTGCCTGAAGAAATACTATTACTTGTATTAAAATTTTTAACGCCTCGTGACATACAACTTTTGCAATGTACAACGCGGTTAAATTTACTTCAACTTTATCGTGGTATGATGAAATATGAAATTCGGGAAAATGAGTCGGAAAGAGATGCATTTGAAAAATATCATGCAACTTTTTTTTATGCTAATGTGAATAGAATGAATTTATTTATTCCTCATCGAATTTTAAACCAAATTGTGAAACCAACGCACATGGGTACGCCATTCCTTCGATCATATCAATGCGAGGCGCAAAATGTGGCGGGTCAGTTACTTTTAGATTTTTATTTTTGTCGACTTCCCCTTCGAAAAAATCATCCATGGAATATGTATCGTAAATTTGTGGCGAATGCAAAATATGGAAAAATTGCTGATCTTACACAGGAAGAAGAAAAAGATGCAGCAATTATTCTTGTAAAAACGAACCGCCAAAAATGCGTAAAAACTCTTTTAGAAAATTATGATGCGCAAACACCAGAAATGGTTATGTGTCAATTACATTATAATATGAATCCAACATTTCCAAACGAATCTATTCTTACACAAGATTTATGCGATTATTGGATTTTACGTACAAATAATCCTAACCGAACTTATTTAGTAAATAATTTACCAAAAAATATCATCATTGATAATTTGATTGCTTGTAATCCTAGATTATTTTTCTTATTGGCGACAAAAAAAACTTTAAAAAAATATAAAATCTTTGAAAGACGTGAAGAATTTACGCGCAAATATGGATATTTTTTGCCAGCACTTTTAAAATATCGAAAAAAATTTAATTGCCTTTTAAATCATCTTCGACATTTATCTTATTTACATTTAATGATTCATGGCTCAATTCAATTTTTACACACCACAAATTATGTACTAAAAAAAAGCAACTTTTATCAACCTCCAATGATAATTTTACGCAAAAGTGCTTTAAAGGCAGACGCCTTTTTTTTAAATGGCTTACAACAATTAACCTTTCTTTCTTTGATGGAAAAAAAAGAATTGGAAAATTTAGCTCGAAATTCTCATTCAACTGCTACTCATCTGCCCGTGCGACACTATTTACCCTATATTTTTTCAACTGTTTCTTTAGATATTTTATCACGCCAGGATGTCTTTAATCAACTTCTTTCAAAAAGAAATTGTAGTATTTATATTAAAGAAAACCAACTTTAAGTGTTGGCCCAAAATAAACGCATCTTACTTGTTTTTATTGTATAGATCGCTGTTCATTTATAGCAACCTAAAAGAGGCAGAACACAAAAAATACGAATCCAACTAAAACAACGCCGCCAGAAACTAATCCAATTATAACGTTTACATTAATGCTGTTAGCCGAACGGTCTTCCTCAATTGAAGTGTAGGTGGAAGAAGAGGTGGAGGTCAATGTGGAAGTGTATGTGGAAGACGAAGTAGTGGTCAATGTGGAAGACGAGGTAGAGGTCAGTGTGGAAGAAGAGGTAGAGGTCAGTGTGGAAGAAGAGGTAGAGGTCAGTGTGGAAGACGACGTAGTGGTCAATGTGGAAGACGACGTAGAGGTCAATGTGGAGGTCAATGTAGAAGTTAAGGTTGTTGTGGTTCCTTCGTCGCAGTAAATTCCTATAAATTCATCTACGCAGATGCAGGAATAATCACTTGTGTTGCGAATTCCATTATAGCATTTGTTTTCACATCCTGTTCCATTCCAAAGAGGAAGAAATGAGGGATTATTGGCAAGCGGCGAACCATTTGCAAAATCAGTTGGCACAGAAATATTCACACACCAATTTGTTAAACTCTGATTGAATTTTAATGCAGTGTCAAACATACTATCCATATTTGTCACACTTGATGTGTCCCAATTTGAGATGTCCTGGTTGAAAAATTGTGCATTATCAAACATAGCATTCATATTTGTCACACTTGATGTGTCCCATGTGGAAATGTCATGGTTGAACGCTTGTTTGGTAAACATTTCAGACATATCCTCCACACCGGTTGTACACGAAGTCGTAAAGTTTTCAAAGTTATTTTTATCTCTGTAATTATCCAACATTGTGCGATTCACTTTTGTGAAGCTTGTATTTAAAGCTGGGACGAAAAATGATTCTCCCACACTAGTTGGATGGGGGCATTTCACTTTTCCGGTAGCTTCGTCATATGAATTAACACAATAAGGTCCAAAAAAGGGCGGATCACAAATGCATCCCGCTCCATTCCAAAGTGGTTGGAATGCATCAATCATAGGCGAATGCGTAGAAAAATTACTTGTGGAATAAAAAGTGATGGGCGCACCACTTAATTCGTTGTCCAGAACGGTATATGTGCCATTTAAAAATTTTCCATTCACACACCAGTTTGTCAAACTTTGATTAAATGAGGTTGCGTTGTAAAACATAAAGTCCAGTCTGTTCACACTTGACATGTCCCAAGTTGAAATGTCCTGATTAAAGGAGGTTGCACCAGAAAACATCCCATACATGTCCGTAACACTTGACATGTCCCAAGTTGAAATGTCCTGATTAAAGGATGTTGCACCATTAAACATCCCAGCCATATTGGTCACATTTGACGTTGTCCAAATTGAAATGTCCTGATTAAAGGATGTTGCACCAGAAAACATGGCAACCATACTAATCACATTTGACGTTGTCCAATTTGAAATGTCCTGATTAAATGAGGTTGCACCATTAAACATTCCACTCATACTGGTCACATTTGACGTTACCCAATTTGAAATGTCCTGATTAAAGGATGTTGCACCATAAAACATCCCATACATATACTGCACACTTGACGTTGTCCAATTTGAAATGGACTGATTAAAGGATGTTGCATCTCGAAACATAGAATCCATATCCGTCACACTTGACGTTATCCAATTTGAAATGTCCTGATTAAAGAATGTTGCATCTCGAAACATTCTATTCATACTGATCACACTTGACGTTGTCCAATTTGAAATGTCCTGATTAAAGGATGTTGCACCTCGAAACATGGAATACATATCGGTCACACTTGACGTTGTCCAATTTGAAATGTCCTGATTAAAGGATGCTGCATCTCGAAACATAAAACCCATATCATATACACTTGATGTGTCCCATGTGGAGATGCTGTGGTTGAATGTGCCTAAATCCCGAAACATATCTTTCATATCCGTCACATTGGTTGTACACGAAGTCGTAAAGTTTTCAAAATTATTATTATCTCTGTAACTTTCCAACATTGGACGAGTCACTTTTGTGAAGGTTGTATTATTTAATTCTGTCACATTAAATGGTATTCCAACAATTTCATCTGGACATTTCACTATGCCATTTTCATACGAATAACCCCTTACAAACAAGGGGCTACCAAAAATCAACACAAAAAAAATAAAATGCATGACTGCAAGATACCCAAAGTTTTTGTTGTTGCGTAAATAGTAAACATTTTTAAAAGGAAGGTTTAATCTTAATGCATATATTTGACACTTGTTGTGTCCCAGTTCGAGATGTCAGAGTTGAATTTAAATGCACCAGCAAGCATTCCTCTCATATATTTCAAAAAACTGAAAAAATATATAAAAATTCTGAAAAAATATATAAAAATGCTGAAAAAATAAAAAAATTATGAAAAAAATAAAAAAATTAAAAATTCTGAAAAAATAAAAAAATTCCAACAAAATAAAAAAAACGAAAAAAAAACTGAACAAAAAAACAAAAAAATAAAACCCAAAAAAATTAAAAAATCAAAAAACACTGAACAAAATGTTTGAAAAAAATTGTTTTTTACGCTGACCGACAAAAATAAAATAAAAATTGTGAGCCCAAGTTACCATAAGCCAAAAAGAACATGTATTATTTTTATTAAAGGGATATAATTTCCTTTTCAAAGAGTGTTGGAAAATTGTTTTCATTTGGATTACTAAAAGCCCATCGACGAATAAAAGCTGTTGGTGCGTTACTTGTATTTGTTGTGACATATAATGTTATATTTTCATTTTGTATTGTGTTAGTTTTTACGTCTGGGTACGCAAAAAGAATTTCCTCTGAATTTGGTGATGTTAAATAATAAAAAATATCGCGAATTTTTATTCCAAAAATAGTGACATTGTAAATATTTATGCCCAGCTCATAATTTGAAGAATTAAAATTTGATTCCCAAACAAAACTTCCGTCTTTAAAAAAGGGTAAATTATTAAATTTTGGGAGTAATGAAATATTTACGGCAAAAAAATCTGGAACAGGTTCAAAATATAAATTTGTTGGTTGTATAAAAGATCGGATCAAACCTGGAAATTTATTTTGAACGCGATATTTTATTTCAATCGATGGTAAAATTTCACTTTTTTCAAGTAATGCGATAGTATATCCAGTTGAAATTTGAAAATTTAGGTCATGCATGTAATATTTACACCGATTATTTGTTCTAAATGGTCGTATATATTGAACATTCCATACAAAATCCCAATCACATGGAACTGTTACGAGGTATTCATTTTGATTACAATTAAATGAAGTTTCGCCATAAAATAGTTGACAAAGAGCTTGCATCTGCGCATTAACCGTTTTATTTGGAAGAAACATTTCAAATCCACTAAGTCCATAATTTAAACGTGTTTCATTTGTCGAGAAATCCATTAAATGCCATTCTAATGCTTTATTACTTAATGGATCTTCAGCATTTGCGTCAATTACTTGACCAATACCACTTGAAATTGTTATGCATTCACCCACTTGCATTAAAAATTTCCATATTCCATTTTTTATGATAATTTTTTCTGAAAGAATTTTATTTTCTTCTGTTTCCGAAAAATGGTTTGAACATAAATATCGCTTTAAGTTTAAAGTGACCAACCAATTATTATTACTTGAAAGTTCATTTATGGTGTAATTAAAAGTACAGTGTGCATAATTATTTATACAGGCCAATTCTTGGATAGCAGCATCATTCTTGTCTAATACAGTTTGTGGGTTTATTATAATTTTATTACTCACTTGCGTATATTGACTTGATACAAGAAAACAAAGTTCAAGAATAAGAACAATTTTATAAAACATGGTGATTTTTTCTATGAAATGAATGAAAGGAATATACACAATGTTGTTCAAAGGCGTGACATTAACTACATGGAACCGAATTGTATCCATTTAAATAGGCACCTTGAGGATGAATTTGTAAAAATAAGTCGGCTATAGTTACGTCAATAACAAGTGATAATCCTTGACGCGAAAACAACGAATTATACACATCAACATTTTTTTCAAAACTATACGAAAATTGAAATTTGCCAGAATTTAATATTTCTGATTTTGGAATTCTATTTGGAATATATGAATCAATTTGATGAATATTAATTTCCAAATTAGTTTGAATTCTTAAACAAACAGCTGTGCTCGTTTCTTGAAATATTGTTAGCGCTTGTGGATTGAAAGGTATAAAAATAGTTTGAAGGTTTGTTATATTTGTTAAAAAAAAACTTGTCATGGGACCTAAAGAAAACCAAGCATTGGTTGTTGTAAAAGAAGTTGGTTCAAATAAACAATTTTTGTCCATACATGTTTGCGCAGTAATATAATTATTTATAATTTTCTTATCATTTCCAATAAATCCATAACTAGTTTTTAAAAAATAAAAATCATCTAATGTCATTGAAAGTGTTCCCGACGTTATAATTGTTTCCAAATAATGTTCTTGTCCTCCAAGTTCTTCACATGTTTGCTCTGTACTTCGTCGACGTTGGACTGGTGTAAATTCAGTTAATTCACAATACATATAATAATAATTTCCCTTAGTACCATGGCACTTAGTTATTGGAGTTGAATCCCAGCACATACAAAGGTCACCACTATCATGTTCACAAGGCGGATTAGTGCCATATAGATCAATATTTATCTCATACGACCCGGGCAAATCAGGTTTATAACACCAAGCGGATTGTTCTGAAAAACCGCGGCTTACTGATGGGCCATCTTGTGCTTGTATATGAAAGGTGCATTTGTAATCTCCAGCACATCCTACCATGCCATAATCGTAAAAATTCGGGGTTCGAATTCCTCTTCCACCAGAACCAACAGGCCAATCATGTTTATGACAATACCCATAATTAATATTATCCGTGTAATAATAGGTGTTAGGGTTAGGATTTGGAACAACATTTTTTCCAAGTAATTTATCTCCCAACCAGCCACCACCTCCTGACCAAGCATACCCACACAATCTTCCAGCATAAAATGGTAATGTAGTTGTGGTGACTGTAGTCGTGGTTGTGGTTGTAGTTGTGGTTTTGGTTGTAGTTGTCGGTGTGGATGTTGCACTTGTTGTTTGCGTTGAAGTGGAAGTTGTTGTTTGCGTTGAAGTGGAAGTTGTTGTTTGAGTTGTTGTTTGGGATGTTGTTGAAGTTGTTGTTTGAGATGTTGTTTGAGTCGATGTCACTGTTGTTGTGGTTGTGGTCGACATACTGCAAACACCAATAACTGCGGGAAAATTTGGCTGGGTATGTTCACGTTGTATTCTTATGTCAACTTTTGTTTCTTGACAATGAATAACAAAAAAAGAAATAATAAACATAACAATTGACAAAACATTTGACTGTGTCATTTTTATTTTTGGTATAGATAATTAAGTAACGCTTGTAATATGAACCGAGAATTCAGACTTAATTGCCTAAAACATTTCTATAATAAGCATCGGAATAAGAATAATCTTTGTGATTACTTTGATCTGCATCTTCCTTTAACCAACCACTTTCGCCATAAGATGGATTAGGAAATCCACTCCAATGTAAACCTTTTTTTAACATATTCTGTTGAGCGCAATCGTTCGTATGGTACATCCAAAATCGCCAATATGGTATGCATCCAAGCAATAAGTCATGACGCATGCAGGCAAGACCTCTTTCAGACGATTGATTATTTGTTAAATGCGAATTACAAAGTATATCCATGGTCGCATAAGCCGTGTTATCGTTAAATTCTTGTTGGCATATATTTCCTGCAATGCCCGTACCATTGGGTAACATAGGGGTATATCCATACAAATAGTAAGGTATGTCTTTGACATAGAGTGATATTTCTTTTCCAATTGGAAAATGTGAGGTTTCAAGTTTTAAACATCGATCTACATATTGCGCCTTTTCACTGTAGGCTAAAACTTTATTTGCTGGAAAACTTAAAGAATTTAAATTTGGTACGGGAAATCGGTCAGAAAAAGTAAATATTTTTTGATATGGATCATCTTTATTTAAAATAAAAGTTTGATCTAAAACGCCACCATCGTAATAAGTTCCAATTAATGCAGAATCAAATAAGAGGGCTCCATGTTCTAATTTGAGGCCTGGAAGTCTTAAATCTGCGGTATAAACAATTCCTCTAAAAACTGCCCAACCATCCAAAATAGAAACAAGGGCAACTAAAAATGCCAAAAAAATATAAATTGATTTAAGTTGTAACATTTTCCTTTCACGTAAAATGTTATTTTATTTTATTTAAAAAGGGGATATATAATATATAAACAAAATGAATTAATTACAAAAAATTTTGTTGCGAGTTGTGGTGCCGTTAGTTGTCGTTAAAATTTCAACTTGAAGTTTCTCCTCTGATTGAATACAAGTTTTTGTTCCATTTGCAGATGTGATTTCAATCACAATATTTGTTGGAATCATTTCAGTGCGTAAAAAGCTGACCCTTTTTTCTCCACGCGTTGGCAAAACTTCAATTTCGTCATCAGCATCATCTAAATTCAAAAATCGCCTAGCACCATTTTCTTCAACGGCAACTTTTTTCTTTTGACTGCCTGTTTCCTCTGAAGCCTGTTTGCGTTTACGGTCAGGCGATTGCGCTTGAAGTTTCAAGGGCGTCATTTTTTTTTCAGGTTCAGATTCAAGTTCCATTTCCGTGTCTTTTTTCATGACCGGCCTTGAACGTTTCTTAGACCGCACCGGTGGGTCAGAAAGTAAAATGTTGCACTGCTTTTGATGTTCTTTTAATTGGTTTGGCCAAGTGACTTTTCGCCGTTCAAATAAAACTTTATCACTTACGGCAAAACTATCAAATTTTCCAGGAATAAGATTCAAAGGCGCTACAGCTTTATCCCATCGCACTTTTCCACCTTTGGTCGTCCCAGAAAACAAACTTCCGCACAACCGAATTTCTGCTGCAATATTCACAACATACGCAACTTCAGTGCCAGTCCACACCGCAACACATTTCCAGCGTCGACCAAAATCATCAATAGCATTGATAAATCCTGAAGGAAAATCTTCTAACGGAAATACATATTCAGCATTTTCTTGCTTTTCTTTTGGTTTTCCAACAGTAAATATTTTAAAATCGTGCGATGCAGGACAACGTTTCGCCTTGATTGTTTGCGAAGCAGGAAATTTGGACATAACGCTAATGTCATCGCTACGTAACCCAGTCTTAATCACTTCAATGTTCTCAGCATACATTTCAGGTGAAATTTCTTCAAATGGAATTAATTCATTCTCTGTAGCAGTCATAACTGGCACACTAATACCAGTTTCAATTTCTTCGATACCGTCCATATCGTCGCAACTTTCGTCAGATTCGCGAATTACCGGAAAAGGCATCTTCAAAAAGGAAGTTTGTGTAAAATGAACTTTTAAACCCAAATTGTGTTTTAAGAAAAGTGTCTATTTTAAATTTCTATTCACAAACTTTTCTACCCAGTTTTTTTTATAATTTTTTTCTCAAATTTATAACCCAATTATTTTATAATTTTTTTCTCAAATTTTTAACCCAATTATTTTTTTATTTTTTTCCCAATTTTTTTTATAATTTTTTTCTCAAATTTTTAACCCAATTATTTTTTGAAATTTTTTTATTTTTTTTCTGTCTCTTAAAAAAACAACTAAATTTATAATGTAACTTATTTCTAAAGTTTTTACGATTCCAAATCTTATTTTAAACGAATATCAACAGACCCTTGACCATTGTCATGAATTACAGTTCCAATTTCGCGCTCTTGTAACATAGCATTCAGTTTCAATACTGCTTTAATTTTTTTTAGGCATTCTGGACAGCTTTTCCCAGAACCACAAGTACAATCAAGCTCTTTTTTAATTTTATCAGTTTCATCTTTTCCTAAACATTCATTTTCTAAGATATTTGCCAGCATTGTGGCGGTCGTCTCTGGGTTAACTTCTTCTAATTCAGCAAAAACACTTCTTCCACTTGCGCCATGATAGCGAACAGGTGGAACAGGGTTAGAATGTTCGTTAACTTTTGGCAGGGTCCAACGTACTAGACTTCCTGGCCGAAGCGGGGTTTCGTGATTAACATTATAGCTCATAACTGTATGACTTCCGCCAATGACACTTGCAATCATGCGGGGTGCGCCATCACCATTTCCTTCTTCAACACCGGTAAATGCAATACCTGCGAACTTTAATTCATTTTCAAGAATCGTGCGCAACTTTTTTTTTTCAGTTACACTTTTTGTATTCTTGCATTTGATCATATTTAAACGACTGAAAACCGGAAGATGTTTTGAACGAATTGGGGAATCTTTTCGTGTCAAGAGTATAGAAAATTGATCGATGGCAGCTTTTTCAGGGACAGGTACTTCATATAAAACGCCATTCTCGTTACCTTTTCCAACAACGCGTTGTGTTTCAGTTGCAAGAATGACAGGATAAGTGACTGACGCTAAATTTGTTCGGCCAGTTACGGGTGGAAGAGGCGTGGTTATTACACGTGGAAATTTTTCTTGATCTGCCATTTTATAGACTCCTTTTTATATGTAAAAATATTGAGGCGCTTATATACTTGGAGAAATTTTGAGTGATGTATTAAGAATAAGTTAGTTAGGATATATAAGAAAGATAGATTATTTTGTCAACCTCTAAAATGGCATTTGTACTTGATGATCCAATTGCTGATGATGCATCAGCGTACATTGATACTTGGAATACAGAAGCTGAATTAGAAAAAGAAGATTTTGAATTTTGTCCTTTATGCGAAATTCCAGAATCGTATACCACAGTTTCAGGAAATAAACCCATAGCTCAATTACATAAAATAATTGATGATTTAAAAATTGAAAATAAATTAAGTCCGAGCGGATTTATAAAATTTATTGCAAAATTTTATAATGATATGACACGACCACAATTACTTAACGTTTTACATTGGCAGAAAAGAAAAGCTGAAGAATTATCTTATCCAATTTGGCCTACAAACAAAGTGTATGAACATTTTTCAAAACATATTGCTGATGCATGGTTAAGTCGACAAGAAGCTTTACGTCAAACAAATATTATGCTTCAACGTACAGCAAATACTTGTTTAACACGTGATGGTCCACCAAATCCAAATACGATAAAAACGTTTACTGAACTTACAAAGTTACGAGAAACATTAAACAGTCATATTTCAACATATACAAAAGAATTACCGCAATTAGGTTCAAAATAATTTTCTGTATCAAAAATGTCATATTTTGTTACTGTCGCGCAAAAACCTGGCATATTTTATGGAAAAATAATTAGTGGTGATCCGGCAACACCCATATGGCAAGGGCTAGGAGAATTATTTTATTTTAGTAATGAAATTCATGTTGGTTCATTTACCAATGGCAAATTATTTGGTAAGGGAAAAATTAGTTCAAATGGAAATACGTGGACCGGATATTTTGAGAACGGAAAATTAAATGGACCAGGAGAAATTGTTATTCATTCTAAAAACACGACCCGCGCTTACTTTGGTAATTTTGTGAATGGGAAATTAGATGGTGCAGCACAAATACAAACAAATGATGGCACGGTTTTTGATGGTTTTTTTGTGGATGGAAAACCAGATTTAATAGGCCTTTTTTGGTTGCCTGATAATTCACTGAGGGTCGATCTCTACCATGACTAAAAATAAACATTCAAGAAAACCAAAAATCAAATTCATTATAGTTACATATAAAATATAACTTACTATAAGTGCTTTTTTTATTTTATTCGTAGTCATTAAAATGGTATTTGCTACAAAACAAAAATTGTATTTTTTGTTGGTTCTCGGAGTTTGTATTTTTCATTATGGACAAGGACAATATCATACATGTTTTATAATTTCAAATCAAACTATTTCGTGTTGGGGAAGTAATGAATTGGGTCAACTTGGTATTGGAAATTTTAATGGTCAGAATTCTCCCATACCTGTCCCAGTTTTAACTAATATTATTAAAATTTCACTTGGACTAGCACACACATGTGCATTGAATTCAAGTGGCGCTTTTTGGTGTTGGGGTCATAATTATTATGGCCAACTTGGTATTGGAAATGAGGACAACCAAAATTCTCCCATACTCGTTACAGGTTTAACTAATATTGATAAAATTTCTCTTGGTTTGGGACATACATGTGCTGTGAATTTTACTGGTTTTGTTTGGTGTTGGGGTAAAAATGATGTTGGTCAACTTGGAATTGGTAATAATGTTCAGCAAAATTTTCCCGTATTAATTGAAACATTATCAAATATTACCGAAATATCACTTGGGCAATCTCACACATGTGCCATAAATACGACCGGTTTCATTTGGTGTTGGGGGGCTAATGATTTTGGTCAACTAAAAATTGAAAATAATACTTACCAAAATTTGCCAATTTTACTTGACGTTAATAACTTAATAAAAGAAGTTTCACTTGGTAATAAACACACATGTATTGTCGATATTTTTGAAAATGTATCATGTTGGGGAAAAAATGACCAATATCAATTAGGAAAATTCATTGATTTGAATAATGATGGAACAAATGACGTTTATTCAACAAATGCAACAAGTATTCTATCAAACATAAAAAGGATTTCAGTTCGGGGAGAACATTCTTGCGCTGTTAATAATTCAGGATATCTATTTTGTTGGGGACGCACGACAGAAACCCCGACACTTATACAAGAATTATTTAATGTAAAAAATATTTTCCTAGGTAATGTTCATACCTGCGCGGTAAACTATACTGGCTTTCTTTTTTGCTGGGGATATAATTCCTATGGACAAATTGGTATTGGAAATTCTTTAATCGGTCAAACTGTTAATGATCCCACTTTTGTACGTAGATCGATATACTTGTCAACATCACAAACATCTACTCTTATAACGTCGCAAACATCTACTTTCACAACGTCGCAAACATCTACTCTAACAACGTCACAAACATCTACTTTCACAACATCACAAACATCTACCTTTACAACAATAGTAAATGAAACAACATCAAGTAATTTATCTTCCGGGATGATTGTAGTTATTGTTCTAAGTGTTTGCTTTGCAATTTTTGGTATGGTTATAATAATTTGGTTTATTAAGCTTAACCAATCAACTGGCAACATTATGCCTATTCGCAAAACTTCCAAAATTACAAACCCTGTATATCTTTTAAGTCTAACGCCTGGCCCTTATCCTGTAAACAATATTTATGATTTAAAAACTACCCAAACACACAACGGTCCGTTTAATACTGGTCAAGAAATTCCCAAAAAACCCTTTTATCAAAAAAAGACAAATAACCCACCACACGAAAGATTTAATCTAATCACTGATAAAGAAAGCCGTGAAATAAAGGGAAAAAAACAAAATAGGGCCTAAAATATTTGTATACAGTTCCACGGTACAAATATTTGTGATAGGTATTGGCTGAACATGAACTTCGGCATTTGTGATATCATCAGGATGTTGCATTGTTCTTTCCTTTGTAGTGTCTTTGTAAATGCGTTTCCAATAAATATAAGAAATAGCGCGACCCCAACCAAAAATACATAAAAAAACAAGGATGGGCAACGCGCCTTCACGCATACCGCCAGAAATACATGCCATTGAACCAACAGCTATGTAGGAAATAGCAATATCACTTTGAAATAAAAAATGTACTGGTGTTTGAAGGTGGGTTGCAATTTTTTCTGGATATAAGAGAAAAGAAATTCCACCTATTGATATTTGTAAGATTCCTGCAATAATTAAGAGAATGAAATAAATTGCTTGAAGTTCTATTGCTTCAATTGGCGTTGAAAAAAGGACGGAAAGAAAAAGCATTAAAGTTAAGGCAGACACAAATAATGTAAATCCAGGTCGACCAAGTAAGTTGATAATATTATATTCTTTTCGACGGTAAAACAAAACTCCAATCAAAGAGAGAATCCCGCCCATAAATCCAAGTGAAAAACATTGTCTTAAATTCATCTTGATTTTTTTTCGGGCTGTAAAATGTGTTTTTTTAAGAATCGAGGCTTAGGGGTTGGGTTAGGGTTAAGGAGGTGTCATTTTACAATTTTTCAAAATGCAGCAAGGCCATTCAATTGTTTTAAATAAAACACTTAAACATTTTCTTTCTGGTGACTTTAAAATTTGTAAAGGCGCTCAAACTATTTTGTTGGAAACTATCGAATCATGCTTAATGCAATTTTTACAAACCATGCAGCAAATTGTTCCACCGCAAAAAAAAGTTCGACCAGATTGTATATTTACGGTTTCTAATTTATTGTGTTTAGAAAGCAATATTTTAGAACGAGCAGTTGCAAAATTTGAGAGTGGTAGCAAACTTGAATTACAACGACTACGTGCAATTTATCTTCGAACAAAGCAAACTTTAAAAAAGAACCAAATTTCGCAAAATACAATTCGAGTTCTGACCTATGTTATGGATGAACTTGCAACAGAATTAATGTTGACAGCTTGTCGATTTACCACAAAAGAAAAGCAAAGTATTATTAGTGAAAAAGATATGCAACGCGCAATTATGAAAATTTCTTCAGTTTATGTTCTGACCAAAGGTCGAAATGTGAACAAAGAAAATTTTACATTTTAATTAATTCATGTTTCATTTATTGATTCTTTTTTCGGCACTTGTAGCTCTTATTGTTTTTATAACAATGGTAGGTTTAGTCCAACATTTTTTTCGGTCAAAAAATTCTATGAAAAAAGAAATTGAAAGAGGACAAGAATCTGTAGATACGAGATGGTGCATTTTACATAATAGAGGCGATGTAGAAAGTTATGTTTATCTGTCTTCACGGATTAACTAATCATGTTTTACATGAAATAATAAAAAATGAAAAATATCAATCTCCTTTTCATTGTATTGAACATGAACATTGTTGTGCTGTTATGTGTGCTTGGCCCTATAAAAAAATTGAACTTGATTGGCGTGGACATAAAACACCCCTATTAAAAGAAGCAACAACGTGCAATAGTTGTACAAACCCTGGCGAATTTTTATGTGTTTATGGAGGACATATGCTTTGCAAGGATCATATTTTAAAAGTAACCAAAAAATTTCCAGGAAGATTTCAAAGTCCTTTTACTTGTTGTTGTGAAAAAAGTAAATATACTGGACCAGTTTGGCCAAATCCATTTCAAGCCTATTTTATTAATGATGATTGGACTGTTTTAAAAAATAATGAGCAAGGTCTTTTGGCGTCTTATCAAAATTCAATATTACAAATTTCTCACAAAAATGAATTTAATATTATCTTAAAAAAATGGTTATATGCTGGCGATAAATTTCCAACAACTGAAATAATTTCTTCGATGATAAAAAGTAAAACAATACATGCTTGGAAAATTGCGTTTTTTCAAACAGAGAAAAAAGATCAATTAACCTTAAAAAAATGTCACCACTTTTGGAAACAAACAAATTTTTCATCTTGCCTGCAAATGATTTCTTCTCGCTATAAGGAACATTCAACTGACTACATTATTTTTTCATCCTCTGCCACTTTTTTTATGTTTATTTTTATCATCAAAAAAAAACTGGTACAATGTATGAATTGTCGTCGATATTATAAACCTGCAGAATTTTTTATTTCCGGATGTAATATACTGGAAGATATTGATCAACTTTATACCATGACAACTCTATCTTCTGATCAAATGTTTAAAAGTCACATTACGTCATGACAGAACACAACATACTTGATTATTTAGAATTATTTTTAGTTAAAAATGAAACTATTTTTCAATTAAACACTGTTTTGGAAATATATCCTTATTGGCAACTTTTTTTGGAAACTATTTTAGCAGAAAAATTTCCAACCGAATGGTCTTACTACAAAAAAAATATACATTTACAAAATCGACAAATTGGTGATATTTTGCACGATTTTCCAAAAATTACACAATTTTTGCTCACTATAAATTTTCCACATTTATTTTGGATTCTTTTAAATAAAATAAAAATAAAAAATACCAACACTTTGGCTTGCACTATAAACCCAGATCATCAGAATTATTGTTTGGAATATTTTCTTGTCGGCAGTGTTCTTTGGCCGTCTACCGATGTGTACATAACTTGGAATATTTTGTCATCAACCGATTTAGACTATCAAATACAACTTGACTGATTTTTTCATTCAAGTCCTGTAATGTTACAGAAAAATAGAAACGTCTATTTAAGTACTTTATGTTAAACATCTAACTCAAGAAATGGAGGATTTACAAATCCATTCTTCTGGTGTTCTAGTAGATGAAGCTGACCTCCCAATTGAAAATTTTACGTTTTCCTTTGATGGCAGTTATTTGGGAGCGACCTGCCGTGCAAGCAATTACATTTGGGTATTCAATTTAAAAAACGAATCCCCTTTAGAAATCCCTCTTAAGATTACTGCAGATAATATAGTAACCAGCGTAGCAATTTCTTCCAATTTTATTTGCGCGGGATTTATTGACGGTAAAATACTCATTTATAATATAAACGACGGAAATTTGGTGACTACTTTAAAAAATGCCGATGGTGTTGCTGATGGTGTTGGCGATTTTGTTGATGAAAATGATATCCCCTTCATTGTTCATAGTGTTAAGTTTTCCCCAGACGGAACAAAAATCCTTTCTGGGTTCGGCGATGGATTTGTAAGACTCTTTAATATTACAGAAAACCAAGAACCGCCTCTTTTATATGAGCATGAATATCATTCTGCAATACGAAGCGTTCTGTTTTCAAATGACGGGAATGATTTTTATACGGCTCCTGCGACAGGCAATATCTATATTACTAATTCAACGAGTTTTGAACAGAAAGGCATTCTTCGGACTCGATGTGGTTCTAGTTTTAGCACGTTGTGTATAACACCAAAGTCAAATTATATTTATGCCATAAGTGCCGAGTATCAGCGACTTATGAGCGACGTTTATTTATTTGATACTAAACAAGGTGATAAATATATTCTATTAGATCGTATTGAGGGATATGTTTCATCTATTTCAACAGATGGAAAATATTTTTGTGCCTGTTCTTTGAATTCGGGATTACATTTTTATCAGGTTAAACTCGAATATTATGATCAAGAAAACTATGATCACATGAATTATGGGAAATTGCAGGCTCTAACCCTAAAACAAGCAAAAAAGGAAGCCGATAAAATTTCATGTTGTGCCTATTCTCCTGATAAGAAATACCTTTTTTTAGGAGGAAAAAAAATAACCAAAAATTTAAACCCGATGGCAACTTGGAACCCGGAGGGACATGATGAATTAGTCAAAAACAATCTCTCATCTTCAGTACGAAACAATATTATGACATTTTTTCTTTCAAACAGTGCTTTTACAACCAAACTTCCTATGATTGTAAATAATTATATATTTGGGCATTTAAAATATTATCAACTCGTAGATAATAATCCTTATAGATTTATTTCTATAAAACAATAAAAACGCACTCTATTTTTTGGTATCCTGAATTTTTTCTCAAATATTTTTTGTGTTTAGAAAATTCTGTTACCTTAAAACTTTTCATATTTATTTTAGAATTAAAATTAAAACATATCTATATTTCTCTCATTGTTTGGAATATTTTTATAACTTGGAATTTTACGTCATCAACCGATTTAGACTATCAAATACAACTTGACTGATTTCTCGTCAACCGTGATATTTTCCCATATCACATCCATCAATAAAATAAGAAAAATAAAAGGGCAGGCATGGAGGAAGGACTTTCAAGCTCTTATATAAATTCTATTGACGAATCTCCACATTTGCATTCTGGCAAACAGAATATCAATGTTACGTTTCCAGGAACAGTTTTACCGCAGGAAGATGGAATGCCCTTTCATAAAGCAAAAAGAATAAAATTTTGTCCGGTGGATACGAATGAAAAATGTTTTTGGTTTGATGTTTTTTACCAGGATGAAGATGATCATTCCATTTCAACAAATCAAGTTTTTAAATTAATGGACCGAAATGACTTTAAATTTTACGTAGAAAATGGAAAAGAAGTGAGCATTACAGGTTTTGAAGTTTGGAAAGATTATAAAAAAATGACTGAAGATATTCCATTGTCAAGAGAACAAAATGTCACCACTATGCAAATTTTAGCTTCTTCTGGTTCATATAAGGAATTAAATAAACGTATAGATAAATTAGTTAAAACATTTGATGTTATCGATCTTCGTCCGGATGAACCAGAAACAAATTACAAAAAATTTATTAAAATTATACAAGGATTGCATGTGAGTAAAATTCGAACGGTAAATAATATTATTGAACCCATCTATGTTGCAGCGCAAGGCATTCAATGGCATCTTCAAAGTATTTTTTTTGTTTCAAATAGAGTTCGTTCAGAATTAGAAATGTTACAAACTGAAATTTACAGAAAAAAAGGCTGTGAAGATAAATATGATTTAAAAAAAATCTTACAAAAAGTACCAGCAAGCGTAGAAAATTGTGAACGTGTTGTTGCGAGTGCAGCTTGTTGCCTTGAAGCTCGTATGGTTTATACATATACACGTCATGAATTAAATGCAGAAAAACATTTAATTCTTTCGCGTCGTGAACAAGCAGAAACTGAACTTCAAAAGTTACTTATTCTTATGGAAGAAATTTAAGATTCTTTTGAAGCAATGGTCAATTTATACAAATGTAAAAAATCTGCAACTTTTGAAAAACACGAAAGTAAAAGTAATATTCCCGATGCAAATTGACCGCTAATAAAAGCAGTCAAAGAAAGTGTAGACCAGGTGATATATTCTAATAAAATAAATGTATATAACCAAAGAGGTCTCTTTTTAAAAACCACGTCTTGGGCATCTGACAATAATAAGCTTATAATAACCAAAATTAAAATAGCCCAATCTGGTATCAATAAAGTTGAAGGTGTAGTTAATAAAAAATGTTGGCCCAACACAAAAAATATTTGACCAATAATTATAATAGCGTGAAGATGACTCCATTCTTTTTGCACAGGACGATCCATTCCTCCAACACCATTTTTTTTTATAACTCTATAAGCTAGAAGTCCAGTTATAACATAGGTAGCTTCTACCATTTTTTTATTTTCTATCAATTTTTTAAAAAGGCAAATATTAAATATCCAACAATACCCCCAAAGCTAATGAATTTTCAATCATCATATTCGTGATCTATCCACGCTGGTGTGTACGCATCAATTTTTGCTTGGTAAATTAAAGAACATTTTTTTACCAGTTTTTGAATTTCGTACATTCCTTGAATTACAAAACATTTAGCTTCTCCTGCAACATTAAATGTCTGCATAGTTTTGTCATGCCAAACAGTACAATTTTTAATCGTTATTTTATCCTTTTCCTTGATGACCGCATCTGCGATTTCAAAAATATCGGGCGTCGTCATCCTGCCAAAGAAAATTTCTTTTCCTAAACTTTTATCATTTCCAGGTGCAACTTTCTTATATTCTTCATCAGTCAATGAAATTATATCGAATATACTTGGCTGGGCCATGTTTACTGAAATTAAAAATACAAATTATGACAGAATCTCGTTTTAATAATTGAACTTTTTTTAAAAAAAAATTGTGATTTTTTTATTATTTAATTTTTTTAAATTTTTTAAAAAATCCTACAATATTTTTTTATTTTTAATTTAAAATTTTCTGATAATTAGTAGGCGATTGTTTTTTTATCGAGATCCGGCTGGACATATCGAATACGTCAAAGCAAACGAAAAAAATGAAGCAAACATCGTATCTTCAGTACAAAAAAATAACATGGCATTTTTTCTCTCCAACAGTTCTTTTACCGCCGGACTTCCAATAATGGCAAATATTAAAATATTTGAGCATTTAAAATATTATCAACTCATACAAAATAATTCCATATATACTGTTGAGTAGTAAAACTTTTGCTGGTCATGTAACAAAATAAAACCCTAATGCTATATACCCATACCTATTTACCATTACATTATCAAAGAGATCAATAATATTATTTCTGTCGCACTTAACTAAAATGTCAATTAACGGTTTAGTGCAAAACTTGAAAACCCTAAATATTTTTCCAAATGCGGGAGGAAAACCTGAAGATTATCCTCTCTTTGTGCATGAATTGGTTTCAGAGTATATTAAGGCACGGAGCGAAAAAGACCAACCTAAATTGAATGCATTTAAAATTTTAGAAGTAAATAAAAAACTTCCTGCTATTGATTGTCTAAAAGTTAAATTAGAAATTAGAATGTCAACTATACCTAATGCAGGTCTTGGTATTTTTGCAATGGAGACTATTCCAAAAGGCAAAGTTATCGGATCCTATGGTGGGCCATTACCAGTACTCGATACGAAAGTTCTTAATGGGTTAATAAATTTAGGAGAGGGTGCACTCTCCCGATCGGATTACGAAGAAGAATCGACTTTAAGTGAAAAACAAAGGAATTACACCATGAAAATTCCGGTGCGAATTCATAAGAAAAAAGTAGATTACTATTGTGTTCATCCTACAGAAGAACAGCTGATAGAGCATGAAGGACTTGTCACAAAATATATAGAATGTAAAAAAGAGGAAATGTGTATAGAGCATTTAAAAAATATTAGTAAAAACATGAATTGGACGGCACTTATTAATGATGCATGCGATCCTTTTAGAAATAATGTCAAAGTGATAGAGAATGGCTATTTGAATACGGACAAAGAAATTCAAACAGGCGAAGAATTATTTCTTGAATATGGTTCTGAATATTGGGAGGATGAAAAACCATATGTCACACTTGATGTTTTTAATACCATCATTGCGAATTTTTTAAAAATTCGCGAAGAACTTAACCGAATAGATGACGAAAGAGCTGGGCTAGAAGGTTATCCTATACCTATCAGCGACTCAGCAGACTCAGACTCCCATACACGCCCCTTAAAACGTCCTAAAGTTGACGACTCTCATCAGACTAACATAAAGGGTTATTTCAATGAAAAAAGTACCCCTAAATCGTAGTTGTAAAAATAATGCCAAAAAATTACTTGTTATAGCAAACACAAAATTAAAAATTCTTAAAAATTGAATTTTCAGGAACCACGAAGCAATGGAAAAACAACCAAAATAAATTATGTAACCTTAAAAAAACAAAGTGTAGGAATTTTTTATTTTTCAAATAAAAATTTGATTTTTTTCCAATAGTTTGTGACGCAAAGTGTAATGTGTGTATAAGCCAAAAAATAAAAATAATAAGAAAATAAAAAAAATGGCTTCTCTAAAACGAAAAGATCTTGATGAAAGTCGAACTCCATCTCCTGAAAAACGAACACCACCCCCATCAGATGAGCTTGTTGCCAGTACACCCGAGGGTGGTCAAAGTGTGCACTATAAACTTCCGGATTGGATAAATGAAACAAAAAAAAAATATTCACTTTATTATAAAACTATTTACGATAAAGATTTTATTTTTCCACGCGATGATTCCTTACATACAAACGATGAAAATTATGCTTATTATACAAACCTGCTTGCGGAGATAACATCATTGTTAAAAAAATTAATTAGACGGTATGAAAATCAATATAAAGGATTTAAAAAACCGGAATTAGGAATGCAATGGTCTTATCTACTTAAAGATATTGAGAAAAAAGATTTGATTTTTCAATTTGAAACTTGGCGAATGGTATATCAAGATATTCAAGCAGAAATACAAGAACTTGAAAATCCACCGCCAATATCTCCCATTTCTCCAATAAACCGTGTTCCAAAAGGTACACGTGTGCTAGAAACGCCACCTCCATATCCAGCCAATAATATTGGAGCATACTTTTTGACGTATGATTAAAAAAAGGAACAAATGGAAAGATTGATGGCCAAATATGAACTTAGATTAAAAAAATTGGTAAAATTATTCCGGAGTGGTACAGCCGTAGACATATTTGTTACAAAAGAATTAGCAAACTTACAATATTATGAAAATGTCGAGGCTCGTTTTAATCAGTTAAACCAGATACTAAAAGCTACGAAAGAAATGACTTTAGAAATATTAAAAAATGATGACAATCACTTACATCAGGAATTATTAGAAAGGCTAAACCCCCTTAAAAGTATGCATATGATATTATAAAATTCATTCGATAAAACCGTCAAAACGACATTTATTTGCCCACATCTTTTCGACGAAAGCACAGCCATAACCATCTACAAAATGTACCAAAGAGAAATCCGGCAATATTTATTACTATATCCATGCCTTTTTTCTCCCAAGATTCGTAAGAAAAATCATCGGGGAGCGCAATTTCAATAGCTTCCCATGAAATCGAAAGCAGAAAAAGGACTATAAAAATAATCACACTTTGCGTAACAAAACATGCTACACTAAACCAAAAGAAAAAATGGCCTAATGACCATAAATTTAAAAGTGACATTGTTTCATAAAAATAAATTTATAACTTAGGAATATATTCACCTCGCTTTCTAGGGTACTAAACTATTGTTAAATGCACAAGATGATTCAAAAACAAAACGAATTTATTGGTGACCAAAAATATATATTTTATAATCATGTATTGCACGGGTCTGGCAGAACCGAAATTTCATGTAAGTCAAATAACGACTTATTGGTTTCATTAAATTGATCAATACACGCGTATTCATCTTTATCCAATTCTTTTTGTTTTTTGTTACATTGCAGGACAGTTACATTATTTTTGGCAACTATATTCACTCCACATTTTATACTCTCTGTTCTCCATGGGAGGTTTATAATATTATATAACGATCTGATAAATTTCTCAAAAAAATCGTCTTCTTTTTTTAAAAGGAAGTTTTTAAATAAAGTAGTAGATGGCTCTTTTTCTTCCGAACTTATTTCTTCTTGGTCTTTCAAATACTTGATCGTGGCTTTTTCAAAATTATTTAAAAATGATTCAAATAATTTATTTAATTCTGAAATTTTTTCGGCTTCTTCCTGTTTTAATGATGATATTTGAGCTTCTAATATTTGAAATATTTTATTTACAGGAATTGGTACAGTTAAATTTAAATCGCCATCATCGATTTTTAAGTTTGTATGTAATTTTTGTAATTCTATCATTAATTTGGCTTCTATGTCATGATTTAAGTAAAATAAACGCAACCTTCCAGAGGTTTTAAGAAATTGGTAACAGCTTGAGAGGGGTTTAAAGGATGTAATGGCTGTTACGCCACTTTCGATTGTAAAGTAACCCATGACTACGGCTAATACCTTATAGAGAGTTTCGTCAGTTACAAGACTTTCAAATTGTGAAATAATTTTTATTTTTTTTTGTATTGAAATCTCATATTCGGATTTTTTTTTAAGAAAAACATCAAACGATGCAAACAACTGAGGCGTAATTTTTATATTACCAAATGTGAATATTTCTTTGCATTTTTTTTGTAGTAAATAAAGGGTGTTAGGGTTAGGGTCGTTATTAAAATAGTCTTCTATTTGTTGGGATGGAGTATCGTTGCTGGGATTTTTTTCCGATTCATCATCAAGAACATTAAATATGAGTCCATTTCTATCTGCTAATTGGTTTATTCCTGTAAAATACTTTTTTTCTAATTCTAAGGCTTCTTTTACAGATAATAGCGATTCGCTATTAATTTTTAAAAAATCGTTCGCGATTTCACTTGACGAAATTTTAAAAAGATGATCTTCTAGCGTTGTTGCCCCAATAAAATGATCCGATATGGTCGTTGCATCAGCGTCGAGTTTTGCTCCATAATTTGTATTGCTAATTATTTTTTCCATGTACCGTATCATTAATATTTTGTTTTTTTCAATATCGACTTCGCTTGTTTTTTTTTCTTTATTAGGCTGGACAACATTTTTCGTATTTATTGTCATTGTTGAACGTTTTAGATTTGCTTTTATGAACCCGTCTCCTAATACAGTTTTTGGCTTTTGATTTGAACCAGGTGGTGGTGGTGGAGGTGGTGGAGGTGGTGGCCCGGAGTTAGTGTTAGAAGTGGGCACGTATGGAGATGGCGGTGGAGGTGGTGGAGGTGGCCCGGAGTTAGTGTTAGAAGTGGACACGTATGGAGATGGCGGAGGTGGCGGAGGTAATGGTTGTACCCCATTACTTGATAAAATGTTTGGTTTCTCGGATGTATTGGTAAGTTGTGATTGTAAGCTTAGATTTCCTAATTGCGTAGGCGACTGAAGTTTATTTAGTTCTAATTTCTTAAGATTTATTTCTTTTTCCAGTTCCTCTATTCTTTGTTGTTGTAATTTATTTTTGGTTTTTTCTTCTTTCAGATTTTTTTCTTCCTTTTCAAAATGATCATTTAGTGAAACAATTTCTTCGTTTAATTTTTCAAGGTCGTTTTCTAACTTATCTTTTTCATTTTGTAGAATTTCTAATGGACTCTTTTCCGGAACTGGTTTTTCTATGGTTACAATTTCCCG
>Ga0209533_1000887_pt1 | contig 28509 bp, 13 predicted proteins | sample COG_04_FD_184748 | JGI IMG/M metagenome (GOLD analysis project Ga0209533, IMG submission 184748) | Pelagic Microbial community sample from North Sea - COGITO 998_met_04 (SPAdes) (version 2) | ecosystem: Environmental > Aquatic > Marine > Neritic zone/Coastal water | place: Helgoland, sampling...
TTGACATATCAGTTACGTTTGATACATTCCATTTGGATATATTTATCGTATTGGTATTTTTAGATTCCATAAACATATCATGCATATTTGTGACATTTGATACATCCCACTCATATAGATCTATATCTGTAAGATCACAATAAGAAAACATTCTTGACATATCAGTTACGTTTGATACATTCCATTTGGATATATTTATCGTATTGGTATTTGTAGATTCCATAAACATATCATGCATATTTGTGACATTTGATACATCCCACTCAGATAGATCTATATCTGTAAGATCTTTATTTTTCAAAAGAGTAGTCATATTAGTAATCTCTATAGTATTCCAATTTTCTATAGGACCATATATTTTTATATTGTCTTTTTTATTGTTAAAATACTCGGTTATCGCCGTTTTTATCTCTTGATTATTATAAAAGTAATATTTGAATAAATAATATTTATTGTCATTTGTAATAGTTTTAACCGATACTGATTTTTGTTCATCTGTAAATGCTGAATATTTTTTATTTGTAAATGTAGCTCCTTTAAATATATCGGTAAAATCGGTAACATTTTTAATGTTCCATCTGCTAATATCAATATCAATATTTTTATTTATAATAGGATCTTCATCGTTGGGTATAGCAAATAAATTACTCATATCAGTAACGGATGATGTATCTAATAATTCAATATATTTATAATAAATACTTTTTTTTCTACATCTTAAATACTCATCTACAATATCTTTTAACAATTCGTTAGTAACAATTATTATACCATAAAAGGATATACGATTTTTAATATTTGTTAAGTCTATTGTTTCTGGATATTCTTTATTCATAGCTGAAGCGTCATGAAACATATCAGTAAAATTTGTAACATTAAATGTGTTCCAACTAGAAGTATCAATAATAAGAGATTCTGTATTATTTATTAGCGATGTATTATGGGTATTACGTCTTCCGTGTTTAAATAAAGAACTCATATCATTGATATTTGATGTGTCCCAATTTTCAATAGGACCATATTTGTAATATGTACTATTAATATGAATAATATTACCTTCATTATTATTAACAAATGATTCATCTACATTTTTTATAGTAGCTGATTTTTTATTATTTATTATTCCGTTCTTTTTGTTAATTATTTTTAAAAATTGATTATGATAATTGATTTCTTCATTCGTTTTTGTATAACTATTATCGAATTCATATCTAATATTTATATAATAATTTCGAATATTCTCAAATAGTGACGATTCTTTTAGAGTTTTTACAATGTTAATTTTTTCCTGTTCTATAATAAATTCTTCATACTTATATTCTTCTATATCATTTATATTTGGTTCAATTATATATTTATACAAATCATGAACATCAATATTTATTAAATATTGATATATTTTATTATCATCTACGTTAAGTTTCAATACATCATCTACTGATTGACTTTCTATCCATTTTTCTAATAGTGTTTCAATGTACTTTTTATTTAAATTTTTGTAAAAATGTTTTGACATAGAAAATGAATTGTCAATTAATTTACAGTTATTTATAGTTCCATAATTTATAATATAACCACTATTCAATAACGACCCCTTTACATTTATTGTTCCATAATTTATAATATAATTTTTATTTAATACTATATGAAAATCATTTGATTGTAAGTAAAAAAATTCACTATTTAAATTATCTATATTTTTATTCCAAATTTCAAATACAAAATCGGGTGGAATTATAATAAAATAATTTTCATTAATTATAACTGTTTCTCTAGAAAAACTAGTTACATCAGACTTAGTTTCTATAGTTTTATCGTTATTATTTATTGTTAAGTTTAATGGAAAATAATTCATTATTATTATTTTTTCATCACTTTCAATATTTATATTTCCAAAAACATTATCTATTATTTTAATTTTAAACTGAAAAATTCCGTAATATTCAGCATATTTTACAAGATCAAAACTTCCTATTAAATTATGCCAATATTCATTTCTATTATTCTTCAATATATATTCTCTAAATGAAGTTATTTTATATGTTATTATTTTATTTAAATCATCTATTATGTTGTTAACTAATACTGTGTTTTGTAATTGATTATTAATTTCATTTATTTGTTCTTCGGTTAATTCAAAAGAATCTTCGGTTGATTGTTCCATGATAACAGTTGCTTGTTGTTCCGATATATTAGATAAGTCATAATTTTCATTCGTATGTGGTTCAATAGATGTTAAAGTATTAATATAACGATTTGTTTTACTATATATATTAACTTTTAATTGTTCTTCGTCAGTCATACTGGTTTGTTGTAGAATTTCACTAATTAAGTTATTATAATGCTTTGTGATTACATTAATATATTCTTGTAATGTTTCTTTTTCGGCTGTAGTGGTTGATGAGTCAACATAATGGTTTGCTATTTGGTTAATATATTCTTCTAATTTGGTTTCATTTTTGTCATTAATATATGTGTTTAATGTCTTTAGGTCTAGTGTAACTGATACTTTAGGGTCATTATCTTTCTCTACATTTGGTGGTGGGTTAGATTGTGCCTGTGATGTATTAAAAGTTACATCAATTGACGATACATTAGATGTAGATGATGTATTATTTACTGTTGTATTTAATTTTCTATTAATTTCTATAATTTGCGATTCTATTAATTTATTTTTTGATAAATAAATATCTTTTATTTTATTCATATCTCCAAGAGTAATTGTATCAGTATTTTTATTCATAATATTTAATATTTCTAGAGCCGTGTTATATGTAAAAGTATTTTTTTTTAATTCAAGTTCAATAGCATCAAATTGTGCGCTATGTATTCTATTAGGTACATCCTTATCTTTATCAATATATTCTGTAATCTCAGCTCTCATATCTATATTATTAGCTTTATCATATAATGAGTTTGTTTTGATATCTTTGTTAGCCAATACATTATTTACCACCTTTATTTGTGGGTTTGTTAGTATTGCATGATGAGGATTAGCTAATAAAATTTCTTGAATATTATTTATTTGTCCTTCATTTAATATTTTATCTTCTAATATTTCATTTATTTGTACATTTCGCTCATCACTAATTGAATTAACTTTTATATTATATGTATTTTTTGTATAGTTTGTAATATTTTTTTTTAAATTTTTAAAATTAGTATTGTTAGTATAATTTATTTCATAATTATCTTTTTTTTCTTTCATAACATGATTAAAATTTGTTAATTCATTTTCTAAAGATTCATTATAATCATTCGTTTTGATGTTTAAATCACTTATCAAATCAATAGTATTACCATCATATTTATAATTCGTATAATTTTGAGAATCTTCATCTATTTTAATAGATACAGTCATATTTGATTTTGTTGATCCAGTTCCAACAGTTATATCATCATTATCATATATTCTAATTTTATATCCATGATTAAAATCATCTTTTGAATTTTTTATTAGAATATCATTCTTAATTACTGGTTTTTCGTATTTAATATAACCAGTTACTGTAACATCTTCTATTAAATTCTCACCAAAAAATTTAATAGTAACACCTTTTTTATTACCATTTTTTATAAAATAATCACTATGATTTGTAGCTACTTGTAATAATGCAGTATTATTGGCTTTATTAATTGTTATTTGACCAGTTATTTTACCATCATTATTCAGTTTTATTGTATCAATAAACTTATTATTGGTAGTTATTGTATTATCTAATACATTTATATCTTTATCAGGGTTATCAATTTCATAATTTATATTTATATCTTCATTTGCATCTTCATTTATAATTAATTTAAAATCTATTATATTTATTTCTTCTGGTAAATTTTCAGTTTTATCTGTATTTACTTCTAACTTATACTTGTTCATAAAATAATATTATATTATAAATATTTAAAATAATATTATTTATTTAGTCTTCAGGTTCATTATATTCATTTACATATTCGTTTTCTTCAAGATATTCATCTACCATATTTCTTAATTGATTATTATCTTTAATTGCATATTTAAAAAATATTGATTTTTCATCTTGTGTTGGATTATAATATGTTATATTACTATCTATCGGAACTATATTTTTATAAAAATGTGCGTTTGTACTTCTAAATTTAGATGCATTGCGAAACATACCTCCATCTGTGGATGTCCATATAATTGCTTTATTAACATTCCATTTTCGTATATCTTGATCAAATTCATTTGCATTATAAAACATATTTATCATTGATTCTACATTAGATACATCCCATGATCTTATATCAGAATTAAATTTTTCTGCACGCCAAAACATTTGATTCATATATTTTACGTTAGATACATCCCATTCCGATAAATCTTCATTAAAATTTAGTTTTTTCTCCAAAATAGTATTTATCTCATCACGATTTAATAAGCCATTTTGTTCTTTTATAGTATATTCGCTAAAATCATTATTAATATTTATATATTTAAATAGCAAATTCATATCTTCTACATTAGATACATTCCAATTTGATATAGGACCATAATCTTTAAAATTTTCATTGAGAAGATAATCATCTAATGTATCACGTATAGAAGTTAACTTTCCACTATTTTTATCTTTGTTTTGCAATATATATTTGAAAAAAAAATATCTATTATCATATTGTAAATATTCATTTAAAGGATTTAAATTCTTAGTATCAACATTGGTGTCAGTATATAATTTTAAATATTCGGTTAAATACATTTCAGCAAATTTGAAATATTTATTATTAATATTGTTAGCCTCTTTAAAGATATCTGTTAAACCATCTTTACCTATTTTACTTATATCCCATGATCGAATATCAGCATCAAAAGATTTTGCATAATAAAACATTTTTTTCATAGAAGTTACATTAGATGTATCCCATTTACTTATATCTTCATTAAAATCATCTTTATTATTAAATAATTCATCCATATTTGTTACATTTATTGTATTCCAGTTACTTATATAACCATATGTTGTGTAATCTATGTTATTATCAGTATTTTTATTATTTTCAATATTTAAATATGTATTTACTAACTCTATAAAGTAATTATCATTATTCTTATCAGGTTTAATTGTATATTTAAAAAATAAATATTTATTACTTCGATTAATATAATTGTTCACTAATTTATATACATTATCTTTTTTAGTTATTATTTTATTATTTTCATCAACATCAATATCATTTGACCTAATATATAAAATATTATCCAATATAAATTCATCTTCATCGATATTATCTACTTTAAATGGTCCTATAAATTCTTCGCCACATGGTTTTGAACTATCATTAAATAAAACATATGTTTTATCTTTTTCATATACTGCTTGTTTATATATTTTATTTTCTATATATTTTTCATTTTCCATATATTTTAAATATTGTCTATCAAGTCGAATTGTATTATATAATATATTGTTCATATTTTTAACTTTACTGACATCCCATAATGTTATATTTTGATTAAAATTTTGACAATTATATAACATATCATTCATATTTGTCACATTTTCAACATTCCATGAAATAAATTCTTTATTATAAGAATAATCATATAATTCCCAGCTATCATCTTGTTTCCAATATATATTTTTAATATTTTTACTTATAACTTTAGTTCCAATATTACAATTAAAATTTATACAATTATAAAACATATACTCCATATTTGTTACGTTAGATGTATTCCATTCTGATATATCTCTATTAAATTTGATACAATTATAAAACATATAATCTACTTTTTCTAATTTACTTTTTACTTCTTTATAGTGTGTATTATCAGATTTACTTGTTGTTAATATATTTCTTTTGAAAATATTATTATTAAACTTTATACAATTATAAAACATATATGACATATTAGTTACATTTTCTATATTCCATATTGATAAATCTGGATCAAACATTTCACAATTATAAAACATATGATCCATATCATTTACACAACCTACAGACCAATAATAAAGGTCAATATTAAATTCTTTACAATTATAAAACATATAACTCATGTCTGTTGTAATAGACGTATTCCAATTACTAAGATCTTGATTAAATACTTCACAATCGTAAAACATATAGCTCATATTTGCTACGTTAGATGTATTCCATCTACTAATATCTTCATTAAATTTTTTACATCCTTTAAACATTTCTTTCATATTTGTTACATTTGATGTGTTCCAGTGACCTAGTTTTTCGTTGAAATTTTTTAATCTTTCATTAGGTGTAGTACTAAAATTAAATGAATCACTCATATCCGTAACATTAATTGTATTCCAATTAGCAATAGGACCAGTATTATAGTAATAGTTTTTATTTGTTTTATATGTATTTATATGTTTTGTATACTCTGCGGTATTAACAAAATAATATTTAAAAAAGAAATATCTATTAAAAAAATCTGGTATATCCACATTCATTTGTTCTTTTGTATAATTTTTTTCATATCCACTATGATAATCGTTAAAATTTGTTATATTAAATTGTATATTACCTATTATATTTTTACCATCAAATAGAGTTTCCATTTTAGTTGCTTTTAAAAAGCAATTAGATACATTTTCTACTTTTTTAGTATTCCAATACATGATACCTATTTTATCTAAATTTTCACATTCTTCAAAAATACGTTCTATAGTGGTAACATTTTTAGTATCCCATTTAATTAAATTTTGATTAAATTTTTTACAACCTTTAAACATATTTTTCATATTTGTTACATTTGAAACATGCCAGTTAGATATATTTATATTAAAATTATCACATCCTTCAAACATACTTTCCATATTTGTTACATTTGAAACATCCCAGTTGGAAATATCAAAGTTAAATCCATAAGATTTTATATTACCATTGTCATGATAAATATTTTTACTATTCCTTTTTAGCCTTTGGCTAAAAGATATCGCTCTATTATGTTGAAATAAATAACTCATATCTGTAATTAAACTAGTATCAAGTCTATCAAGCCCCATTATTTTTAATAGGGCATTTGGATAAATACAAAATTTATCAATTATGGTTATCAATGTTTGTCTATCTTTTACTTGTGTACCAGAAAATATATTTATATAAGCATTAGGAAAATCAGGTGGAATACTAGAAAATGACCAATTGGAAATATCTATATCAAAATCTTTAAAATTTTTGAATAGTCCATTTACAAAAATAACTTTACTTGTATCAATATTTTTTATATTTGTTATTAATGAATTATTTTCTTTTAATCTATTTGGGTTTATCCATGTTGGATTAATATGTTCATAATATTTTTTTTCTACAACCTCTCCTTGATCATTTGTTTTTTCATCGTCATAATCGGATTTAATTTTGCTATTATACCAAAATGCTACTCCTCCACCTAATCCGTCTTTATTTGGTTTTGTTTTAAATAATTTCCAATTATTCCATACTTCCCATATGTCACTATTAAAATATTGTTTATAAAGAATATATTTGTCAACTATTATATCCAATTGAGTACTATTAACAATTAATTTTTCAGGAATCTTATCAAAATAAGTATATTTCAAATTATTTATTAAATCACTATCATTATTAAAAACAATCTTATTTTTATACCATATCATAAATTCATAATAAGTTATATATATATGATCTTCATCATATTCATCCTTTTGAATTTCTGGTAATTTCATAGATCTAAATAATTCTGTAATATCATCTATAGTATTAGTTTCTAAGAATGTGTTATTAGTATATAATGGACCAAATAATCCTAGATCCTTACGCAATAATGATATTATTTCATCAGTTGCTTTTATAAACGCTGATTTAGATAGGTTCCAAATTTGGTCGTCTTCTTTTGTAGTTAATGGATATTTTATATATTTTACAGGATTACCGGCCTTTTCCAAACCTACAAATTTATGATAAACAGTAAATGCCTTATATGACCATGTTAATTTCCACGTAGTATTATTATCTTTAAACATCGTTGAATAATCTACTTCTACTAATGCATTTTCTAAATTTTCTTTGTTTTTTATACTTTCAGCTTCTTCAGTTTCGTCATTATAAACGTTAAATTTTTGTTTATATGTAGTATCTGTTATTAGCATTTTAGCATATATCGCTAATATGTTATTTTCATTATTGCTAGCAAAATTACTTTGAATTAATGAATTTTTATCACTCCATTGTTCTGGAACTCTCTTATTTCTAAGCCAAACATCATTATTATATTCTCTTGTAGAATCAAAATGACCGAATAATGTATCAACACATAAATTTCTCACATCTAATTCACTAAGTGAGTCATTACTAATATGAAAAAAATCACTATTTACAAATAATTCAGTTAAATCTCTTTTAATATATGGTGTTAAATTCCACATGTTTACAATATCTTCCAATATCATATAAAAATTTTCATATCCATAAGAAAAAGAACAGCCTTCAAACATGTTTCGCATATTTCTTACAGATACAAATCTTCGATTACTGAAAAAAGATGTAATTTTATCTTTAGTAATTGGATTTGTATCATCTATTTGTGAAGAATCATTTTCATCAACCTTATAGTATGTTATAGGTAATTTACCAACAAAAGAATATAAGTTTGAAGTTAATGTATTATGTGATAAATCCCATTCATTTCTAACATGATCCCAATAATATATTTCTGCACTTATTCTATACATTTTTGCATTTAATATTGCCCATGTATAAAGCCAGTGTACATCGCCGAAAAAATCCCATAATATTAAACATAATAATATGCGAACTTCTAAAGGCTGTGGTTTTACTCTATCATTATCTATACCTGTTTTCATACTAGGATGTAAACGATGATCTGCATTTTTCGTATTGTAGTTGCTCTTCATTCTGTTAGTAAGTACAACTCCTTCATTAAATGCTGTACAACCCTGTGCAGGTTTGGAATATCCCAACGCCCAATCATTTGCACGTGATAAATCTAATGTTTGTTTATTTGCGATAACCTCTATGTCGTATTCTTTTAATACAACATATTTTCCTTTATTCCATCCGTTAGGACCGTCATCTCTAATTCTTATAGCTCTTAATATTTCTCGATCTAATGCATCACGCTCTATTTTTTTCCAATCAATCTCGGGTAATGATCCATTAGGTTTTATGGATTCAACTATAATTTTACACATTTTTATTCTCAATTCGCTATAATTATGTATTCCTAATCCATGCACTTTTGTTGTTTCAACAAAACGTACACTTTTATAATAATCATCTAAATTCACATTATCTTTATTTTTACCAGGCTGATAACTAATTTTTCCTTGCTCTGCCATAGTTTTACATACTAAATTTCTCTTATTTTCCCATGTATTATTTTTATTATTAATAATATCAATTACTAGTTGTTTTTTAGTATCATCTTGATCTTCCCACACTAATTGTCCTGTACCGGGTTGACCCTCATCTTCTCCCCATATAAGATTTGTAATATTATTACGTCTTACTTCATCATTTTGTAATGGTAAAGGTACTTTTTTTAACTTATTATTTTCAGTAATTTCTTTATTCATGTAAAATTTAAATTTTATTTTCTGGGGTATAGGACTTAATGAACCTTCGGGTTGAGGTGTATTAATAGATGTACCTTCTCTTCCACTATATTCCCATATATTCATTTCATCTCGTAATTTATAAATATCACACATAGATTGTGGATATTGTGAATTATGATAATAGTTACCATATGGAATAAAAATACCAAAATGTCTAGGATTACCATCACCGGTATGTGTAATATATTGTTCTTCTATTATTTTTGTACGATCACTATGAGGTAATGATACACTTGACGCAGGAGAACTACCTACATCAAGCCAATATTTATAAGCTTCACCATATTTGAAACATACTCTAATGTTTGCGAAAAAATAACTTAAATCAGAAAATCCACTTAAATTCCATCGTAAACCATCATAACTTGTTTCTTGTTTGTTAAATTTATTTAGTGGATCGTATAATTTATACGTTACTTTCTCTGGTACCAGATTAATTAACGCCATTTTATCGGCTAATTTATTTAAAGCTTGGGCATCTTTTGCAGTTTTATCATCACCTATAAAAGGTAAATCGTTATTAGAAAAATTTACGGGTTCAAATAATGCTTTATCTGTAATTGCACCTTGAAACATATTTTTCATGGAAAATAAATTATATATATTCTTATCAGGATTATTAACCGCTGTTGCTGCTGCATCAACCTCAGCTTTAGCATTATTAATAGCATTCTGATCTGGTCTTAGTGAAAATTGTAGAAGATAAAGTTTATTTGTAGCATTAATTAGGGCTTGTTTATTAACCTTATCACGAGCATTACCATGTCCTGGTAACTCTAAAGATGTACTGTCGTATTTTATAGTACTAAATGGTTGGTCTATTATTGTAGCATTACTTAACTTACCTTTTTTGTTTCTAGATACTACAGTTGTTAGATAATCTTTTTGGCGAATAGACCATGAAGATAAGCATTTACTAATATTTGTTCTTAAAAATATATATCTACTTGCAGTTGTATTCCAGGGTCCAAAATCTCCCTGATATGTATTTTCTCCATCACCATTATGCATGCGTTCGTAATTTTCAAGCCATATATAATATGGACCTTTTTTTCTCATATTTCCACTTTGTACTCTATAATCAAGATCATCGCCAAAAGGTTGAGTTGATTTGTCTGTTAATTTAAAATCATTGTCTTGATTTTTTAAAATTCCATTATCATGATATTCATTACGCCCTCTATATTTTGGAGTTATAAATACGCCTTGAGGTGGTTCTCTCCCTTTTTCATTTGAAAATAATGTAGTCGCTTGAAATTGGTAGAACTGAGATGAAACATAATCTCCTTGTATATGTTTAAAATTTTCACCTGTACCTGAAATAGCATTACTAGTAGTATAGTGAATATAGTCTGTTAAATTAGGTTCGGTATTATTTCTCCACATTTTATTATTTATAGCATAATTAATATGATCCCATGCGTAACACAATAAATCAAGTGCAACACCTGCTCCGGTGGTAGCAATAAATCCAGCGGCTGTACCACCACCAACACATACTATATCATACATTATAGCATCTGGACTTTTACCAGGTAAATTAGCTAACTGTCTAGGATCTTCAAATGCAAAAGGGTTACCAGGAGGTTCATTTGGATTATTACTATCACGTACTGCATCGTCAATGTCATTTTGAAGTAAAGAATATCCAGTATTTAAAGCTACACCGATTAGAACGCCTCCACTGAATTTTTTTGCACTTTTTTTCCACCACATACTGTTTAACTCTTTAGTTCGGATGGCCATGGATTTGGAATTACCAAATGTTTTAGAAGCCTCTAATAAAGCACTCGTTTGTTTTAGACCTCTACCTCCTTGCCACAAAGCTAATCCACTAGCTCCACTTCCAAAAAGTACTCCAAGCTTAATACCGTTTTTTACATCGTCGCTCTGGTTATTTATGTTGTTATACCCGGCTTCTAGAGAAGTTTCATCTATTACAATCATACCAGTAGTATCTGGGAAGTCATCTGAAGATATTACATCGCCGGTATTACTATTTATTTTATATGTTGAACCATCTGGAAAATTTATATCTTGTATAACCAAAAAATCATTTCCTTTATAAGTATCACTGTCATTGCTATCGCTAGATATAACTTTTATAGAATCTACATCATTTCTTATATTAACTGATCTTTTCATTAACGAATTATTTATTAAAAAATTATTAAATGAATCATCTATAATTTCGTTAGAAAATCCTTTAGTACTCTTAGTAGCAGTATCATAAGTAGATGTAGATCCATTACATCCTGTACATTCATTATCATAAAATATTTTTTCATTTTCATCACTATATTTAAAAATACTATTATTTTTCGCAATATAATGTAACCTACTATCCCAGTATAATGTTTTTTGATTATCATTATATTCTTGTCTAATTTTTTTATCATAATATTCTATAAATTTATCATAATTTATACTAACTAAATCTTGGTCATTTTTAGATAACTTTTTTACATATTCAAAAGTTTTTGTAGCTTCGAATAGTAGCGGTACTAATATAGAAATTTTACTATGATTACGTGCGTTAAGTGCGTTAAGTGCGTTATATGTTTTAGACCTAATATTATTAAATTCATTAGTAGCATTAACAAGTATATTAGTTGTATTCATAATGTCTGCTATTTCTTTTTTTGCTTTTGTAATGTCTGCTATTAATTCATCCCAATATGAAGTATGATAAATACCATCATTTTTTATACCATATTTTTTATCAATTGCTTCTTGTTTTAAAAGTTTAAAGAAAGTTTTTATTTTGGTATTTTCTGTATTATCGGTTTGCCAGTTTTTATTAAGTACTAATCCACGGGGTCTATCAAATGTATCATTAGCTTGTTTTTTTACGTTAACTAATATTTTATCTGCATTTTCTATCCAGTTAATTAAATTTTCTTTATATAAATTTGATAAATTACCGTAAGCATGAAATTTAATAGGTGTACTAAAAAATTTAGTATTTAAAAACATTTCTTCACCACATTCTAAATTATCAAAATTCCAGTTAAATACATTCATATTAAAAATAGCATCTTTAAACATACGAGTAGTATTTCTAACATTACTCATATCCCACATATGTAAAAAAAATACACGTGGCATACGATAATGTCTCATTTGGTACTCTGTCTCATCGCCTTTTCTATCTATCCATTTACTAACATTGGCTACAGGTCCATCATTAAAATGTGTGGGATCATATTCTTCATACGTCATCCACTTCGTCCAATTGGTACCGTATTTTTTTTGCATATTATCTCTGGTACGATATCTTATGAATTCAACTCTAGGACGAATAAATAATTTTTGTAAATTTTTACCTTCAAATAATCTACTCATATCAGTAACTTGTGATACATCCCATACATCTGGATATCCATAATATGGTTCATGTCCTGATCTACTAAACTGAGGTCTAGGTAATCCTGCATCATTTCTACTAAGATTATGTGTTGATAATTTATTAATATCTTCTTCCCATTCTTGTAATACTGTTCTAATATTTGAATCAGTTAAAGGAGTTAAATTTACCATAAATATACATATAATAATATTATTTTTTTTAATATTTTTATATATTAATGTCAAGTACAGATGATTCAGCTTGGAAAGATGCCGTTAAGCCTAAAGTAATATCTGGTCCAGTACCATCAACGGTAAACACTATTACAAATAATTCAGGAGCATGGCAGCCAGGTATGACATTGTTTAATTATGAAGAATATCAAAAAAGAAATTTATTAGATTCTGGAATGGTTCCTGCACCTGAAAATAAAAATACATCAAATTATTCATCGTCAAATGATCAAACAAGTGATACAACAACACTTATGAAGCAACAGCTACAACAGGGCGCTGAAAATGCAAAAAATGATAGTTTAGCAACAGACAATGATAGCACTGTAACAAAAGTAGATGCATTTAGTAATATTGAAAACGTTGATACATCGTTTGTATTTCCATATAACACATTTGTTAACGCATTAGTGTGTATGATATTAATTTATCTTTTAATGAAAATGAACACATTTCATGGATTATTTTTATTAATAGGGTCTTTACGCCGACCGAAAAGAAAAATGAGACAAAAGCCCGTTAAAAAAATACGGTGATGTTATTATCCGTATATTAAGAAATTTGTTATTCCGTTTAAAATTAAAATATAATTATCACGAACAATAAGAAAAATATAATCGTTTTATAAAATAGGAAACTGATGAAAATATCTAGTTGGATAATGTCAATATATATAATTTTAATATTTGTCGGAATGTTCGCTATAAATATATTTGTTATAAATTATAAAAATATAAAAGATAATTGGAATGATTATAAATGTAGTCCACTAGTTATGCCCTTTGCTGGTGTATTTGGGGTTGATCCTAGTTCTAATTTTACTGGATGTGTTAGTAGCATGCAATCTGATTTTATGAAAATATTTTTACAACCCATAGAATATGTTATATCAATGTTAGGAGATAGTGCATCATCGTTTACACAAGCTATACAAGATATTAGAGGAATATTAGATAAAGTAAGAGGATTTTTATCATCTATATTAGAAGAACTATTTGCTATATTTTTAAATGTAATATTGGAAATACAAAAATTAATGATTAGTATAAAAGATTTAGTAGGTAAATTAATTGGTGTCTTAGTAACTTCGTTATATTTAATGGATACATCAATTAAAACAATGCAAAGTGTATGGAATGGGCCACCTGGTCAATTATTAAATGCTTTATGTTTTCACCCTGATACATCAATAAAACTTAAAGATGGTAAAATATTAAGTATGTGTGATGTAAAAATAGGAGATATATTAGAAAATGGAAGTGAAGTATTTGCAACTATGATTATTAAAAATAAAAAAGGCGATGATTATTTGTCTCAAATGTATAAATTTGAAAATGGTGTAAATAATAATGCAATATATGCAACAGATGGTCATTTAGTTGAATTAGAACAAAATAAATTTGTATATGTCAAAGATCATCCCGATTCAAAATTATGTAGTGAAATGAATAATGATACATTAATATGTTTTATAACAAATGATCATATTATTCAAATAGGAAATTATAAATTTGGTGATTGGGAAGACGAAGGCACATTACCAAGTATAATAACTCATAAATCAAAAGAAATAATATAAAATTAAAGAATCATTTTTTTATACATTTGAAATATAATAATGGGTAATTATAAATTTGAAATATAATAATGGGTAATTATATTTCAAAAAAAAATATACAACACTTATGTTCAACTTGTTCTCAGCCATGCAAATATAATCAAAAAAATATACAACACGTATGTTCAATATGTTCTCAGCCATGCAAAGATAATCAAATAACTATATGTGGTAGATGTAAATGTGTATTGCATAATAAATGTGAAGAAAAATATAGAGGAGATATAAGCTATTGTAAATGTCCAATATGTGGAGATATAGAAACTTTATTATATTATTGGCAATTTAGAAAGATATGATTTATTGTTTTACAATACTTTCTATATTAAATAAACAACTAACAATCAACTAATAACGATTATTCATATTAGTTAATTGTATATATAATATATATATAATTTATGGATGACAGTAAAGAGGAAGAAACAAAAAAAATGAAATATCAAAGGATTCCAAATAATTTCTATAAACTGATATATAAAAAATATAATTTATCCTATTTTCAAAAATATAGTAATGATATTACTTCTGCTATTATTATATTTATAATAATATTTTTAGGTATATCATATAATTATGTAAAAATAAATGCAAAATCAATAGTTGCTGATTGGAATAATCAAAAATGTAAACCAGGCGTTATGCCGTTTGCTGGTATTATTAATCCTCCAACAGATGGTACAAGTGCTACAGATTTTACAGTGAATAATTTTAACGAATGTATAAATGTAATATTTACAGATATGGCAAATGATGCAACGACGCCTATAAATATTATTATAGATTCAATAAAAGATTTTTTTAAAATGATTGAAAATATGATTAATGGAGTAAGACAATTTGTGAATTATTTGCGCGCTCAAGCCCAAAATGTGTTTCAAGAAATAATGGGGAAATTATTGAATATGTTTGTAGGTATTCAAGAACTTATGATTTCTATGAAAGATTTGTTTTCAAAAATACAAGGTATAATGACCGCAGTGTTATACTTATCTGTTAGTATTTATTATACAATGAAGTCATCAATAGGTGCTTTTTACGAATTAATTGTTATTATATTACTTATTATGGTAGCAATAGTTATAGTTTTATGGATAGTACCGTTTACATGGGGCATTGCAGCAGCTGGTTTAGTTATTTTCTTAGCGATTTCTATTCCTCTGGGCATAGTTGCTGGCGTTATGGCAGAGGCATTTGATCTATCGTTGAGTGGTATGCCTGGCGCGCCTACATGTTTTAGTCATAAAACAAAGATAGAAATGGAGAATGGGACATTTAAAAATATTAAATATATTAAACCAGGTGATATATTAAAAAATAATAATAGAGTTATTAGTGTATTAAAATGTTTATCAAAATATGAAAAATTTTACAAAGTAAATAATACTGTAGTGTCTGGTAGTCATTATATATTAAAAAATAATAAATCTATAAAAATTTGTGATTACAAAGAGGCTATTAAGGAAAAATATGATAGTAAATATACGTATTGTTTAGTTACTGATTCTAAAAAAATAGAAATTGATAATGAAATATATTTAGATTTTGACGATGTAAAACCAGAATTTATAAAAAATGTAAAAGATATAAATAAAAAAGTAGATGGTGGATTACTAGGTACTAGTAAAATTAAATTATATAATGGTAGTGAAAAAATGATTAAAAATATAATACCCGGTGATATACTATATGATAATGTTACAGTATTAGGAAGTGTATGTATAGATATAAATAATATTAACAATACCGATTTTTATATATTAAATAATAATGCAATACATAATAATAATTTATATATATGTCACCACGAGAAAAAATTAATTAAAGAAAAAAAATTAAGCACATATATTGATTTAGAAGATAGATATTTATATCATTTAGTAACTTCCACTGGATATTTTTATATTGAAAATTTAAAATTAGTTCATTATTCTGAAATGATAGATATTTATATTAAAAATTATCATTGACAAATTTTATATAATAATAATATATACTATGGAATATAAACTATTCGGGATAAAATTTCGTGTTGAAATAGTAATAATTGCAATAATAATAGGTATGATAATGGGTGGTCATTTATTATGTTCATGTTCTCGTATATCGCTGGATGAAGGATTTGAAATAGGAGGTGATATGTTAAATATTTTGACAGATAAGTTAGAGAATGGTAAAAAACGCGTGATGTATTCTAAAAAAGATTCATCTGTAATAATGCCTTCTGAAACATCAGATTTAAATACAGGCAGTTCTTCTATGGATTTTTTTGAAAATACAAAATTCACACCAGAATCTTGTCCAAATACTTACAGTAGTTCAACTGGATGTGCAACATTTGGTCCTAAACAAAAATTAGCGTTAGCTACACGAGGTGGTAATAATACAGCTCAAAGTATAATTTAAAATAATATTTGTATATAGTAAATGGAATTATATGTAATTTTAGGATTAATTGCAGTTGTTGGAATGGGAATGGTTGTAGGTGGTGGAAACAATTCAGATAATCAAACCGGTGGTAAACAAACTAGAAGAAGAAAAGGTAAAAAAACAAAAAAAAGTAGAAGAAAAAATAATTAAATAAATTAGTAATTTTTATTAATTTATTTAAATGTATGTTTAAGTATTAGATCACTATATAAATTCCCGTTAAAATTAACAAAATTCCTATTAATTTAGTAAATGTAAATTTTTCAGAAAATAATAAGTATCCTAGTAAAAATAATAAGAATGTTTCAACCCCTGCCATTATTACCCTTATACCACCTAACGATTCTTTTGTTGAAATAGTATAAATCCAGAAAAAATTACCAAGTGCAAATACTAAACCAGCAAATGTTGCATATAATATCATTTCTTTATTTTCAAATTTTAACATGTTTTTAGATTTAATATAAGGATTATAGTTAATTAAAAATATAGTTATTAATCCAGTAAGTCCCATAATAATAGTAAAAATAATCCATGTTTGTAAAAATGTATCTTTTTTATTGAGTGCTATGCGTAAAAAGTATTGACCAAATACAAATAATATAGTACCTAATATAATAGTAATAAAATATAGGGGTATAAAATTTAAATTACTTTTATAAAATATTGATAACATTTATTTATATATATATAAATAATTATTAAAAAAAAACCTACATAATATGTATTAGAAATGATACAATTTTGGACAACGTGGAACTTTATATGGTATAGTGGATTTAAGATGAATTTATATAATTTGAACTCGTCTTTAAAAGCATCTATATTTACAACAGGATTAATTGGTGGTTATTTGGTTTACATTTATCCTAGGAAAATGAAAATATCGTTGGGAGATAAAAAATATTATTTACCATATCCGTTACTTATCGGCGGAGATTTATTATTTCACCAATATCCAATGTTTGATATTTTATACAATAATTACCCATGCAATACTACGTGTGTATTATACGCATATATACCAGCAGTTGTATGGTATAATATATCTAAAAATATATTAAAAGGAAAAATAGATAAGTTATACGGTATCTCAATGAATAGTATATTATATACATGTACAAGTGTTGCTGCTGGATTTGGATTATTTCATCATTTAATAAAAAATAAATAAAAAATAATTACTTATATTAATATGCCTAATCCAGTTGATTTAAAATTATATAATAAAGTTAAAGATAATGTTTATAAGAGAATTCCAAAACATAGTGCTTATAGAAGTGGTATAGTAGTACAAGAATATAAAACAAAATTCTCTAAAAAATATGGAAGAAATAAAACTCCGTATAAAGGTAAAAAAACTAGAAAGAAAGGTATTTCACGATGGTTTGATGAAAGATGGACAAACCAACGTGGAGAGATAGGATATAAACATAAAAATGATGTTTATAGACCAAGTGTTAGAATTACTAAAAATACACCAACTACTTTTAGGGAACTAAATAAAAAACAAATAAAGCGTGCTAGAACTGAAAAATATCGTAAAGGACGAGTAGCGCGATTTAAAAAGGGTGGAGGAATAGGAAAAAGTAAATGTAAAATGCCTACCCCTCCTACAAAAAGTACTAGAAAAATAAAAAAAGTTAAATTTAATGAAAATCCAGTTTCAATTAAATGGTCTCAGAGTCCAAGAAGCGAAGAAGATTTTTATTATGCTAGTCGTAAAAATAAGGAAGGACGAAAACTAAAAACGCGTAAAGAAATTAATCAAAATAAAAGAGCAAGACAATCCGTTCGGGTAAACTATGAAAATAGAAGACGAGAGGAGGACATGATGGATATGTTTTTAGGAAAAATTCCATTATATCCTATAAATAAAAAAGGTGGTAAATGGTCATTAAAATATAAAAAAAGTATAAATTGTAAAAACCCTAGAGGATTCTCTCAAAAACAACATTGTAAATATGGACGAAAAAATGGAGGAGCGAAAACACAAAAGCGGAAAACAAGTGGAACTATCGTTTTCAAAGATTATCCAGATTTTTCTCCAAACTTAACTCCGAGAGAAATATTTAAATTGGGTAGTTTTGGTGGAACATATTGGAGACCTATAAAATCAAAATTTTTTAAAAATACATTAAGAAATGTTCACAAGAATTATCCAGATTCGTGGTGGAAAGGAATACCAACAGAAGATTTAGTATCTCCAGACTATGATATCAAAAAAAATAAATACGGAACGAAAGTAGGCACATCACTTGATTTTTGGGAAAGTAAAAATTGGATTATGAAATCTCATCCATACGGATGGGTTCATTGGTATTGTGATTTTTATAATGGGAAAAGAAGTGACGACGATAGACGACAAATAACAAGATGGAAACAATTAACAGGCCCAAACGGGCGTTTCAAAAAATTTCTAGTAACACAAATATTGAAAAAAGGAGGTAAATGGAATGATATAACTAGTAGTCCAAAAATAAGACAAGTATTACAGCATTGGGGATATAAATTAACAAAAGTAGATTTTGATAAAGAACTAAAATTACGCCATAGTTAAATAAAAAAATGTATTAATTATTTTTTATTTAATTATTAATTTAACAGTACATCATGCGAGCTGATACGTTAATTTCTTTATTTTGTTTAATAAGCTTTTGTACAATATCTGTAGTTACTTCAAATGGAAATTTAACTTCAAGCGACATTTCATCCTCAAATAAATTTGTATCTGGCTTCATTAGTCTATACAAATTAAGCTTGGTATGAACAATTTCTAGGCATCGTTTCAAATTGCGCATACCATCCTCTTTATTCGTATAATGTTCAATCATATATTTAATAACATCATCCTTAATAATAATGTCCCCTTCATTAAATTTAACTTGTTCGCGAATGGAAGGAAGCAAATAATTTTGCGAGATAGTACATTTCTGGATTGAATCATATCCCTTTGTCTGAATACGATACATTCTATCACGCAATATAGGATTAATACGTGACTCATCATTATAACTGAATATAAATAGACACTTGCTTAGATCAAAATCAACTTCTGAGAAATACTTATCATGGAATTGACTATTTTGACTTGTATCCGTCAAATGAGTCAAAATACCTGTAATTTCTTCACCTTTTGGTGTATCACTAATCTTATCTAACTCGTCAAAGTAAATAACGGGATTCATACATTTACTTTTAATCAATATCTCAACAATTTGACCCCATGTACTTCCTTCATATGTATATGAATGTCCTTCTAATACACTACTATCTGTAGCACCACCTAGCGCAATAAACGTAAAGTCTCTATTTAGAATTTTACTAATACCTTCTTTTACAAGTGTAGTTTTACCAGTACCCATAGGACCCTTAATTGCAATGGCTGAACCTACCGCTTGTGGGTTAGTAATAAACTGTCCAATCATTTGCATAATTTGCATTTTTGCATCATTTAATCCATATACTGCATCATCTAGTGTCTTTTTTGCCTGTTCCATAAAATCATGACACTTATCAACCCCATCTTCTGCAGACACTGGAAGTGTTTTATATGTATCAAATGGAATCTTCATAAAGGTATCAATCCAATTCTTCATTTTATAATATTCTCCCCCACCTGGTTCAATATAACGTAATGCGTTAATGCGCTTCATTGCAGCAGATTTAAAATGGATTGGAATACTGCTTTCTAATAGTGAAATACGATATGGTTTATCAATTGTCATTGCGCTATTAATCTTTTCACATTCTGACATCAATACTTTCTGGGTATCTGGTTCAAGTGTTGCAAAATATTTTTTATCGGAAATATTACTTTTGTTACGCAACAACTTGTTAAATTTAGTTGTATTTTCTTTAGATATCTTTTTTACTGTTTTTTTCCTTTGTAATTCAAGGTCTGTAATTCTTGTTTTAGATTCATGAATAGATCTTTTAATAGATTTACTATGAGTGCAATTCTCAACCGATTGTTCAAGCACTGCAAGTAATTCTTGTTCTGAAGAAATTTTTTCATCAATTGACAACTTTGATAACTCCTCCTCTTCCTTTGATTTTTTAATATTTTTAGAGGGATCCTCATCATCATCCTCGTCGCTATCCTCATCCTCGTCACTATCATCATCATCGTCGCTATCCTCTTCCTCATCATCTTCCTCCTCCTCACTATCATAATCAGTATCTTCATCACTGTATTCCTCCTCATCTTCTTCATCTTCTTCGTCGTGTTTGTTCTTAGTTTTAACAAAATTAGTCACATAAAAATTAAATTTATGATCTTTATTTTTAGATAATTTCTTCTTTTTGGTATCTTTTGATGTTAATTTATGTTTATCTTTTAATTTTTTTAATTCATTTGCTTTATTCTGAATATACTTAGAAGGAAACAATTTAGTTAGAAATTTGGTCCAAACTTCTTTATCCATTGACTCGTCGCCGTCTTCTTCTGATGAACTATACTCATCTTCATCTTCATCGCCAGAAGAATCGTCTGAAGCATATTTATTTGCTTCCTTCTTATTCTCCTTTTTAACAGAGGTTGGGGTAGAATTTTCCTTATTATTCGCCATGATTATATTATATATTTATAATGTCACATTTCTATAAATTCAATTTTATGTTAAATATTTATTTTAATATGTAATATTTAAATTAACATTATTATTACTTGTTTTATTTCCATCTTTATCTGTAATTATTTGTGTAATCGTTTTTTTCCCGTTATTTATTTCTGTAATTGTTTCTATTTTATTTCCGTCTTTAAAGCTAGTATTTACACTTTTAGTATAACTAAATATATTAACATTAGGTTTTGTATTATGCTGTCTCGTATTATTTATATTAATATTCATATTTTCAAAAACATCACTAAAAAAACTATCATTAAATGCAGATGCAAATATAGAAGATCTATTAAAAAATTGTTTAAATAATTCTTCAGCATCTACAAATTCAGGGTGGTTAAAATTCATATTATTATTTGACATTGTATTATGTTTATTTCTATTTGTTAAAATTTGATAAGCCTCTGAAATTTCTTTAAATTTTTCACTTGTATCATTGTTTGGATTTTTATCAGGATGATATTTTAATGCAAGTTTCTTGTAAGATTTCTTTATTTCTTCATCAGTTGCGTTGTTATTAATTCCCAATAATCTATAATATTTGTCAAGCATCTTATTATAATTTAAGATAATTATATTTATATATTTATTAATAAAATTGAATAATAATATAAATATAAACATGTATATATAATAGATGTCTATGCAGGAAAAAGAAAATGTATCATATACTCCCTCAAAAATTATTGGTATTCAATTTAGTATTTTGTCACCTGATGAAATAAGACGTTCTTCTGTTGCCGAGATCACCAGCAGAGATACATATGAAAATAACAAACCAAAAGTGGGTGGTCTATTTGATCCACGAATGGGTGTGTTGGAACCAGGCCTTGTTTGTCCAACAGATGGTTTGGATTATATTCAAACTCCTGGTTATTTTGGACATGTAGAATTAGTTAGACCTGTATATTACATTCAATATTTAAATATAGTCATGAAATTATTAAAATGTGTATGCTTTAAATGTAGTAAATTATTAATTAGTAAAGAAAAATACAAACAAGCCCTGGGTATGGCGGGTGATAAAAGATGGAATTATGTGTATAGTCTTTGTTCTGGAAAAATTAAAAGATGTGGTCAAGATACAGATGATGGTTGTGGATATAAACAACCTGATAAATATAAAAAGGAAGGTCTTGCTACGATTAATGCAGAATGGGACAATATTGAAGGTATTGATGGTAATAGTGATAAATTACATATGAAAATAACCCCAGAATTGGCATTAAAAATATTTAAAAGAATATCAGACGAAGATGTAACATTTATGGGGTTTAGTCCTCTTTGGTCTAGACCTGACTGGATGATTTGTCAAGTATTTGCCGTTCCTCCTCCAGCCGTTCGTCCATCAGTTAAACATGACGCGCAACAACGCAGTGAAGATGATCTTACTCATATTATTGTTAATATTATAAAAACAAATAAAATGTTAGATGAACGAATTAGACAAAATGTTGCACAGAATGTAATTGACGATTGGACAACATTGCTACAATATCATATTGCAACTCTAGTAGATAATAAAATTCCAGGCGTAGCTCCTGTTGCACAGCGGTCTGGACGTCCTTTGAAATCTATTAAAGAAAGAATTAATGGTAAAACTGGAAGAGTTAGGGGTAATCTTATGGGTAAGCGTGTAGATTATAGTGCGCGTTCGGTAATTACAGCTGATCCAAATTTATCTATTCGTGAATTGGGTGTTCCTATAAAAATAGCTAAAAATATTACAAAACCGGTTGTTGTGAATAATAGAAATAGAAAATTTTTACAAAAATTAATTGAAAATGGTCCAGAAATATGGCCCGGTGCAAAAATATTAGAAAAGAAGAATAAACAAAGTATATCATTACGTTGTGCAACTAATCGCAAAAAAATTCAATTAGAAAATGGTGACATTGTTCATCGTCATATGATGGATGGTGATGCTATATTGTTTAATAGGCAACCAACTCTTCATAGAATGAGTATGATGTCGCATTTAGTGAAGGTAATGCGAATAGGAGATACATTTAGAATGAATGTAGCAGACACTAAGCCGTATAATGCAGATTTTGATGGCGATGAAATGAATTTACATATGCCACAAGATTTGGAATCAGAGTCTGAATTGAGAAATTTGGCAGCAGTGCCTTATCAAATGGTAAGTCCTGCAAATAATTCTACGATTGTTGGTGTTTTCCAAGATTCTCTGTTGGGTGCTCATCGGTTTACGCGTGAAAATATTAATTTTACCCACAGAGAAGCTATGAATTTATTGATGCATTATCCACATGTAGATACAAGTCTTTTTGAAACTAAAGAAAATATTAGTAGTTTTGATATCTTATCTCAAATTATTCCTTCATTAAGTATTAAACATACAAACAAGTTGTTTAAAGAAGGAGAAGACGATTTTGATACATCAAATAACGTAATTGAGATCGTAAATGGTAAACTATTGAGAGGTCAGCTAGATAAAGGTTCCCTCGGTTCTAGAGGAATTGGATTATTGCATAGAATATGTAACGATTTTGGAAATATGAAATCTGCAGACTTTATTGATAATTTACAAGATATCGTAACAGATTATTTGAAATCTAGTTCATTTAGTGTCGGTATTAGCGATTTGGTTTCAAATCAGGAGACAACAAATAAGATTGCTGATATTATTACAACTAAAAAAACAGAAGTTAAGAACTTGATTCATGAAATTCACTTAGGCGTGTTTGAAAATGACTCTGGTAAAAGTAATTTGGAACACTTTGAAACGAAAGTAGCTGGTATATTATCGCAGGCATTAAATAAAGCAGGTAGTATTGGATTAACTAGTCTTGATAAAAATAATCGTTTTGTAACTATGGTTAATGCTGGATCCAAGGGTTCAGATATTAATATCTCACAAATGATTTCATGTTTAGGACAGCAGAATGTTTCAGGTAAACGTATTCCTTATGGATTTGAAAATAGAACACTGCCTCATTATAATAAATATGATGATAGTCCAGCAGCACGTGGCTTTGTTGAAAATTCGTATATTAAAGGACTAACTCCTGAAGAATTATTCTTTCACGCACAAGGAGGTCGTGTTGGTCTAATTGATACTGCTGTGAAAACATCACAAACTGGTTATATTCAACGACGATTAATTAAAGGATTGGAAGATATTAAAATGGAATATGATGGAACTGTTAGAAATCATCAAAATAAAATAGTTCAGTTTACATATGGTGGTGACGGTATTGATACAATTCGTATTGAAAGTCAAAGACTACCTTTCTTGTATAGTTCAATTGAAGATTTATATTATCATTATTATATTCCAGTTACAAAGAAAGAGGGCGCTATACTAAATCCTTATACAAAACCCACATTAGGTAAAATGAAAAAACAAGATGAGGAATATAAGAAAAAGTCAAACTATTACTCTGAATATTTAATCCAAAAACAAGCCGAGATTATGAAACATGTATTTAAATTTAAGAAAAAATCAAATAATGATGTACATATTCCTGTTGCATTTCATAATATAATTAATAATATCCAAAATCAAATGGAATGTAATATTGAGTCTAGTGTAGACATTACCCCATTGGATGCGTTAACTCTGGTTGAAGATTATTATAAAAAATTGGATTCATTATATTATTCAAAACCGAATGAATTATTTAAAGCAGTATATTATTATCATTTGTCTCCTAAAAATTTATTGCAAATTAAAAGATTTAATAGACTTAGTTTAGAATATTTACTAGAACAAATTGTATATTCATATAAGCGTTCTATTGTTGCACCTGGTGAAATGGTTGGCATGATTGCAGCACAATCTATTGGTGAACCTACAACGCAAATGACATTGAATACTTTCCATTTTGCAGGTGTTGCGTCTAAATCTAACGTAACTCGCGGTGTACCTCGTATTGAAGAAATATTATCATTGTCTGAAAATCCAAAGAATCCCTCATTAACTATATATCTTAAGGAAGAAGATCAAACAGATAAACAAAAAGCACAATCTATTATGTATATGATTGAACATACAAAATTAGAAGATGTTGTAGAACAAATTCAAATATGTTTTGATCCAAAAGATACAGATTCTATTATTGAAGAGGATAGAGATTTATTACAACAATATAGTGCATTTGAAAATATAATTGATGAGTGTATGGATGATACTGCAAATCCAAATAATAAACTTAAATCAAAATGGATTATTCGTATGAAAATGAATGCTGAAACTATGTTAGAAAAAAATATTACAATGGATGATATACATTTTACACTTACTAATATTTATCAATCAGATATTTCATGTGTATATAATGATTATAATGATGACAATTTAATTTTCAGAATTCGTGTACTTGATGCAGTAAAGAAAGATAAAAATAGTAAAAAAGTAAATTCTCTTGATCAAGAAGACGAGATATATATATTGAAAACGTTTCAAGAATCACTTTTACAAAATACTGTACTTCGCGGTATTAAACAAATTGATAAAGTAATTATCCGTAAAGAACAAAATAATATGATTAAAGTGGAAGGTAAATATGTAAATGAAGAAACATGGGTATTAGATACAGTCGGTACAAATTTACAAGATGTATTAGCGCTTGATTATATTGACGTTAAGAGAACTACTTCAAATAATATTTCAGAAGTTTATAAAATTTTAGGAATAGAAGCAGCCCGTCAATGTATATATGATGAATTGATTGAAGTTATTGAATTTGATGGTACATATATTAATTCGCATCATCTTGATATGTTATGCGATAGAATGAGCTATAATACGAAGATGATATCTATATTTAGACATGGTATTAATAATGATAATATTGGACCTATTGCAAAAGCTTCATTTGAAGAAACTCCTGAAATGTTCTTAAAGGCAGCAAGACATGGAGAACTAGATTATATGAAGGGTGTATCTGCAAATGTTATGTGTGGACAAGAAGGATATTTCGGTACTGGCGCATTTGATATTGTACTAGATATGGATTTTATTAAAAATAAAGAGGTTCAAGAAGGAGATGAAGAATCAGACGATGACGATATGATGGATATATATGATACACATGTTGATAAAGATATATGTAGTATACAAAATCTGCAAATGGAAAATAATGTACAACACCTTGTTACTAGCGAAACTATAATAGATGATGAGTACATGCCCGACTTCTAAAGATATTATATTAAAAAAATATATTAAATGAATTTTTTAATATAATATAGTATGAAATATAGTATGGTGTATAATTATATAACTACTAATTATTTTATTAAATATAACATAAACTATAAAGAAATACAATTTAAATTTGATGATTCTTGTTGTTTTTCTATAGGTACTTATGAAAAAAAAATTATGAAACGTGGTAAAGTAGTTGGATATAAAACAATAAAACCAGAAAATAATAATAATAAAGTAAACGACTTACAAAAAAACCCAAGAAATTGGGACGATATGCTGATTGATTCATTTGCCAAATACTTTATAAATAATAGTATGATTACACCTATTGCACGTGTTAATAATTATTTAAATACTATATTTTTAACAGATTGTATAAAAATAAAAATTAATAATATTTTATATAATATTCAAAAAACATATTTTATTTTAAATAGATTTATCAGAAAAATAAAATATTCAAAATTAAAAAGATATGATAATAATTATGATCTATATATGAATCCACTTACAGATTATAGTAGTAAATATAAATTAGAATTAATAGAGAATAACCAGGTGTATGTTTTTAAATTAACAGATTTAATTTCAATTATAATAGATAATATTACAACATGTGACGATAATTTTTTTCCAAGTCTAAAAATAGTAAAAAATCCATATACAAATGTACCAATATCATTACACAATATGTATAATATTTATTTTGCTATATATAATTCAACATATATTACACCATCTATAATTACTAATTATTTTAAATGTAATTTTGAGAATGATATTTTTGAAATAAAATATCAAACTGAAATTAGGGATAAAGGAATATATGATTTTTATAAAAATGGAAGCATTGACGATCTATATAACGAATTAGAATCAATATTTTCTATATGTAAGTTGATAAATATCTCATTCATCATTGATAAATTATATCCAAAAAAAGAATTAATAGATATTTTTAGGCCATTTATTAAGAATTTTTTATATGCGAGATATAGTTATAATTTAACAAGAGTATCATATGAAACTGATATATTATCAAAAAAATTATATGGATTTATAACATTTAATCCATCATTTGGAAGATCATATATTAAACTAGACAGGAAATACGTAAACGGTGTGATGACGTTGTTATCCACAAATAAAATGAACACTACTCATATTAAGTATTGTGATATAAATATTAAAAATAATACATATGATAATCATAAGGTGCATAGAAATATCAATATTTTAAGACAATCTGAGGGATATAGTATTGGTTCGTATATGTATGCTATGAATATTGGTGATATTAGTACCGATGACGATGAGGAGGATGGGGAGATAGAAGAGGATGAGGAGGAGGATGAGATAGAGGACGACGAGATAGAGGAGGATGAGATAAAGGACGATGCTAGTATTGATATCAATGGAGGTGGGGTAGAATTATTAGACGATGATAGTAGCATTGATAGTATTGATAGAAATGATAGCGATACAGATTCAGAC
>Ga0209533_1000891_pt1 | contig 28422 bp, 24 predicted proteins | sample COG_04_FD_184748 | JGI IMG/M metagenome (GOLD analysis project Ga0209533, IMG submission 184748) | Pelagic Microbial community sample from North Sea - COGITO 998_met_04 (SPAdes) (version 2) | ecosystem: Environmental > Aquatic > Marine > Neritic zone/Coastal water | place: Helgoland, sampling...
TGATGTTTATCCCTGTAGAGCCGGCTTTTGCCATTGCTTCAAACCATGACACTAACCTGTACAGTAAAGCCTTTGAAAGTAATATTGTGATTGTGACACCCTCTACCCTCTTAGCCACTCTTCGAACGGTGGACAGTCTGTGGAAAAACGAAAAACAACAGAAAAATGCGATTGAAATTGCACGCCAAGCAGGTGGATTATATGATAAGTTTGACGGCTTAATTACCGATTTAACAGGTGTTGGCAAGAAAATAGATGCTGCCAAAAATGATTATTCTGCAGCTATGAATAAGCTCGTAGATGGTCAGGGAAGTTTGGTAACTCGTGTTGAAAAGCTAAAAAAATTAGGTGCGAAAGCAAACAAAGCACTGCCAGAAGCTATTTTAAAACGTGCCGAAGGGGACGATTAATCCCTTAAAACGAGCGCGCTAAATTAAATCCAAAATACACATCGCTATCACTCCAATCGCCTGTACTGGCACCAAAAACGCCATTGGTATTCATGGATTGAGAATTCGTAAAATGTAATTGAAACACGTGCCCACCAGTTTCTAGATCAACTCCGATAGAAAATGGGTTGTTAAAACGCGACACATCACTTCTATTGAGATGCATACCATATTCCATATTTACTGACCATCGTTTTCCTAGCTTATAACGACCACCAAAACCTAATCCATACTGCGAGTTGTCTTGAAGATCATCAATTACATAATTATCATGAAAAAACGTTGGCGAAACAATTAGCGATAATTCTTTTGTTATTTTTCGAGAAATCAAAAGTTGAGCAACATAACTTAAGCGGTGCTTAAATTCTAGTTTAGGCAAATTAGCTGTACTCAAGGCTGTATTGGCCAATACAGATGTATAACCAACAACTGTAAACGGCATTTTTCCCACTTGTTGTCTTAAAATTCTAAACTTCGTACCTAGCTCATATATTTTCTGATTGGAGCTTCTAGACGCGCTAATATTAAAGTTGTCAGATATACCATACACAAAATTCAAATGGGTTACTGCTTCATCCAAACCAAAAAGATTTTTAAAACCATCTTTAACCGTTCCAAATCGATGTGAAACAATAAAGTTAAATCCGCCTTTAGCCACTAACTTTGTGGATTCAAAATTGATCACTTTCAAGCCTTTAAATACAGCTGAAGCATACAGAGGTGTTTCGCTATCTGTATCAATTTCATTTAATAAATCGTCTTGAGCAAAAAGAAGTACAGTAAAAAGTAAAAACAGGGAGGTCAGATATTTTTTCATTGGTTAAAGTTAAAAAAAACCATTAGATATTGATCTCATGATTTTATAAATTATAATAAATACGTTCTTATTGCTTGATAATACGCTTTGTTTGAGAGAAGTTAGGAGTATTAATGTTCATTATGTACACTCCTGTATTCCATTCTGAGGTATTAATTTTTGAATTAAACTGATCCAATTCAACTTGTAGGACAAGAGACCCTAAAACACTGTAGACAGCTACGCTTGCTTTTTGTAGGCTTGAAGGAAACTCTACATTCAACTCTTTACGCGTTGGGTTTGGGTAAATATTAAACTCTGGCAATGTAGCGATAGCTGTAGTACCAAGAGTTGACAATGCTCCACCTCTATTATTATGTTGAGATAACGTAAGGGTACTTCCCATTGCCCAAAGTAATGGAAGGGCTGTATTGTTTGTGGTCGTAAACACATAATCGTTGCTGTCATTAGTATTTAGATCTCTAATTGCTACAATTGTACGGACACCTCCATTAATCGTGTTGCTATCCATAGACCAATCTTGAGTAGCATCTGTATTTGGAGTATTAAGACTTCCTGTGAAATTTCGATCTGATAGTACTCCCGGAGTTCCGTGATAAATAATTACATCTTCACCACCGGATCCCATCGAATTCCCTAGATTTGTATTTAGGGCAACGCCTAGCCATTTGTCATCTGGTCCCACCATGGTCATGGTGACTTTGTTAGTCGTTCCATTCACATCGAACTTCACAGAAAAGCCTGGTGCAAGCGTGACAACCCCTGTGGAAGTATTTTGAGCGAAACCAAAAGAGGTGATTAATAATGTTAAGATAAAAGTAATTTTTTTCATAGTATTTGTATTTAAAATTATTTATTTAAAATAGTATTTAATGATTTATCGTTGTGCATTTTCGCAAAATCTAAAGGCGATTGGCCAGCATTATTTTTCATATAAGCAGTGGCGTTTGCATTCATTAATAGGGAAGCAAGTTCTTGATTGTTGAACATCACTGCATAATGCAAAGCGGTTGCGCCGTTAGCATCGGTAAGGTTGGGATCTGCACCAGCTTCTATCAAAGCTTTGGCAATTTCTACATGTCCTTTGACTACAGCTGCCATTAAAGGCGTGCCATCTTTACTGTTGCTATTGATGTTGGCTACTTTGTCTATCAAATATTTAGCAACTTCAAGGTTGTTATAATAGGCTGCTAAGGTCAGTGGTGAACTTCCTCTTTTGTTTAATGAATCAACTATTTTTGGATTTGTAGTATAAAAAATGTTCATTTCTTCCGCCGTTCCTGTGCGTGCACAGTCAAACACATCGGTTTGTGCAAAAGAAATATTTATGGCTAATATAACTAGCAGATACTTCATTGATTAGTGTTTTAAATGACATTGATCGAGTTTAATTTGCTCTAATAAATCATCAAAACCAATACAACGCCCTTTGACAGCGATAGAATCGTTTACTTTTAAATCACTCTTTAAAGTCTCAAATTGACCGTAAATTTTATTACTAATTGTAACGCTATTTGCACTTGTAGAGGTTACAACTCCTGAGACTATGATCGTTTGATCTAGATATTTTAATTCTGCTTGTGGCGCATCACTAATAAATTCATTGTGAATATAATCCGCTTTTACAGTAAAACTAACAACTTCGTCACTAATTGATCGGTGATCAGGATACAAATAATTATAGGCGAAAATAGTAGCAAAAAACACTATTAAAACAAGGATTAATTTGTTTTTCATAAATACAAAAATAGAGATAAAATAAATAATACTATTATATTATATTCTGTTAAACAAAAAAAGAATTAAATTTGGTTGTATTAAAACATTTCTTTCCTATGAAATTTAAACAATTTATTTTTGCCGGCACATTTGCATTTTTGATCCTTTCTTGTACAAATACGAGTGAGAATGATTTGATAGAACAACTAGACCCTGCAGTGGTTATTACATATACGGAACACATCAAACCTATATATGATACTAACTGTTTAAATTGTCATTCCAATCCTCCGATTAATGGCGCTGGAATGCCATTATCAACGCTTAGCGAGCTACAAAACTCCATTGAAAATACCGATCATATTGACAGAATCAGCAGACAATCTGGCGAAAGCGGCTTTATGCCTTTAGGCGGTGCACGGTTACCACAAACCTCTATAGATCTCATTAAGCAATGGCAATCCGAAGGATTTGTTGAATAACATTAAACAAAAAAGATGAAAAACATATATATATTATTTTTATTTATGTCTATCACAGGGCTAGCACAGGAAAAGTACCTCACCAAGTCTGGCGTGCTTAATTTTGAAGCCAGTGTTGATACCTTCGAAGAAATAAAAGCGTCTAATGACAACGTCACCGCTATTTTCAATACTTCAAACGGTCAAATTGCAGCTCTCGCACTCGTCAAAGCATTTCGATTTAAAAATGCGCTTATGGAGGAACATTTCAATGAAAATTACGCAGAATCGGATTTATACCCAAAAGCGATTTTCAAAGGCGAATTGATTGGGTTTTCTTTAGACAGTCTTCAAACCAATTATACCATCAACGGAACGTTGAGTTTCCATGGCGTTACCAAACCACTTAAAAATGTGACTGTAGACCTCACTGCTTCCGAAAATTCTTTTACTCTAAAAGGAGCTTTTGAAATCGCCCCTAATGATTTTGATATTGAAATTCCAAAAATTGTAAGCTCAAAAATAGCGGATAGTGTCGCTGTTGTTTTCGAATTTGAGTTGACAGAAAAATAAGATTAAACTAAATTTTTATTTACTTAAATACATTTTTCGTCTCGAATAGAGATTGTAAAATTCATCATCTTTTAAACTGTCGATAAACAAAATACTTTCCCCTGTACTTTTCATTTCTGGCCCCAATTGCTTATTGACATTTGGAAATTTATTAAAAGAAAATACAGGTTGTTTAATGGCGTAACCTTCCAACTGCGGGTTAAAGTCAAAATCCGTGACTTTCTTTTCGCCTAACATAACTTTAGTGGCATAATTCACATAAGGTTCTCCATACGCTTTCGCAATAAATGGTACCGTACGAGAGGCTCTTGGATTGGCTTCGATAATATAGACCATATCGTCTTTCACCGCAAATTGTATATTGATAAGTCCAACCGTATTAAGCGCTAATGCAATTTTTTTGGTGTGGTCCTTGATTTGCTGCATTACTAGATTGCCTAAATTGAATGGCGGCAAGGTCGCATTACTATCCCCAGAGTGAATTCCACAAGGCTCTATATGCTCCATGATGCCAATAATATACACATTTTCGCCATCACAAATCGCATCGGCTTCGGCTTCTATCGCCCCATCCAAATAATGGTCTAATAACAACTGATTACCGGGCATTCTACTTTGTAATTCAACCACATGTTTTTCTAACTCTTCCTTGTTAATTACAATTTTCATACCCTGTCCTCCAAGCACATAAGACGGACGTACTAATATTGGGAAATCTAAGACATCAGCAATTGCCGCCGCTTCATCGGCAGTAGTGGCAATATCAAATTCTGGGTAAGGGATGTTGTTTTCTTTCAAAAGGTTTGAAAACAAACCTCTATCTTCTGCTAAATCCAAAGACTCAAAACTGGTTCCTAATATTTTTACGCCATATTTGGTTAATTTTTCAGCAAGTTTTAGTGCCGTCTGACCGCCTAACTGCACAATCACACCCTCTGGTTTTTCATGTTTAATGATGTCATAGATGTGTTCCCAAAATACGGGCTCAAAGTATAGTTTATCAGCAGTATCAAAATCCGTTGAAACAGTCTCTGGATTACAATTGATCATAATGGTTTCATAGCCACATTCTGCTGCTGCTAAAACGCCGTGTACACAGCAGTAATCAAACTCAATTCCCTGTCCAATTCGATTGGGACCAGACCCTAAAACAATGACTTTTTTCTTATCAGAAACTCTACTTTCGTTATCTGAAAAACGTTTGCCGTCTGTTTCCATATCACTTTCAAATGTTGAATAGTAATAAGGCGTTTTGGCTTCAAACTCTGCCGCACAAGTATCAACGAGTTTATACACCCGATTGACACCTAATTCTTCACGTTTTTTATACACCTGACTTTCCAAACAGCCTAACATATGTGCTATTTGTCGATCGCCATACCCTTTTTGTTTGGCTTCAAGCAACAACGGTTTTTCAATAGTATCAATTTTAAAGGTCGAAATTTCATTTTTAAGCAAATGTAATTCCTCATATTGTTTTAAAAACCACATGTCAATTTTAGTGATTTCATGTATACGACTTAATGGAATACCCATTTGGATCGCATCATAAATAATAAACACACGATCCCAAGACGCATGGGTCAGTTTATCAATAATCTGATTGTAGTCTTTATTTTCTTTACCATCTGCACCCAAACCATTGCGTTTGATCTCAAGCGATTGGGTGGCTTTATGAAGGGCTTCTTGAAATGAGCGTCCAATACCCATCACTTCGCCTACCGATTTCATTTGTAAACCTAAAGTTCGATCAGAGCCTTCAAATTTATCAAAATTCCATCGTGGAATTTTAACAATTACATAATCTAAAGTAGGCTCAAATAAGGCCGACGTTGATTTTGTAATTTGATTATTGAGTTCATCTAAATGATATCCTAAGGCTAATTTAGCTGCAATTTTTGCAATTGGATACCCTGTTGCTTTACTCGCCAATGCAGACGAACGCGACACACGAGGATTTATTTCAATAGCAATAATATCTTCTTTTTCATCTGGAGAAACAGCAAACTGCACATTACATCCTCCAGCAAAATCTCCAATACTACGCATCATATGGATGGCCATATCTCGCATGCGTTGGTAAGTACGATCACTTAAGGTCATCGCTGGAGCTACCGTTATAGAGTCCCCAGTATGAATCCCCATAGGGTCCATATTTTCGATAGAACAAATGATAACGACATTATTGTTAGAATCTCGAAGCAATTCTAATTCGTATTCTTTCCAGCCTAATAAGGCCTTATCGATCATCACTTCATGGATAGGAGAAATTTCCAAACCACGAGTTAATAATTCGTCAAAATCTTCTTCTTTATGCACAATCGCTGCACCATCACCTCCTAAAGTAAATGAGGCTCTAATGACGAGTGGAAATCCAAATTCTTGTGCAATTTCTTTACCTTTTAAGAAAGAAGTTGCTGTGGCTTGAGGTGCCATCGGAATGCCTATTTCCAGCATCAACTCACGGAATTTCTCTCTATCTTCTGTGATATTAATGGCATCAATGTCAACCCCTATAATGTCGACTCCAAAATCAGTCCAGATTCCTTTTTCATCCGCCTCAATACAAAGATTTAAAGCCGTTTGCCCTCCCATGGTTGGTAATACCGCATCAATTTGAGGATGTTCTTTTAAAATTTTTATAATGGACTTGGTGGTTAATGGGAGTAAATACACATGATCGGCCATTGTGGGGTCGGTCATGATTGTTGCAGGATTTGAATTGATTAGGATCGTTTCAATCCCGTCTTCTCTTAGTGAGCGTAATGCTTGAGTTCCTGAGTAATCAAACTCACATGCTTGACCTATGACTATAGGCCCTGAACCTATGATTAAAATTGATTTAAGATCTTTGTTTTTTGGCATTTTTTAATGTAATTGGTTGTATTATAATTGGATACAAAATTAAGTAACGTTTGGATACAAAAAAAGGCATTGCTACAAGCAATACCTTTTTTTATGTTAACAATTGTTAATCATTATTTTTTATGACGAAGTTCTGAAGAAACACTTATTTTCTTTCTTCCTTTTGCACGTCTTCTAGCAAGAACTTTTCTTCCATTGGCAGAAGCCATTCTTTCTCTAAAACCATGTTTGTTTTTTCTTTTTCTCTTCGATGGTTGAAACGTTCTTTTCATTATAGTATATTTTTAAAACTTTGCGAGTATTGTTATCCTTAAAAAATGCGCCTAAGTTTTTACTTAAAAGCGCGGTGCAAATATACAAAGAGTTTTTACTTTGACAAACCTAATTTTAAAATAATTTTGATTTGTTTTTACTACCTTTGTACTCGCAAAATAAATAACACGTTAGATTATGATCCACAAAAATATAAAACTAGTCCTTGCCGCAGCCATCATTGGATATGCCATTTATCAAATTTCAGAAACCTATGTAGGAAATGGCATCATGCTAATTCTTCTAGCACTTGTTTTTGTGTTTTTCTATTTTAAGAATGAAATGATTCTCTTAGCTTTTCTGAAACTTCGAAAACAAGATTTTCCAGGGACAGAACGTTTACTTAATAAAATAAAGAATCCCAAATCGGCACTTACCACAAAGCAACAAGGGTATTATAATTTTCTAAAAGGTATTATGGTATCTCAAACGAATATGAATGATGCTGAGAAATATTTCAAAAGCGCTGTAACTCTAGGGTTATCAATGGACCATGATTTGGCAATGGCCAAGTTGAATCTCGCTGGAATCGCCTTTACAAAGCGTAGAAAACTAGAAGCACAAAAATTGCTTCAGGAAGCTCAGAAATTAGACAAACGAGATATGCTGACAGAACAGATCAAAATGATGAAGCAGCAAATGAAAAAAGCAGCAATGCCAAATCAACATTTTGGCGGACAACAACGTGGAGGAAAACGACGTTAAGGCTTTAGTTTTTGTAATACCCCTTTTCAGGAATTTCTAAAGTGTACAGCTTTCTGGATTTATTATTCAAAAAGGCTTCTCTCAACCATGGGTTGTGAATTTTTAGTTGTTTATAGTTGAGTCCCCATTTATTTGCAAACTGTACAAAGTCCGTCACGGCTGTGTCTAATTGAATTTTAAATGTTGGAATGGGTGCATATAAATCACTCTCTGAAAAATTAAAACCGTATTTTTTGGGATGCCCTAAAATTTCTTTTAAGGCGACTGCTCGAAAGACATAGCGCCCAGTTTCCTCTCCTAATAACAAATCATAATAACCTGTCACTTGTTGCTTTTCAAGTTGATTTGAAATGCCTCGAGTGCCAGCATTATAAGCAGCTGCAGCAAGCGTCCAGCTACCAAATTTATTTTTGGCTTTTAGGAGGTATTTACAAGCGACATGCGTAGATAATTCTAAGTTGTAGCGTTCATCGACATTTGAATTAATTTCTAACCCATATTCTTTTCCAGTAGTTTCCATAATTTGCCAAAATCCTTTCGCTCCTGCAGGAGAGGTCACATTTTGCAATCCACTCTCAATAACTGCTAAATATTTAAAATCATCTGGGATTCCGTACGATTTTAATATCGGCTCGATTGTAGGAAAATAGCGGTGAGAGCGTTTAAATAGCAACAATCCATTGGATTGCCAATAGGTGTTTACAAGCAACTCTCTATCGATACGCTCACGAATATCAGGGGTGTCAATAGGCATCAATTCTCCCGAAAAATTAAGTGCTTCTGGAATTTCTAACGCATAAATATTATAGTCATTTTCAGATGACATAACAGTTTGACTTGATGAGGGTTGACTCTTGAAAGCAAGGACTATAAATGCCGATACAAACAGCATTCCAATAGTAAAAAAAGTGTGTTTTAAATAGCGCATAACAACATAGGATTAAGTGTTTAAAAATACAAAAAAAAGTATAACCATCCTTAACTAAAAATCAATTTGGGTAAATTTTCATTCAGCCATTTATATTTATTTAGTATCATAATATGGGTTCCACCCTCGACAAGAACACATCTTTTTATGTTATCGATTGGAAAAACAATGTCCTTATTGCCATGAATATGGATCAAATTGGGATCGCTTTCCTCCTGATCCCAAGACACGACTTGTTTTATGGCCCAATCTAAGTAACGTTTATCTGTAATGGACAAATACTGTTTGTATAATTTTAAACGATCGACAATGGGTTTTCCAAAGGCATATTTAGATAACAGGTCAATATTTTGAGCAAAAAAACTTGTGGGTAATAATTTATAAACCTTTGTTTTTCCTGCTAATTGGAGATGGAGTGGTAATTCGTGACGGGTTTTAACACTCGAAATGATAATAATTTTCCTAAAGTCATGTACTAAATTCATTTCTTGAGCAATGATTCCTCCAAAAGACACGCCTACCAAAACTGCATTGGGACGTAGTACTTTTGAACAAAACCGCTGGGCATACTCTGAAATTGATTCCTCTTCAAAAGGAATCATCCACTCCAAAAAGTGCACATCAAACTTATCGGGGTCTAATTGAATATTTTTAAAAATACTCGTATTTGCCGCTAAACCTGGCAAAAAATAGATTGGTATTTTGGGTTCATTTTGACGCACGAAGTAATATATTAACTAAGTTAGATTATTTTTTGTAAATTTGTACTCTATTTATTTTTCATAAACCTGCTTAAAAACACTTAATTATGGTTGACGCTTCTAATTTAACAGATAATACTTTTTTACGCCAATATGAATTAAAAGTTGATGGTGAACTTGCAACCCTAGAATATTCTCAACAAGAACGAAAAATTTTCTTAACAAAACTAAATATTCCTGAAGTTTTAGAAACAGAAGGGTTTCTTGAAAGTTTTTTGAAAATTGTTTTAGAAAACATTATCGAAAAAAACATCAGCGTAGTACCAACAAGTCCTCCTGTTGCAAAGTTTATACGTGGAAATCGTCGTTACAGAAAAATGCTTCCTGTAGGAATTCGCATTTAACATTTTGAAAACTCCTTTTCAAATTCAAATCTCACCAATCCATCGGATTCAATTTCTGTGAGCCTAACAACGTGTAACGTATTTACAAACTCTGGATTCCATGGTGCTTTTACCTTGACATAATTCTCTGTAAATCCGTGTATATACCCTTCTTTATTTTCTCCTTCAAAAAGTACTGTTCTTCGTGTTCCAATCTGACTTTCATAAAAAGCACGGCGTTTTTTGGCAGATAAACCTCTTAGCATTTTACTGCGTTTCGAACGCACCGACTTTGGCACCACATCAGGAAGCGTTGCGGCATGGGTGTTTGGCCGTTCGGAATAAGTGAAGACATGGAGGTATGAAACATCTAATGTGTTTAGAAAATTATAGGTTTCTAGAAAAATATCGTCTGTTTCACCTGGAAATCCAACTATAACATCTACTCCAATACAAGCATCAGGCATTACCCTTTTGGTATGCTCTACCCTATCTTGGTAGAGTTCTTTCATATAACGCCTTCTCATTGCTTTGAGCATTACATTGCTTCCACTTTGTAAAGGAATATGAAAATGAGGGACAAAGGAATTACTTTGCGCAACAAAATCAATAGTTTCATCTCTTAACAAATTAGGCTCAATCGATGAAATTCTTAAACGATGAATACCTTTTATAGTATCCAAAGCCTGAACCAATTCAAAAAATGTATGCTCGTGTTTTTTATTCCCAAATTCACCTTTACCATAATCGCCAATATTAACGCCGGTTAGGACAATTTCCTTAATATCTTGATCAGCTATCTTTTTGGCATTATCTAACACGTTTTGAAGCGTATCCGATCGCGAAATTCCTCTAGCTAAGGGAATGGTACAATACGTACATTTATAATCACACCCATCTTGAACTTTCAAAAAAGCACGGGTGCGATCGCCAACAGAATAACTGCTCACATAAAAATCGGCATCCTCAATAGCACAAGAGTGAATAGCACCGGACTCGTTTTTGGTGAGCTCATTTAAATAATCCGTGATTTTAAATTTTTCTGTGGCTCCTAACACCAAATCAACGCCGTGGACAGCTGCTAATTGCTCAGGTTGTAATTGTGCATAACAACCTACGGCAATCACAAAAGCTTCTAAATTGGAGCGTTGGGCTTGCTTCACAATCGTTTTAAACCGCTTGTCCGCGTTTTCGGTAACCGAGCAAGTATTGATGACATATATATCCGCAAATTCAGAAAACTCAACACGATCAAAACCCTCGTCATGAAAGTTTCGGGCTATAGTTGCTGTTTCTGAAAAATTTAATTTACACCCTAAAGTATAAAAAGCGACTTTTTTTCTATCAATCATTCTTGTACTTTTACCAAGTGGACAAATTTACAATTAACATCTATAATGACAAAGCAAGCTTCTAAATACTTCCGACTATGGTTTGGAAGCGTTCTTATTTTTGGCAACTTATTTTTTGGATGCAATGAAACAGCATCTCAATATCAAAAAAATCAAGTCTTTCGCTACAATGAACATAAAAACATTGGATCCTTGGATCCTGCATTTGCAAAAGACAACGCCGATATTTCGGCGATCAATCAATTGTTTAATGGACTGGTTCAGATGAACCCTATAATGGATGTGACCCCAGCTATTGCAAGCTCTTGGGAAATCTCTGAAAATGCTAAAGTTTATACGTTTCAACTTAGGACAGATGTGTTTTTTCATACCCACGCCTTATTTGGTCCAGAAAAAACCCGAAACGTAACAGCAAACGATTTTGTGTTTAGTTTTGACCGTTTAAGAGATCCTAAATTAGCTTCGCCAGGCGCTTGGGTGCTTCAGAACGTAGAAAGCTATAAAGCGTTAAATACTCATAGTTTTCAAATCACTTTAAAAACACCCTTTCCAGCGTTTTTGGGACTTCTAACAATGAAATACTGCAGTGTTGTTCCCAAAGAAATTGTAGAGCATTACAGCGCTGATTTTAGATCAAACCCCATAGGAACGGGGCCTTTTAAATTTAAACGATGGGAAGAAAATATTAAATTAATTTTTCGAAAAAATGAAAACTATTTTGAAACTGATAAATCTGGAGAAAAACTCCCCCATATGGAGGCGGTTGCCATTACGTTTTTGGCAGACAAACAGAGTGAGTTTCTTCAATTCGTTCAAGGAAATATCGACTATATTACAGGCCTAGATGCGTCATATAAAGATGATATTTTACGTGCCGATGGCGTATTAAAACAAAGCTATACCTCAACCGTAAAAATGCTAAGAGCCCCTTATTTAAATACCGAATATTTAGGGTTTTATATGGACTCCGAACTTCCTGAATACCAAAGTGAATTGATTCGACAAGCAGTAAATTATGGTTTTGATCGTGTCAAAATGATGAAGTACTTAAGAAACGGAATTGGGATTCCTGCCATAGGCGGTTTTATTCCAAAAGGGCTTCCTGGGCATAACGAAGGTGCTGGCTATGACTATCAACCCGAAAGAGCAAAACAGCTTTTAGAAACTTACAGAAATGAATCTGGCAATTCTGAGCCTGAGATCATATTGACCACAACTTCTAATTATTTAAGTTTTAGTGAATTTATTCAACGTGAATTACAATCCATTGGATTAACCATTCGTATTGAAGTCTTGCCGCCATCGTCCTTAAAATCCGCTAAAGCAAATGGAAAAATCGATTTGTTTAGAGCCAGTTGGGTAGCCGATTATCCAGATGCTCAGAATTATTTATCCTTATTTTATAGTGGGAATTTTGCACCTAATGGCCCAAATTACACCCATTTCAAAAATGAGCAATTTGATGCCCTGTATGAACAAGCCATGCTAGAAACAAATCAAGAAAAACGCATCAATCTCTATCAAAAAATGGATTCTTTAGTGATTCATAAAGCACCAGTAGTGGTGTTGTTTTACGATGAAGTCATTCGGTTTACATCAATCGATATTGAAGGCTTAGGGATTAATCCTACCAATTTATTAGAGCTGAAAAATGTTCGAAAAAACTAATCAGTTCTATAGGTTGCAGACAGCTCGAATATATGTTCTAAAATAGCGGAGTCTTGATCTGAAAATTCTAAACCGCGACGTTTCATAATTACAGTAGCAACTTCAAAAGCTTTGGACGTTAGATAGGTTGTAAACCCTTTTGCACCTCCCCAACTGAAACTTGGAATAAAGTTTCGCGGGAAACCGCTTCCAAAAATATTCGCACTCACGCCCACAACGGTTCCTGTGTTGAACATGGTGTTAATTCCACATTTACTATGATCGCCCATCATTAGACCACAAAACTGAAGTCCTGTTTTGGCGAAATTTTCAGTCTCATAACTCCACAAACGTACCTCAGCATAATTATTTTTAAGATTTGAATTATTTGTATCTGCACCTAAATTACACCACTCTCCAATAACAGAGTTCCCTAAAAACCCATCATGACCTTTATTAGAATACCCAAAGAATACCGAATTTTTGACCTCACCGCCTACTTTGGAATGCGGCCCAATCGTGGTAGGTCCATAAATTTTAGCACCCATTTTAAGGGTTGATCCTTCACAAAGAGCAAAAGGCCCTCTGACCATACTGCCTTCCATAATTTCGGAATTTTTTCCAATATATATTGGACCATCTGTAGCGTTAAGCACACACAAAGGTAATTTAGCACCTTCCTCAATAAAAATAGCCTCTGGATTAAAAGCTACTGTTTGTTCTGGAATTGGCTCTGAAGTTCTGTCCGCAGTTAGGATCTTAAAATCGGCTTGTATGGCATCCCCATTTTTGGAAAAAATGTCCCAAGTGGTTTCAATTTTTAAAAGTTCGCCTTCAGATTGAAACACCTCGAGCGTATCTATATCTATTTCTTGGTCTTCTAAAGTATAAAAAGCAACCATTGTCTCCCCATCATAAACAGCTTGATTTTCTTTTAAATTTTTAATTTGATGGACTAAAGCTTCGTTTGGGGTGTAGGAAGCATTGATCATAATATTATGCTCCATTTCAACCATTGGATGTTTATCAGAAAGATAATCTTCCGTTACTGTAGTGGTGGTAGCCCCTAAAAATAATTCCCATTTTTCACGTATTGTCAAAATACCAATACGGATATCGGCTACTGGACGCGTGTAGGTAAATGGCAATAAAGCGTCTCTATTTGGACCGTCAAAAAGTATATAATTCATACCAAAGCTTTGTGTAAAAATAAGAAAAGCCTTTCAATAGTTGAAAGGCTTTTAGAGTATAATTAAAAGAAATATGATTATTTCTTGAATTTTGCGTATTTAGTTTTGAACTTATCGATACGTCCAGCAGTATCTACTAATTTAGATTTGCCAGTGTAATATGGGTGAGATGTTCTAGAAATTTCCATTTTAATTAATGGATACTCTACACCGTCCACTTCTAAAGTTTCATTTGTATCTGCAGTAGACTTTGTTAAAAATACATCTTCGTTTGACATATCTTTAAATGCTACTACTCTGTAATTGTCTGGGTGTATATCTTTTTTCATCACGTAAACTATTAAATTCGATTTTTCGAGTTGCAAATTTATATATTTTTTACAAAACTACAACAGTTTATTAATTTTATTTTTTTAATTAAAAATGTAACATATATTTGTAGACTGAGTCTTATTACTATAACTTAACTAAATCAACAAAATTATGGAACCAACAACAAAATCAATTGCCGTTAACAATGGCCTTTACTTAGGAGCTATTTTATCATTAGTTTCTGTAGCAATTTATGCCGTCAACCTCGATTTATTCACAGAATGGTGGCTTGGAATTATTTTATTTGTCGTCGTCGTTGCTTATGGTGTTGTTTCTTCCATAAAATCTAGAGCTATTTTAGGGGGATTCATTAGCTTTAAACAAGCATTTTCGGCATATTTTATCACTATAGCTATTGGAACATTTATTGCTACGATAGTTGGTATCGCAATTTTCACTTATATTGATCCTGAAGCAGCTACCTATTTAAATGAGCAAATCTTGCTTTTAACGAAAAAAACCATGGAACGTTTTGGAATGCCGCAAGAGGCCATGCAAGCCGCCCTAGAAGAAGCAAGTAAAAAAGATAACTTTTCTTTAGCTACACAAGCTCAAGCTTTTGTTTTTAGACTAGCCTTTTATGCCGTTATTGGACTGATCGTCGCATTAATCGTTAAGAAAACTGGCGATAAACAAGCTTAAATTCTTTACTTTTGACTTTCAAAAGTAAAAAGAATGAATATATCAGTAGTTATACCACTACTTAACGAACACGATTCTTTAGAAGAATTACAGGATTGGATTGTAGCAGTGCTACAATCCAATCATTTGTCGTATGAAATTCTTTTTATTGACGATGGTAGTTCCGATGATTCTTGGGAAATAATTCAAAAACTACACGCTAAGAATAGTGCGGTTCGCGGGCTAAAATTCTCTAAAAATTTTGGGAAATCTCAAGCCTTACATGCTGGCTTTGAACAAACCAAAGGCGATGTGGTCATAACCATGGATGCCGACTTACAAGACAGCCCAGATGAAATTCCCGCATTATACGAGATGATTACAAATCAGGGACATGATATTGTCTCTGGGTGGAAAAAGAAACGCTACGATTCTTTTTTTGCTAAAAACCTTCCTTCAAAACTATTCAATTGGGCAGCAAGAAGACTATCTGGACTTACGCTTCACGACTTTAACTGTGGTTTAAAAGCTTACAAAAGTGAGGTGGTGAAAACCATTGAAGTCTATGGCGAAATGCACCGCTATATTCCTGTATTGGCGGTGAATGCAGGGTTTACCAACATCGTAGAAAAAGTAGTCATTCATCAAGCAAGAAAATACGGAAAAACAAAATTTGGTATGGAACGATTTATAAATGGGTTTTTAGATTTAATTACAATATGGTTTATCTCCAAGTTTGGGAGACGCCCCATGCACTTTTTTGGATTCTTAGGCGTCATCATGTTTATTATTGGATTGGGCTTTGCAACCTACCTCGGAATTGACAAATTATTCTTAAATCCCTCAGGACGATTGATTGCCAACAGACCAGAGTTTTTTATTGCTTTGACAACTATGGTTATTGGAACACAATTTTTTGTCGCAGGATTTTTAGGCGAAATTATCTTACAATCCCGGCAAAACAAAGGACGTTACCATATTTCGGATACTACCGATTCATGAAATTAATTTTTCAAAAAGACGATAAAATAAAACTATAACTATTTTCAAATATTTACATTTGCAAAAATATTTTTTACATGCCTAATACAGATTCACTAATTCAAGAAAATTTAGCCACTTGGTTATCCCCTTTTTTTGATGAAGACACAAAAAATACAATACAGGAACTTCAAACAAATAACCCAGAAGAACTCAACGACAGTTTCTATAAAAACTTAGAATTTGGAACGGGTGGCATGCGTGGCGTTATGGGCGTTGGCACCAATCGCATTAACAAATACACTCTAGGAAAAAATACCCAAGGGCTTAGTAATTATTTACATCAAACGTATCCTACCCAAACCATTAAGGTTGTTATTGCGTTTGACTGTAGACATAATAGTAAACCTTTTGCGAAAATTGTTGCAGACGTATTTTCTGCCAACGGGATAGAAGTCTTTTTATTTGAAGACCTTCGTGCTACTCCAGAATTATCTTTTGCTCTTAAGCATTTAGGATGTCAATGTGGAATCGTTTTAACCGCTTCTCATAACCCTCCAGAATACAATGGCTATAAAGTGTACTGGGAAGATGGCGGACAACTGGTACCTCCATTTGATGGCGAAATCATCAACCTTATAAATTCTTTAGAATACACGGATATTAATTTTGCTGCTAAAGACGACTTGATTCATTTAATTGGAAAAGACGTGGATGATGTCTTTATAGACGCCGCTGTAAAAAATGGCAGCTTAGAAGTGAATACTCAAACATCAAGAGAAAATGTATCTGTTGTTTTCACGGCCTTACACGGAACTTCTATTACCGCAGTTCCTGAAACCTTGAAACGTGCTGGCTATACGAATGTGCATCTAGTAGAAGCTCAATCCATCCCTGACGGTGATTTTCCAACCGTAAAATCGCCAAACCCTGAAGAGCCAGAAGCTTTAAAAATGGCCTTAGAATTGGCGGAAGAAGTCAATGCTGATATCGTAATTGGTACCGACCCCGATTGTGATCGCCTTGGAATTGCAGTTCGCAATTTTGACAATAAAATGGTGATACTCAACGGCAATCAAACCATGGTGATGATGACCAAATTTTTGTTGGATTTATGGAAAAACAACGGCGCCATTAACGGGAATCAATTTGTAGGTTCTACAATAGTATCTTCTCCAATGCTCCCCAAACTTGTTGAGGCTTACGGGGTTGAATGTAAAATTGGACTCACAGGATTTAAGTGGATTGCCAAAATGATCAAGGATTTTCCTGATATGGATTTCATTGGCGGAGGCGAAGAAAGTTTTGGCTTTATGGTCGGTGATTTTGTACGGGATAAAGACGCTGTTACCTCTACCCTATTGGCTTGTGAAATTGCGGCATACACCAAAGCAAATGACAGCTCATTTTTCAAAGAGCTCGTTAATACCTATGTAGAACATGGCTTCTATAAAGAACGTTTGATTTCCATAACCAAAAAAGGTATTGAAGGGAGTCATGAAATTAATACCATCATGGCATCTGCTCGAAATACTCCTGTGACGTCTATTAACGGCTCAAAAGTGGTGACTGTAGAAGACTTTAAACGCTCCCTCTGTAAAAACCTAATTTTAAATACTACAAAAGAACTATCAATACCAAAAGCTGATGTGTTAATCTATACCACTGAAGACGGGAGTAAGGTGGCATTGCGCCCTAGCGGTACTGAACCTAAAATAAAGTTTTATATTAGCGTAAATACTGACTTGTCGAGTCAAACGGCATTTTCGACAACTGAAAACAGGCTTGACTCTAAAATTGACGCCATAATTAAGGACATGAAATTGATCTCATGAAGAAAATAATAAATCAATTATTTCCATTTATAGTAAAGTTTAAAAAACACGTTTTTTTAAATATCTTTTTTAACATCTTATATGCGCTATTTACGGCCCTTGCTTTTGTGTCTCTGATTCCTATGCTTAATGTATTGTTTGATAAAACCGCAAAAGTAATTACTGAACCGGTATATACAGATCTTTGGGGCTTAAAAGATTATGCAGAAAATTTATTGTATTACAAAGTTGGTGGATATATAGATAGTGGAAATGCTCAAATGGCGTTATTTATCACTATTGCAATTGTCATCACAACATTTTTATTAAAAAATATATTTAGTTATTTCGCATTGCAACATGTCATGTACTTAAGGAATGGAGTGCTTACGGATTTAAGGAAAGATATCTATGACAAGATTATTAACCTGCCTTTAAGTTTTTATGCCAAACGACAAAAAGGCGATGTCATGGCACGAGTCCTAGGCGATATCAATGAAATGCAAAACTCATTTTTTATTGTTCTAGAATTGATTGTTAGAGAACCTTTAACCATTGTGTTTTCTTTAGCGTTTATGTTTACTTTTAGCTGGAAACTAACACTATTTGTGGTGCTTTTTATCCCTTTGGCAGGAATCATAATTTCAAGAATTGGAAAAACTCTAAAAAGTCAATCTTTTGAAGCCCAACAACAATCGGGAAAACTAATTTCTACGGTAGAAGAAACGCTAACAGGCTTAAAAATAGTAAAAAGCTACAACGCAGAATCCGTGTTCAAGTCTAAATTTAACTCCTTTGCCGATACAATTCTAAAACTTTCCAACAGTATAGGGATTAAAAACAATCTGGCTGGGCCATTAAGTGAAGTTTTAGGAATCATAACCATTGCAGTACTGTTGTGGTATGGCGGAAAATTAGTTTTAATTGATAAGGTTATAGAAGGCACAAGTTTTATTTCTTTTATGGGTCTAGCATATTCTATTCTTACACCTGCAAAAGCCATTAGTAAGGCCTCTTACCGTGTGAAAAATGGAATGGCAGCAGCAGATCGTGTTTTCGAAATCTTACACCATCAAAATCAATTGGTAGATGTACCAAATGCAACTGAACTTGAACCCTTTTCAAAAGACATTAACATCGATAATATTTCATTTAAGTATAATGATGACCTGGTTTTAAAAAACTTCTCCGTTGTTGTCCCTAAAGGAAAAACAATTGCCCTTGTTGGACAGTCTGGTAGTGGAAAATCAACCATAGCAAATCTGCTTACGCGTTTTTATGATGTGAATGAAGGCCGTATCAAAATTGATGGTAAAGACATCAAAACAGTGACCAAAAAATCATTGCGAAGTTTAATGGGGCTTGTGACTCAAGATTCCATTTTATTCAATGACACCATCAAAAACAATATTCTTGTAGGGAAACCTGACGCTACTGAAAATGAGATTTTAGAAGCCCTAGAAATAGCCAACGCATGGGAATTTGTAAAAGACTTACCAGATGGTATAGACACCAACGTAGGTGATGCAGGAAATAACTTTTCTGGAGGCCAAAAACAACGTTTGAGTATTGCTAGAGCCGTATTAAAAAACCCTCCAATCATGATTTTAGATGAAGCCACTTCAGCATTGGATACAGAAAGCGAACGCTTGGTACAAGTTGCACTCGAAAACATGATGAAAAACAGAACCTCTATTGTGATCGCACACCGCCTTTCGACCATCCAGAATGCCGATGAAATTATCGTAATGAATAAAGGCGAAATTGCAGAGCAAGGCAAGCATCAAGAGTTATTGGACAAAAAAGGCATCTATAGTAACCTTGTGACCATGCAATCGTTTCAATAAGACACCCAAACAATAAAATAGATGTTCTGTGGCTCTGTTACTTAAAGCTAAGTTTAGACAACCGCCCCTTTCCAGCAGCATAAGCAATACTATCATTTAAAAATCGAAGGGTATAAAACCCTTCATCGCTTAGATGTTTCCAAGTAGCGCCAGCATCTTGACTGTAATCAATCCCCTCAAAACCCACAGCAACCAATCTCAAACCTTCACTATTGGGCACATATTGCACACAACTGCGATACCCAGGGTTTTGATCCTGTGCTACAACTTCCCAAGTTTTCCCACCGTCATACGTACGGATTTTATTAGAATGTTGATTTTTTGGTTTTGTATAATCACCTCCTATAGCAAACCCGTTTAGAGCATCATAAAAATCAATCGAATATATACCCGTCGTTTCAAGACCTTGAATAATTGGGGTCTCAAAAACCTTCCATGAATACCCTCTATCGGATGAATATAAAACCCGACTCGAAAGTCCACCAGTAGCAATCCATGCTTCATCGCCAACAATAGCAATATTTGTATCACTTGCCGCAAAAGCGGCCTCACCACCCAATGCTGGGGGTAATACTTTACAAGGCGTTTTTTGCCATGTTTGTCCACCGTCTCTAGTGATTATAATACTCATGCACCCCTCAATAGGATCTCCAACAGCAATACCCTCTTTTGAATTCCAAAAATGAAGCGCATCATAAAACACCGCAGGATGTTTTTCCATATAGACCAATTCTTTATCCTTAAACAGAAAGGCTGGACTACCAATACTTAATGTGAAAAATGTATCATTTACGATTGCCGATGATCGAAAATTTAGGGTATCCACAGAAACCCTACCTACTTTAATCTGATGGGTATCCGTATCAATCTCGTAAATATCCCCGATTGATGACACAGCAAATAATTTATGAGCGTCTAGCTCTATTGCTCTTATATTTAATAGGGAATCTTTTATAATTGTTTCAATACTGACCTTAGAAAACTGAAATGAATACGTATTAATGGAGGGCTTACAGCCTATAAAAAAGAGGCTAAACATTGTAATAGTTAGTGCGTATTTCATAACTGATTTGAGTTAGAATCAATGAATGTTCAATATACATATTATCTGTAATAATTCCATTATTAAACGTAACTTTGCAGCCATAACTAATACATCTATGCGTTTACACAGAAACTTATGTTTTGCGGTCATTGACGGACTTTTGTTAATATTTAACGAGGGAGAATATGCAGATAAAGTCATTCAAAAATTACTAAAACGTGACAAACGTTGGGGCAGTCGCGACCGCGGTTTTGTCGCTGAAACCACCTACGACATTGTCCGATGGAAACGTTTATATGCCGAAATTGCACAAATCAAAGAGCCCTTTAGTAGAGATGATGCTTGGCGACTGTTTGCCGTATGGGCAACGCTGAAAGGCATAAAATTACCGGATTGGAAATATTTTGAAGGCACACCCTCTCGAAAAATTAAAGGGCGATTTGATGAACTTTCAAAAGATCGAAAATTCCGCGAATCTATTCCAGACTGGATTGATGAGTTAGGGGTTAAAGAATTAGGCGAAGCCAAGTGGACCAAAGAAATGGCCATGCAAAATAAACAAGCCAATGTTATTTTAAGAACAAATACCCTAAAAACATCGAAAGCAGATTTGAAACTAAAGCTAGAATCTGAAGGCATCGAAACCATCGAAATTGAAGGCTACCCCTATGCCTTACAACTTAAAGAACGCGCCAATGTTTTTACAACAGAAGCATTTAAAGAGGGTTGGTTTGAAGTTCAAGATGCATCGTCGCAACTCGTGGCGGATTTTTTAGATGTTAAGTCAGGCATGAAAGTGGTGGATTGTTGTGCAGGTGCTGGAGGGAAAACCCTACACCTTTCTGCATTAATGGAAAACAAAGGTTCCGTAATAGCGATGGATATTTACGAAAGCAAACTGAAAAAACTAAAAATTAGAGCCCGTCGTGATGGTGCCCATAATATTGAAATGAAAGTGATTGACTCTACAAAACCGATCAAAAAACTACATGAAAAAGCCGATCGCTTATTGATCGATGCCCCCTGTTCTGGGTTGGGTGTTTTACGACGAAATCCAGATTCAAAATGGAAATTAGAACCTGAATTTATAGATCGAATTCGTGCAACTCAACAAGACATATTGCAGCACTATTCAAAAATGGTAAAGCCTGCTGGGAAAATGGTGTATGCAACTTGTTCTGTATTGCCGTCTGAAAATGAATCTCAAATTAAAACATTTTTAAAATCCGAATCTGGAAAAGATTTTACATTTATAAAAGATAGAAAAATATTAGCACACGAAACAGGATTTGACGGTTTTTACATGGCATTACTAGAAAAAAATATCACAAGTTTATAAATACTATTAAGCATGAAACACATTTACACTTTAGTTACAACACTCTTTTCAATAAGTATAGGATTTGCCCAAATTCCATCGGGTTATTATGATAATGCTGCAGGGCTCCAAGGTTATGCTTTAAAGGATGCATTAAAATTAATTATTGATGATACAAGCAGTGGTAATGGTCAACCTATTCATGATACTTCATTAACTTATGGAGATCTTTGGGAGCTCTACGAAACATCAGACGTAAGGCCTGACGGAAAAGTTTGGGATATGTATAGTGATTGTAATTTTTTATTTGTGACAGATCAAGATATGGGTTCTGGCGGATCTACTGAATGTAATAAGTTTAATAGAGAACACTCATTTCCTAGAAGTTGGTTTGACGGTAATCAAAATATTGCAATTTTTACAGATGCTTTTCATGTGATTCCAACAGATAAAAAAGTAAATGGAATTAGAGGTAATTTAGCTTTTGGTGAAGTTGCCATTGCTAACTATACATCACTTAATAATTCTAAAAGAGGTACTAGCGCAATCACTGGACCTACTGGAGATGTCTTTGAACCAACTGACGAATATAAAGGGGATATTGCAAGAGGCTTTTTCTATGTTGCTACACGATACCAAAATTTAATTGCTGGTTGGGAAACTAATGATTCTGACGGAGATAGTATGCTAGATGGTACTTCAAATAAAGTTTTTGAGCAATGGGCTTTGGATATGCTTTATAGCTGGCATGTTAATGATCCTGTGAGTCAGAAAGAAATAGATAGAAACGAGGCTATTTTTGACCATCAAGATAATAGAAATCCTTTTATAGATAATCCACAATATGTTTTTGATATATGGCAAAGTGTTTTATCAATTGAAGAGGTTGGAATTCAGGACCTAGTGAGCTTATATCCAAATCCGATTAAAGATAAATTGACAATCCATTTAATATCGTATAGCGCTACACAAATTGAAATATACAACATGCTTGGTAAACGTGTTTTTAAAACACAGATCTCAGCTGACAGTACATTAAACCTTGAATCTTTAAAATCAGGGGTATACATCGTAAAACTCAATCAAAGCAACAAAAGCATCAGTAAGAAACTTATTAAGCTGTAAAGTTTAAAAAAGCAAGAGAGAGAAAAGCAGCTTTAAAAGCTGTTTTTTTTTGTTTAAAACTGGTGAATAACTCCAAAAATTAGTGGTTAAAATCAGTTATAAATTCTCTGAAAAATCATAAATTTGTAGGATCGAATAACATCCAAAACAAAACGAATGATTCATTTCTTTGGAACCCCTGATGCAAAGGTATTTGCAGTTCAAACCCTAAACGATTTAAGTCCCGAAACCATTGCCAAACTACAATGGCTTTTTGGTGACCAACCCAAAATAGAACACTCAATACTCCGTTCAAACTTTATAGGTCCACGAGCAGCGATGATTACGCCTTGGAGTACAAATGCTGTCGAAATTACCCAAAATATGGGCATAGAAGGCATCATTAGAATAGAAGAGTTTCATCGCATCGAGAATGACTTTTCAGATTTTGATCCTATGATCTCTGAAAAATTTGAAGGTTTACACCAAAATAGTTTTGATATCGACATCACGCCGGAACCGATTTTAAACATTACAGATATTGCTGCATACAACCAACAAGAAGGACTCGCTTTAAATGAGGACGAAGTCGCATACCTCAACCAAGTCAGTGAAAAAATTGGACGCCCACTCACCGACTCTGAAGTTTTTGGATTTTCGCAAGTCAATTCAGAACATTGTCGTCATAAAATATTTAACGGCACCTTTATTATTGATGGTGAAGAGAAACCAACATCTCTTTTTAAACTCATAAAAGAAACTTCTAAACAACACCCAAATTCGATTGTATCTGCGTACAAAGACAACGTCGCTTTTATCAAAGGCCCTGTTGTAGAACAATTTGCTCCCAAAAGTGCTGACAAACCTGATTTTTATACCACAGAAGATTTTGAATCTGTGATCTCTATCAAAGCTGAAACTCATAACTTCCCAACCACAGTAGAACCTTTTAATGGTGCTGCAACAGGATCTGGTGGGGAAATTAGAGATCGTCTCGCTGGAGGAAAAGGCTCTTTGCCATTGGCTGGGACAGCGGTGTATATGACCTCATACTCTCGATTAAATGAAAACCGACCTTGGGAGGCTGGATTTAAAGAACGAAACTGGCTCTATCAAACCCCAATGGATATTTTAATCAAAGCATCCAACGGAGCTTCCGATTTTGGAAATAAATTTGGGCAACCGCTAATTTGTGGTTCGGTACTCACTTTTGAACATCAAGAAGACGCCCAACGTTTAGGCTTTGATAAAGTCATTATGCAAGCGGGTGGTATAGGTTATGGAAAAGCCGATCAGGCATTAAAAGATACCCCCGAAAAAAATGACAAGATCGTTATTCTTGGTGGAGAAAATTACCGCATTGGAATGGGTGGTGCTGCTGTATCTTCGGCGGACACTGGCGCATTATCTAGTGGCATTGAACTGAATGCCGTACAACGTTCCAATCCTGAAATGCAAAAACGTGCTGCCAATGCCGTGCGAGGTATGATTGAAAGCCCAGAGAATTTCATCGTCTCAATTCATGATCATGGTGCTGGTGGGCATTTAAATTGTTTGTCAGAATTAGTAGAAGATACAGGAGGACATATCGATTTGGATAAACTTCCAATAGGCGACCCTACCCTATCAAATAAAGAATTAATTGGGAATGAATCCCAAGAACGTATGGGTCTTGTGATCCCAGAAAAACATATTGATACCTTACAGAAAATTGCGGATAGAGAACGTGCGCCAATGTATACTGTCGGAAAAGTTACAGGTGATCATCGTTTTGTGTTTGAATCAAAATCTACAGGCGCGAAACCTATGGATTTTAATCTGGAAGACATGTTTGGAAGTTCGCCTAAAACAATTTTAGAAGATCGAACTATTGTTAGAGATTATAAAGCAGCTTCTTACGATAGTGCCTTATTTCATACTTATCTTAAAGATGTTTTGAAACTTGAATCCGTTGCCTGTAAAGATTGGTTGACAAATAAGGTTGACCGTTGTGTTGGTGGAAAAGTGGCTAAACAACAGTGTGTTGGCCCCTTACAACTCCCTCTAAATAATATGGGAGTAATGGCATTGGACTATTCGAGTCAAGAAGGTATTGCGACATCAATTGGACACGCCCCCGTTGCTGCACTTATTGATCCTAAAGCAGGAAGTCGTGCCGCTATTACTGAAGCCCTAACCAATATTATTTGGGCGCCTTTAAAGGACGGCTTACAAAGTATATCGTTGTCTGCAAATTGGATGTGGCCTTGTAAAAATGACGGTGAAGATGCACGCTTATACAGCGCCGTAGAAGCCATTTCAGAATTTGCAATTGACTTAGGAATAAACGTGCCTACAGGAAAGGATTCGCTTTCAATGAAACAAAAATATCCTGATGGCGATGTGGTTTCTCCAGGTACCGTTATTATTACGGCTGCGGGAAATTGTAATGCCATTTCTAAGGGTGTTGAACCGTTATTTAAACCCAATTCAGGGCCTGTTTATTACATCAATATTTCGCAAGATGATTTTAAGTTAGGGGGTAGTGCATTTGGACAAATTTTAAATACCATCGGGAAGGATGCACCTGATGTAAAAAATGCTTCCTATGTGAAAACCGTGTTTAATACGCTACAAAAATTAATTAATAACAATACAATTGTAGCTGGGCATGATGTGGCTTCTGGAGGATTAATTACTACCCTGTTAGAACTGTGTTTTTCAGATACTAATCTAGGGGCAGATTTAAATTTTAGTACACTTAAAGAATCCGACAGTATTAAGTTGTTATTTTCTGAAAATTCAGGGATTGTGTTTCAGGCTATAAACGCATCAATTGAAGAGGATCTTTCTAAAGCAGGTATTGAATTTCATAACATTGGATCGGTTACAAATAAAGCAATTTTAAACATTACGAATGCAGGAGATTCATGGTCATTAGACGTCAGTGACTTGAGAGATGTGTGGTATGAAACGTCATTTTTACTCGATCAAAAACAAACTGCAAATGGATTGGCAAAAGAGCGATATGACAATTATAAAACCCAACCGCTGAGATATAAATTCCCTCAACAGTTCACTGGGAAATTACCTCAACTAAACTTAGACAACAGACCAAAAGCGGCCATAATTAGAGAAAAAGGAAGTAATTCTGAGCGTGAAATGGCAAACGCCATGTATCTGGCAGGATTTGATGTCAAGGATGTTCATATGACCGATTTGATTTCTGGGCGTGAAACTCTGGAAGATATTCAATTTATTGGTGCTGTGGGTGGATTTAGCAATAGTGATGTATTGGGCTCTGCAAAAGGATGGGCAGGGGCGTTTAAATACAATGCGAAAGCAAATCTAGCCCTCAAAACCTTCTTTGATCGACCAGATACTTTATCCATTGGAATTTGTAATGGTTGTCAACTTTGGATGGAATTAGACCTTATCAACCCTGAGCATGACAAACATGGTAAATTGACTTACAACGATTCTCAAAAACACGAAAGTGCTTTTACATCTGTGACCATTCAGAAAAATAATTCAGTGATGCTATCTCCTCTTGAGGGCAGTACTTTGGGCGTTTGGATTTCGCATGGTGAAGGTAAATTTAAACTGCCTTATGAGGAATCTAAATACAATATTGTTGGTAAATATGCCTATGATGCCTATCCTCATAATCCAAATGGGTCAGATTTTAACACCGCGATGCTGTGCGATCGTACAGGGCGTCACCTCGTCACCATGCCACATATTGAGCGGTCTACCTTTCAATGGAATTGGGCAAATTACCCTGAAAACAGAACAGATGAAGTCTCGCCATGGCTAGAGGCTTTTGTAAATGCAAGACAGTGGTTAGAGGCCTTAAACTAATGTGAAATTATTTTAAAGATTCAAATTTGATACTCTTTTAAAAATTAGTACTTTGCATCTTCACAAACTTATTACAATTCGATGAAACCAATAACGCGACTTTTTGACTTTGCATATTATCAATTAGAAACTCATAATTTAGAAGCGGCTTTAGTTTCTAAAAAAAATGGCGAATGGATAAAAACGTCTACAAAAGAATATATTGATAAAGCCAATGCACTTAGTAGAGCCTTACTTAAAATGGGGGTTCAAAAAGACGATAAAATCGCCGTTATTTCTACGACTAACCGCACAGAATGGTGTATTGTAGATGTTGGCGTACTTCAAGTAGGAGCACAAAATATTCCTATTTATCCTACAATTTCTTCTGATGATTATGAATATGTTTTAAATCATAGTGAGGCTATATATTGTTTTGTGTCGGATCAAGAGGTTTATGATAAGGTCCTTAAAGTCAAAGATAACACCAAGCTTAAAAACGTGTTTAGTTTTGATGAAATTGAAGGCTGTGAGAACTATACCAAATTACTTGAACTCGGTGCCGATGAAAGTACACAACCCGATGTTGAAACCCGAAAATCAGAAGTCATTCCCTCAGATTTAGCTACCATTATTTATACCTCAGGGACTACAGGAAAACCAAAAGGTGTGATGTTATCTCATTATAATGTCGTAGAAAACATTTTGGCAAGTATGCCTCGTCTTCCGCTAATGGAGGGCAAATCTAGAGTACTCAGCTTTCTACCGTTGTGTCATATTTTTGAACGGGTATTAATTTATATTTATCAACACGCAGGCGTGGGTATTTATTTTGCAGAAAGCATTGAGAAAATCGGTGAAAATGCTCAAGAAATTAAACCCAACTTGATGAGTGTGGTGCCACGTTTGTTAGAAAAAGTATTTAATAAAATAAACGCCAAAGGCAGTGATTTAACAGGCTTAAAAAAAGCTTTGTTTTTCTGGGCGATCAAACTTGGAGAACGTTATGAACCTTATCAAGCGAATGGCTTTTGGTATGAGTTTAAGTTAAAAATAGCGCGAAAATTAATTTTCAGTAAATGGAAAGCTGCCTTTGGTGGTGAGCTACATACCATGGTTTCGGGAAGTGCTGCACTTCACCCCCGATTGGCTCGTATTTTCTGTGCATCGGGAATGATGATTATGGAGGGTTATGGTCTAACAGAGACGTCTCCAGTAGTTTCTGTAGGGATGTATGCCGATCATCATTTTAAAATTGGAACCGTTGGAAAACCCATTTCTAATGTAGAAGTGAAAATTGCTGAGGATGGCGAAATTTTAATCAAAGGTCCTAATGTGATGGAAGGGTATTTTAAAGATCCTGAAAAAACAGCAGAAGTGATGAGTGGCGATTATTTTC
>Ga0209533_1000894_pt1 | contig 28365 bp, 24 predicted proteins | sample COG_04_FD_184748 | JGI IMG/M metagenome (GOLD analysis project Ga0209533, IMG submission 184748) | Pelagic Microbial community sample from North Sea - COGITO 998_met_04 (SPAdes) (version 2) | ecosystem: Environmental > Aquatic > Marine > Neritic zone/Coastal water | place: Helgoland, sampling...
AGAGACTAAATAAGAAAAAATAGGGCGTCCCCTATAGATTGTTTTCTGAGTTACAGATTTCGCATTAACTATGGACAAGCCATGAGCTAACACTAAGGTATCACGTACCCTATTTATTAACGATTAGTACAATCCAAACAAATTGCCTGCATCATCTACATTCAACATTATCCACTGACGAGGAATAACAGGTTATTCTTGGTCGAGACTATCTTCTTGTCAAACCGGGCAATGGGAGTGATCAGCTCCACAGAGGGTTTATCCGCATTTCCCCGGTTAAGAGTACTATGCGTTTAACAAGTCGACAACAGAGTCATATTGAGTTTCAATTACATAGATATTCATTACTCGATCTATGTCTAACTTTACATACCGCTTTGAGCCAAGTTAGAAGCTCGACCACAACATACGTCGGTCGATTGACGTTCAATTTATTATTTGTATTATTTTAATTGTCCAATGATACAATAAATTGAAATAAGTTTTATTTTAACGAATAACTATATTTTATATCATAGAGACTAAATAAGAAAAAACAGGGCGTCCCCTGGGATTGTTTTCTGAGTTACAGATTTCGCATAATCTACAGACAAGCTATGAGACCACGCTTGATAAAACTCAACCTATATGATATTTTGTTTTACCCTTTTATCCCGAGTAGTACAATCCAAACAAATCTGGTGCATCATCTCCATTCAATATTATCCACTGACGAACTTCTAATGTATGACCATAAGGTGGTGCGTACAGACCTTATTATAAGGTGGTCGTGACTGACCTTATGGTCATACATTAGAAGGTGGCCAAGACTATCTTCTTGTCAAACCGGGCAATGGGAGTGATCAGCTCCACAGAGGGTTTATCTGCATACGACCGATTAAGGGTATATGCGTTTAACAAGTCGACAACAGAGTCATATTGAGTTTCAATTACATAGATATTCATTACTCGATCTATGTCTAACTTTACATACCGCTTTGAGCCAAGTTAGTAGCTCAACCACAACATACGTCGGTCGATTGACGTTCAATTTATTATTTGTATTATTTTAATTGTCCAATGATACAACAACATGAAATAAGTTTTATTTTAACGAATAACTATATTTTATATCATACAATCTAAATAAAAAAAAACAGGGCGTCCCCTGGGATTGTTTTCTGAGTTACAGATTTCGCACAATCTACTGACAAGCAATGAGACAACGCTTGATAAAACTCAACCTACATGATATTTTGTTTTATCCTCTTATCCCGAGTAGTACAATCCAAACAAACCAGGTGCATCATATCCATTCAACATTATCCACTGACGAGGAATTAATACATTACCTTAATAAACCTTAAGTTCAGTATTAAACTTGGTCGAGACTATCTTCTTGTCAAACCGGGCTAAGGGAGTGATCAGCTCCACATAAGGGTTCATCCGCACATCCCGGTTAAGGGCTTATACGTTTAACAAGTCAACAACAGAGTCACATTGAGTTTCAATTACATAGATGTTCATTACTCGATCCATGTCTAACTTTACAAACCACTATTTGAGCCAAGTTAGTAGCTCGACCACAACATACGCCGGTCGACGTATGTTCAATTTATTGTTTGTAACATTTTAATTGCCCAATGATACAATAAATTGAAACGGGTTTTATTTAAATGAATAGCTGCATGATACTATATTATGGACCTTAAAAGTCAAATTAACATGAGTGCAAAAAAGACAATGAAAAAAGAAAAAGAAAAGGTAAGATGTGTGTTTTGCAACAGTCTATCTCATAAGAAAGAAAACTGTAATAGTACCTTCAATGGGCGTAGAAATCACCTCGATCAGGGATGGGACTTTCAGATGCACGACGAATGTCCTGGATTTGACACCCTTGCCGCAAACGAGTTGCGATATATTGCATGGCATTATGCGGCATACGAGGGGGCGATTCACGACTGGAAACAGAAAAACACTCAACACTACAACCGCAAGTTTAGGTTCCGTCCGGTCGACCTCTCGCTTTCAAAAGCGCAACTCATTAAAGAACTTGCTAGAAGGTGGAAGGGGTTTCAGCCAGTGCGCGACCTGTATCAAACCAAACCTGTGGCGACAGAAGACGACGACTGTCCTATTTGTTTGGAATGTACTACGACATCATACAAATGGATGTTCACCGTTTCATCTTGGGTAAAAGTTGAAGATAAGGTAACGACGGAGTGTAAGCATTCCTTTTGTAAAAAGTGCTGGGCTAGTCATACCGAAAAGAATCGCCGCTACGATTATAGTGCTACAGGTAATCATCATTCTGCCCCTAACTTGTGTGTGAAATGTCCGATGTGCCGACATAAAATCGCTGTTCAGTAAAATGAATAACGTGTGTCATGACATTCATTGTCGTTTTGATTATTTGTATTTTTCATATTATTTACTATATGTATTATATAGTAGATAGATAACCAGATCAAATGAATAGTTATGAAACTCAAGACTACATATTCGATATTGCGAATAACGTAATGTTTACGCTGTTGTTTGTTTCATATATAGGTGTTTGGAGCCTCGCTCCAGACTACTTAGAAATGTTGCGTATGGGCGTGCAGCTATACGTATCATTATTTTTAATTGTAAGATTTAATCCTTATGTGAAACGTGTGAAGTTTAGTGAGTTAGACAGAAAGGTTGCATATAGTGCTGGAATATTTATGTTTATGAGTACTATAATTGCAAAATATTTTACGTATATGGTATCATTAACCACTCCGTTAGACCCAAAAGATGCAGCGACTATTGTTCAACATATATCATAAAATATTGTTCACATATAACATTTAAAATGTTAGTTATTATAAAATGCCGTGTAATAAAATATTACAAATGTCATTAAAGTTGTCTGCTTGTTCTATACCAAACAATATTTCAAATAATAATTATAATACACTACATATTAATAGAACGAAATTATCTAATAATAAAAAAGTTATAGACACTGTTCCAGAAGTATACCTACAAGAAGACCCCTTTATTTTTGTTAATTAATTACACCTTATCTTCTTTGAGGTTTACCAAAGAAGATTGTATTTGTCTATCTTGTTTTTCATACTGTATTCTTTCAAGTTCACGTAGTCTGTTAGCTTCAAATGTTCGGACTCTTTCCATTCTTTCTATAGAAGCGAGAACTGTATTTTCATACCGCAATCTAGCGGGCATTTTTGCTTGTTCAAGCTTATAGTCTGTTATATCTTTTTGATGTTGTTTAATCATTTCTTTGTGTAATTTTACAGGAACGTTGGTGAGATCTAAATCCATTATTCCATTATACCCTTTTATAATCATGTTAAACAATGTCCTAGTTCTTTTCTTACAATCAAATTATATGGATAGGCTGGTTTTGAAATTACCTTATAATAAAGACGCGCTATATCTTTATATATGTAAACCACTGTGTATGTATTAGATGATCCACCCGCACGGTCTTTAGCGTATATATACATATTATTTGAACTAATAAAATAACGTTGGGTGTCGATAGTTTCATTTTCTGTCATATCTTCTATTTCTTGTAACATATTCTCTACAAATGCATGATGAGACATAATATCATATTCAATATACTTTAATATGTTATTATGTTATTATGTTATTAATTATTCGCAACGTATCATTCAAACAAATCAAATGACTGTTCTAATTTGATCACTTCCCAAAATACCTCCTGACCCGTTCATATCAGTATAACATATTTCAAATACATTATCGTAAGACCAATTATAATCATAGCATAAACATAAGTTTGGTTGATTATCAAAATCGAACTCAAAATAAAAACTTGTATCGTTTGGTCTTGTTTCAGTATCTTTCATAATTTTCTGTTTTTTATTAATAATCGGCATAATTACATTGTATCTTTCATCGTGTTTATGGATTACATTTACATATTTATGATAATCAATGCTATTCTTTGTTTTATATTTATACTTGATCTGTCCATCATATTCAAGTATGATGTTTTTTAACTCGTATGGAAGTTTTTTACACAATTTATCTATCTGATTAGTATTATTTCTGGTGTTGGTGTTGGTGTTGGCGTTGGTGTTGTTATAACCAAAAATATAGTTTACAAATGAAGCAATCATATTAGATTATTAATAATAAATGTATTTATATCAAAATTAATAATACAGTGCCATTTCTACACCCTTTACTTGAAACCCTTCATTACATTTTTTGTAAAATGCAACATTTTTTTCTGAACAATCAAGTATACATTTATAGCAACCTTGATCATTTGCATAATCAATACACCTGTTTACAATCAGTTTCCCTAATCCGTTTCCACGAAGGCCAGAAGACACCACAACGTCTTCTATGTGGCCAACTTTGCCCATATTATGTATAAGTTTTTGTTCAACAAAAATAGTAGCAGACGCCACAATGTAATTAGACGACCCATCACCTATTTGCTTCTCTCTATCTTCGACAACAAACGTTTTTGTTTTTTGATTGCACCTAAAATAACGAAAATCATCAATACTAATTGTATCCGGATCTATTTGAAATCCATCTTTTAATAAGTTTATATACCCCCCATAAAAATCAGGTTCCCTTAACTCTCTAACAAAAAATCGGTGGTTAGTCGTATCCATTTACGTATACTAAATATTAAATAGTATACTATACTGTTTAATATTTATTTGTATCTTATTCATCATCTATAAATCCAGGAAAAAACCGTGTAAAAAACACGTGTAAATGAGTAACCATTCGTTTCGTGACTATTTTATCCACCTCGAAATCAACGGGATCTTTGTCGACACAAACAACCCTTTTCATTTCAAGATATTTTAAAAAATAAATTGTAAAGATTTCTTTATTTTTCTCTACTATGTCTGCATTATCTGTTGGTTTGTATAATAAGTTTTGAATAATCTCTACTTTAAATAATCGTTCCATAATTTCATCAGGGGTATAAAAATATACATACGGTTTAACTTTCAGGTAATATACATTATCCACATCCATCTCAGGATAAACTACATCATCAAAATAACAAAGTTCAATATTATACGGAAGTCTGCAACAACGTATAAAATCAGTATACTTTTTATCTTTTGATGTACGACATGGCTCTTGAATAACTCCATCCAACTTAAATGCTAAAATGATATTATCAAATACCCCTCCACCGAGTTTATACTCAATGTAATTCATTAACATATATACCCACTCCTTGTGATACCTATTATTTGTATAAATCATTATGCCTCTACATGAACCCTGTTGTTTTTTCTTTTTTAAAGATGAAAGTATATGTAATATACCAGGTCTAAATAATTCGGGAAACTTATCTAATATTGTATTGAAATCGTTATGGGTTAACGTATAACTAAGCTTGTTGTAACTTATAAATCTCATAAGTGATGCCCAAATATTTCGGATAAGAATAAAATGACCAATCGTTTCATCTAAATCAAATACTACGTATTTGTTCATGTTCTCATTTGACATGCATATATTATAATAGAAATAAAAAACACCGTAGCCGCATTTTTACTTATATACTTTGGTAGTGATAATTACACAAATCGATATGTCCTATATATCTTACATAATGTTTCAAACATAATGTTTCAAATAAAATATTATATAAGATATAATATATACAAAATCAATCGCCCATTACAGGAGTAAATTCACCATCCAAATGGTATTTAACGATTTAACAGTACGAGAATACAAGACTATTCTCAACTACTACAAAATACCGGTTCCAATCAATAAAAAAGAAATGAAACGCCAAGCTGAAAAGGTAATTACCGATAAATTATGCGGATGCATAAAACAAGTTGCCAGAAAAGGAAAACTTCCAAACAGAGCTAATTTTAGTGAACAAAAAGCCATTGGGATATGCACCAAAACAATTGTGAACAGTAAAGGGATTACTCGGGGTTCGTTCGCATGTAAGTCTCCAAAAAGAAATGTGACGCTAAAACGACACCCGGAACAAAAGAAGACTAAGAAGAAAAATAGCCAGACTAGGAGATCAAGATAATAAAACGCCTATCATTTGGCGTTGATGGATATGTAGGATAAAGCAGCAAGTAACACCTTCTCTTGTTGGGTCAACTTTTGAAATAAAATGATGTCATCCATTTTTACTTCAAAATATCTACCTCTTATGTTACGCATTCTCATGCAAGTATTGTCGTCCGTAAACACAAACTCACAAAAAAACGCTCCCTGAACAAGGCTAATATTATCAAGATCACTCATATTAAGCCATCGCAAAAATGAACCATTCTTTAGCTCATGTATTTCATCGACGTATCTGTACCCTTGAAGTTTATGTAACAATTCAACCTTTTCCTCCTCGTCGATCGGAAGTTCGTTGATGATGTCTACCCGGTCTTTCATTATTTTTTCATTGGAAAGAGACAAAATGTCTGCGTTTGCATGGTTATTTGATGCAATATCAAGTAATTCAATAGGTATACTCATGTCGTCGAATGAGCACTCTTATTATTTGTCTATGATACAATATTGATTACATTATATCATATATGTTTAACTCCATTACGGTTAAGTAAATTACCATAATGTTCCGAATGCACCTCCGCCCATTGAGTTGGCAGCCATAGGTTCAAATGGCTCTTGCTGATCTCCTCCCTGGTTTCCACTGTTTACAGGATCTTGTCGTAACGACTGAATACCAGTGGTTCCAGTTGATTGAGTTGATTGTGTCATGGGCATACCAGGACTAGTTACAGGCATAGAAGGAGAAGGAGAATGTGCATTTACTAAAGGATTGCTTTGGTTGGCAACGTGTTGTTGCGAACCAATGTCCTTTTTAGATTGGTTATTCATATTTTCTACCCCTTCCTTTTTTCCCATAATGAGATCTTCAATGCGATCATAAAGAATGCTTACCTTTTCGCCAAGTTTTGTTTGTAAACTGAGTATAATGATCAATGTTGCAGGTATCATGTGGATAATAGAAAAATGTTCATATTTAGTGCCGCTGTATGGAGGGACAAAAGTAACAGCTCTGTTAATTATCAATATTCCAACAAACATAAATACGGTCTGTATGATAACTTCGGCTAAAAGTTCCAGACTACCCTTTTCATCGTCGGCCTCAGGAACATATTTTTGCATAAGTTTGTTTAGCATAACAATAGGAACAAGGGCGACAACTGTATATTGAACAATGTTCATCATTTCACGTTTAGACGGTTCATCAAAGTTGAAAACATGTTGGAAAAACGTTTCACCGTTATTTCCACCTACAATAGTATCTATATCTCCCATATATGTTGTACCTAGAGAAATAAATAGAATTAGTTAATTAATTGTATGCGTCAAATGAATTAAACACAAATGCTCTATCTATATATATAAAGTATAGGGTAGATGAGTGCATCCAGAGCTATGGCATCCGCTAAAAATAAGAAAGCAGGTGGGAATAATCCTAATCCGGCTGCTAATATGCAAGATCAGAAATATTCTCCAAGTGTAGGTGGTTCAGAAACCAATGAAGTACCAATTATATCCAAAGTTACTATTCCTCAAGCTCTACAAATGTTATCATGTAGATTAGATGTTATTGAGGAAAAATCTAGTAAAGCATTTGATGTCTTAGAAGAGTCAAGAATTCTTGAAAAGCAGTCTGAAAATAAATATTTAGTAGATGCGAATGTATTTGAGTCTCTTGTTAGCCGAATTGAAAAACTAGAATCGACAAATAATTCAACAACACCGATACAGCAACAAGATAGTATTTCTAAAAACGAACTAGAAAATGTTTACGCAAACATGGCGGATATTAATAACAAAATGGATGAGTTTAAGGATAATTTCATTAAGTTACAATCATATGTAATGGATACAAATGCAAAACTCACTGAAGTGGTTTTTTCTATTCCAGCTGAATCAATGGTAGACTATCGTGATGTTTTTATTAAAAAGACCGAAGACCTTTCTGAACCTAATGTTGCTCTTCCTGTTCATAGAATGACTTCTACTCCAGATATGTCAGACATGGTTCCAGATGTGTTAGACTCAATAGACGCTAGTTCTTTAGAACGCCCAGTATTAAAAAGGTCAACTAATGAAATAATATCAAATAATGATGGTTCACTAAAATTAAATATAAATAATGATTTCAATGCAACCAGTCTTGATAGTCTAACTCTAGGTGGATATGTAGAAACAAATAATAATGCAAATGCTGAGGAAACGGCGGAAATGCCCAGTCTTTAGGAATTAAGTTGTTAATAGTTTGAAACAGATGACATAATACACCAAAATGTATAAATTAATTTATTGTCAGATTATATAATGGCCAGTTTAAAAAAACTTATGTCAGACTACGGTCTAGGTGCTATCATTATTTTACTGTTGTTAGCATTTGCAATTAGCACTCTTTCTGATTATATAAATAACAAAGCTTTAGGAGGTAGTGAGGGACACGCAAACTTAGCTGCATCTGCTGCCGCATACAGCGATGGACCATCTGGTCCTTCCGCTGGTCCTTCCGCTGGTGAAGGATCTTCCAGCGAGTTTGCCCCTGTTTCTGGCAACCAAAGCTCTCCTACCCCAATCACTAACCCCGCAGACCTTCTTCCTAGGGATAGTAACAATGAGTTTTCTGAAATGGCCCCCACTGCTAATGGTGGAAACAATGCTGCCCTGTTAGACGCTGGTCACCACATCGGAAGCTCTGGAAGTGATGCTCCTTTAAGAAACGCCAACTTACAAATTCGTGGCGAGGATCCTAACCCTCGCAGTTATTCTGGACCATGGAACCAGTCTACTATCGAGCCTGATGTAGACAGAAAGGGTATATGTGCTTAAATAATTTAGTCTATAAGAGACATCATACTATACGTATAATATATATTCCACATATATATTATATAGCAATCGATAATATCATCTGAATATTTTTATGTTTTCATTTATTGTTAAGCAAGATATTTTGTTTTACGTGATTTTTGCATTTGTTATTGTTTATAGTCTCAAAATATATTCGGAAGGCGAATTGTTTAATTTAAAATGTATTATTGCAACAGAAGATGGACATAAATATTGCGTTAGAAACAGACTTAAAATAAAAGAATCCGCTAACTTATTAGCCCGTGTTACCAAAAGAGCATCCACGTTTGTTAATAAACTTTACGAAAAATATCCTGATGAAGAAAGAGTAAAAAGATTATATGATGGGTTTGATCCAAAAAAGGTTCAAGAAACTCTTCCTACAAGCGAACTTACGGCATATAGTGAAAACAAGGGTGAAAAGATGGCGTTTTGTTTAGCAAAATCAAAACATAGCGAAGCATTAATTGATGAACATACCCTGATGTTTGTATACTTTCACGAGTTATCACACGTAATGAGTGTTTCTATTGGTCACAAAAAAGAGTTTTGGGATAATTTTAAGTTTATTTTAACCGAAGCAAATGAAATGGGTCTTTATAAACCACGAGACTACAAAGAAAAATCTCAAGGTTATTGCGGGATGAGAATAACCGACAACCCGTATTATGATATGTAAATACTTACAAAAACCCCTTTATGAATATAACTAAATCGTTACACAACACATGACAATGAACCTTCTTAGGATTTGATTTTTTTCCTTTTTCTGTAGAAAAGAGAGATACCCATGTTAATAATTCATCATTTCTCTGTTTTTTAATATAACGATTACATGCCCTTTCTTCGTGTATTGTGTTATATATTCTTTCATTTCCGTCGGATCGTTTTCTATTTACAATTTTATCAACAACTCCACTTGTAAGCATTTCTGAATACATAGATCTAGATATAATATTTGAAAACATGAGTGACTTTATATAATGTATAGTAAATCTATAATATCGATCTTCTAGTTCTTCTTCTATACCGTCGTGTATATCACCATTACTATCACTTCTTACTCGTTTCATATTACGTGTAAAATGTTTTATTTCTTCATTTTGTTCCATTCTGTGATATTGTAAGATTGGAGAAATCATACAATATCAGTATAATATTATTAATTCTTTTAATTTAACCAATCACTTACATTATTTTTTGTTTTCACAAGAGTGTACATTAAGACTGCATAAGTTGTTGTAATTAGAACAATGTCATATACAACCGCATAAAATCCTGCAGCATAAAACCATCTAGAAAAGAAGCTTTTCTTGTCTAGCGGTTTCGATTTATACAGTAAATAAAACGCACCAGATATACCTAATGTTACACATGCAACAATAAACATTCTACTTATCATTCGATTGACATTGACAAGATAAACGACTGCTTGTGCTAACAATAAATAAAAAAATATCAAAAATAGGTCGAGAAGTGTGCTATTTAACATGTTTTTATAATAATACTCCGTTACTAGTTTTTGTTGACCGGTAATAAACACTGGAAGATTCAATACATAAACAATTAGCAACGTTGAGACTATAAAAGTAATTAAATAGGACGTAAAGAGCCATACAAGTTCTTTATAAATTGCCATGTTCAGCCAGCTATTAATATCTGTGTATGTAGTTTACATAGAAAATAATGTGTTCACATCTAAATTAGTCATTATAATATGATAAAAATATTTGTAAAATATATATGAACCGTGTTAAAACTATTTATAAAATACATCTTGTAAAATACGGGGATGTGGATGAACAAGGGTCAATTATTGTCTTTTACGGAAATGATACAGTCTCGACAGATGAACTAAATAGTCAGTTTATAAATGATCCAACAAACTCAAAGTTTATAGATAATGGGTCGGGTGAACCTATTTTTAGCTCAGACGAGTTAGATCACATTAAAAACAAAAATATAAAAGTGACGTTTATTAATCGAAGCATCTATCCAGATGATACGATCTTAACAATTAAACTTAAGGTATTAGAAGAACTCAACACAGAAATAGCAGTAGAAGAGTTGTTTCTATTCTGTTCAAAGAGAGAACAGGTTTTTCCAGTGGATGTTTACAATACACTAACTCAGAACCGCCGAGTTGTTCTAACCAAAAAACGTTTAGAAAACATGCTTGAAAACTTCAAAACATTTGGTGCTACCGGAGACACTATGGTATCTCTTCCAGAAGACAAAGAATACTATTCTTACGAGGATCTTATGAAAACAGATATTTTTAACAAGGAAATAAATGTAACTAGGATGGTTGGACAAAAAGTCTTCTTAATAGATACACATTATCCTTTTCCATACAATCCTTTCGATATGAAACATTTTGACAATCTTCTTTACAGTGCAAGCAAGAATGCAACAAGCACCACAAATAATAACTTGTTACTTGATAATGGAAAAATACAACATAATATGCTTTATGTTGCTACTGCAAAAGATGTTCTGGCCCGAAATAAATCAAAGGGTGAACCGCTTAACGAACAGTATCTATTAAACGTATATTTTCCATCTCTTGTGTCAAAAGGAATTGGCTCAGCATTGCAATTACACGAAAATCATGATGATATCATGAAAGATACCAAACAATTACAATCTGACAACACAAAAAATATATTTTTAAAAGAACACATGCTACATAATATATCTAAACACGTCGTATCTAAAAACATAGACGGGTTTCAATATGAATCAAAAGGATTATTACAAATTAGATTTGCTATTCAACAAACCTTTTCTTTTAATGCCCCACTTGAGACTATATTCAAAATTATTCATACCGACGAAAACATACCCTTTACAAAACTGAACCCAGGTGTTCACCGAGAACCAATGTTTCGACTTTATGGAGAAGAAAAAACAAAAGACAATCGTGTCATACCATCCCTAAATAAGACAAAATCGTCTCAACTTGCATCCCAAATTGGAAAAGCTAAGTGTGTAGCGGCGTATATTGTTGTTAAGGATGAAAAAGATATTGAGTTTGTTTGCGAGGTGCAAGAAAACGGTGACATTATTATTGATATAACATCGTCTTCTCCGATTACATTAACAAAAGTAAATGATCTTATTTTACAATATGCAAATCCTTTCATAAAACAAATTGCAAACTTTCTATCAGAAAGTGGATATAAGTTTGAGTTGTTTTCTGGAATAGACGAAGATAACATTGATATTTTGCACATCAAGTATGGGTATGATGTAATGATTACAAATGATGTGGATACATTTGACTTAAAACGTGTTCAGAAATGTTTAACCCCTGTTTTTATTATTAACTCGTTCAACATATCAGGAAGAGATGGGATAAATATGAGATATAAAAAGGTGTCTAACTTCAACAAAATGACAAGCAAAGAAGCCTTTGTTATTGAACAAATAAAACGCAGGGAGGGTTACCAAGGAGAACTCTTAGTAGAAAACTTAATGAATGCGCACGATATCTCCGAAGATGAAGCAAGAGAGATCATTGCACGTGTTGCTAGTCAACTAACAATAGACACTGGAGGTATTGGGTCAAAGATTATGCGTATACGTTCTAATCCTGGATTTCCTGTTTCTGTTTCAGACTTAACAAAGAAATCACTAAAAACAAAAAGAAAAATTCGTGTAGAGATTTCAGGAATAGACAACATCGAATACATACAATGTATCGAGACTTATATAAATGCATTTTTATCATTATGCGTGTCGTATGATAAGGTATCTAGTTTATTACCCGATGTTGAAACAACATGTAATCTTACACAAAACGAATCAATTATGGGTGCAGATATATTATCAGCAAATGATAAAAATATTGTTAACAAACAAGAACTTATCATAGATGCCGAAAATGAAGAAGTTCAAATAATAGACAATGCACAACCAGTTAGTTTTGATGAAAATGTAAACACCAAAAAGGTCAGCGCGCTTGATTTAATATATGGAAGTGACAGTGAAGAAGATTATGGAGACTATGAAGACGATGAAGACGATGACGATGAAAGTGATATGGAAGGAGGATCTAGAATACGTAGAAACAAAAAAAAAAAGAAAGGAGGAAACTCAACAACCAATATAATTGGCATGCGGTTATCAAAACCCAACCCTTTTGTAAAAATAATGGAAGAAGCAGACAAGGATCTGTTTCTTGCAAAGAGTGACAAAACTGGCAAGTATTTTGGTTACTCAAAAACATGTGACTCTGCTTACGGGCGACAACCTGTTCTAATGACACAAGATGAATACACAACTACAGTTGAAAAAGAAAAGCAGGGAATTATTGATAGATATGGAAGACAAGAGTTTGACGCATTAAATAAAGAACAGCAAGAAGATATAGTTAAAAAAGAAACCCAACTAGACGACAGATTTATTGTTACTTATGGATCAAGTAAAGACACGAAAAATGTGTATGCTTGCCCCAGATACTGGTGTCTAAAAACAAACAGTTATATTCATCCTTCAGAGATGCAACAAAAGGTTGACGAAACTGGAAATACGATGGTTGATACGGACGGAAAACCCATTATGGAACATCCAACATGTGGAGGTATTGTTCCAAGAGGTCAAACAAAAGTGCAGGATGATGGGAACTTTGTGTACGAGTTTACTGGATCCAATAGAATATCAAGCAAAACTGGAAAATACATTGCCAACTATCCCGGATTTATGCCAAGAGATAAACATCCAAATAATAAATGTATCCCATGCTGTTTTAAGTTTACGGAAACGAATGGTGAACTAAAAAGAAGTTTGGCAAAAGTAAACATGATGAAAGACTGTGTAAAAGATATTGAAAGCGACGAAGAGTCCGCATCGGCAGAACCAGTAAATGAAATTGTTGACGCACCAAAAGGGGACGCACTATACATTCTAGACCAAAAAACAACACCGGTTCATCTAGGACGATGGGGATTTTTACCAATCGAAGTTCAATACTTGTTAAAAGAATACTCAAGTGACTATCTAGAAGACCTTCCACGAATGCAGATCAAAGAAAATCTTCTAGTTCTACTACGACATGGCGTTGAAACAAAAACTGGAGAAAACCCACAACACTTTTTGGCAGCTATGGCAGACATCATGTTTTATAATGATCCAACAGACAAAATAACGGTATCCAAGTTTAAAGAATATCTTGTAAGCAAAATAACTCTTGAACGATTTGCTAGATACCAAAATGGTAATCTTGTCCAAGAGTTTTATAGTTCGGTGAATATTGAAAACCAAGACATAGACCCACACAAATCTTCTTCCCTCTACAATGAGATGAGCGAAACATCTTTTCGTAAATTAGTACGAGCATACGACAACTTCAAGGCATTCATTATTGTTGACAGCACAACGGTTGACTATACTTATACCTGGGATTTAATGTGTGATAAAGACATACATCCGTCTCACCCAAATGGTGCAAACTTAGTTATAATTCATATTCCAAACGATGATGATACAATGAAAGTAGAAATATTATGCCCATCTAATCATTATTCTAGTGTCATCTTCAATCGTGACAAACCAACCATGATCGTGGTGAAAAAAGGTGATATTTATGAACCAATATATGCACTCAAGAAAACAAAAGAGTCAATTACATTCCAAAAATACTTTTCACACGAAGAAAGTATTGTTCCAAACGTAACCAACGAAACGACTCCACCCACCGTTATTACTTTCCTTAACAAAGTTGTAAACCCAATCTATCAAAATAAATGCACTCCTATGGCTAGTTTACGCCGTGAATATAAGTTCAAATCTCCTATTATGTTGCCAAAACTCATTACATTATTAAATAAAACACGTAGTGTTAATGTAGAAATATTACGACATGTTTTTAACTACTCATATAAAACAGTTGCACTTGAAGTAAAGATAGGCAACACGCAGGGTATCATTCCTTGTTATCCTTCGGGCAATCGGTTATCAAGCGAAACCCAAGTAGCATTCATAGATGATGAAACGTTATATAACTCATATAATGAAACAATTGAGTTCGTTAACAAAGTCATACATATTTTCAAAGACAACATACCCATACAACCAGCATTTAAACTAGTTGAAGATGAAATAATGATTGTAGGTGTTATTACAATTACAAATCAAGTTATTCTATTATCAAAACCAATGGAGATAAATAACGTAAACGATGATATTCCTGTTATGAAACATAAAGGTTTCTCAAAAGACAACACTAACCCAGCGAAAACCTTTATTGATATTCATATAAATAACAACAATTCAGTTGATAATGAAAGAGTAGAATATGTAAATAAAATACGACTAGAAACCAATTTTTTCAATGCATTCCGAAATACAGTAAGAATACTTTTACAAGATTATTCAAACCTAAGTGTTCGCGAAGAGATAGAACATATTATTGATAGTAAAATGACTTTATATAGAAAAAAACTAGAAGATATGGTCTCTCTAATAAAAAAACTAGTAGGAAACCACGTGACGTTCAAAGAAGATATTGATGTATCTCTTGTTAAGAACGCTTCGTTATGCATTAATGCAGATCAAAATACTTGCAGTGAAAGAAATCCTGTGTGTATATTACAGCAAAATAATGAAGATCCTCAGGTACAAAACAATACAAACTGTATTTTGGTTATACCTAAGAAAAACCTCATCTCTCCGGAGATAGACAATGAGACTATTTACATATACAAGATCGCAGATCAACTGTTACGATACGCACGTATTCGGACTTATATTTTAGACATAACGCAGTTCTTGAGTGTAGGGGATTCTTCGTATCAGATGGATAAAAACGAAGTTATATTATCACAATCTTCTCTCAAGAATGAGTATTATAATGATCTTATTCCATACAAGGACACGGGGTATGATAAAATCAATACATTTGACAATGTAAACCCATCCTATATGACAACCACACATACCACAAGTTATGATTATAACAAAATTGTTGAAATGGAAGTTCTGAAACCATTTTCAGAAAATCTAGAACAGCAGCCTCAGACTGAACCCAAATCCGAAAAAACTTCTGAAGTAAAAGGAGGCAAGAAGAATAAGACAAACAACCCGAAAAAGCTTAAGAAAAAAATGAAACTTTTAGAGTAAGCTTTACAAAAGAAAGAAAACATGCGATATGATTGTACTTTTATGTTTAGATATAGTATAAGACTATAATGGATACGGTCAATGCTGTTCTTCAACCTGACTTTCACAGTGGTTATTGTGATTACTTTTTCTACCTGATGGTAATCTACCTCATTATTGGTACCCTCACCGTCGCCGACTTCGCTTTATCTGGAGTTGCAAACATCAAAAACTTTAGCGGATTTATGAGAAACCATATGGGATCAAAGGTTCTCCAACTTGTTACCATTGGCGTTCACTTTTTCGTGATCCGTCTTCTTTACAGTATGTGCGCTCGTTCTCTTCCTGTGAAGGAAGGTATGGGTTGTTCAAATAAGAGAGATGGATTTCGTGAGGGAGGGCCCGATGATGATGAGGATATCTAAATATCCAGATGTTCATGTAGCAATGCATCAATATATGCTTCACAATAATTAATACATGGTAATTTAATATTTAGGTTACCATATATTTCTATCTAATAATCTTCACGCTCGCCATCGCTTCCGTATTCTTCCATTCGCAAGTTCTGCATCGCATCATGGTCTTCTTCCGTAAACCCTCTTTCTAGATACGAATTACGTGCAATTTCTTCCATACGACTATGCATATACTCATCAGATGTCATATCAGCATTTAGAGGAATACCATACGTCATCAACGAACTTGACACAATCTCTTCTTCATTCTCCGCCTCTTCTTCAATGTATTCTTCTTGTCGGCGATTATTGTGGCAATCACGACATATCCAATCGTCATTCTGTTTGCACCATACATTGTCACCGTTACAATAGTTGCAAACATCATGTCTATTACAAATAAAACATTTGTTCTTGATAGATCGTAAATTACAATCGTCACATAAAAACATATCTAATACATTCCTAGTTTCAGATGTTTCGATTACTTCACTGTTATTTGTATACCTAGACGGGTCATACGTGTTTTTTTCTTCATAATTAATAATATTTTGTGTATTTTGTGCTTCGTTACTATTCAACAGTTCACTGGGGACAAACTCAATCTCCTTTAGGTTATAATAATTCAATGATAGATTTTCATAAAAATTATGTGCTACCTCTGCTGTGTAAAACGTCTCAACCAACTTAACAGTATATCTTGTTTCTTGTGATCCGATCATAGCACGAACAATATACTTTCCGCTAATTTCTTCATTTATTGGTTGAGAAGACATATTGTTTGCTACAACATTAACATCTTCACTGCATTGTGTAACGTTTTCAATCGTAGCACCAACATCTACGCTATTTGTTTCACATTCGTCATCACGGGGTTCACGTATACTCGTTGCACAGCTGGAGTTCTCATCCTCTTCTGTAGTATTCACATTAAGCGGATAAGTAATATTATTCAATCTTTGGGTCATCTCAGTAAACGTTGACATAACACGTGATACGACTTCTTCGTGGAGTTCCATTATCTCATCAGGACCCATATCATTATATTGCATTATAGGTTCTAGTTGAATACGAGTTAACATATCTAACTGAGGTGTACGCATTGTCACGTTATGTGGGGTCGGCGGGGATATACGAGGTTCTAGATCATTGTTATCGTGCGCAATATCATTTGGATCTATTATTCCATTATTAAGTCTATTTAACAAATCAGCAATAGGGGGTTCTCCATCATCCCTATCTATTACCGTATCGTCCGAATTAGTTATTTCATCATCACTTTCCTCTTTTTCTTCGCCACTTTCCTCTGTTTCCTCTGTTTCCTCTGTTTCCTCGTCACTTTCCTCTTTTTCTTCATCAAAAGTATTATATCTTCTCATTCTAATTCTTTGTCTACGATAATAATTATCTACATAAAACTCATATTCATCTTCCATGTCAGAAGAATGAAAATCAGTATGTCTTGCAAGTGACAGATCAGCCGATTTAAAGTATGTAACCATCTTGTAATATTGAATGTCGTCTTTTAATTCAACAGTAAAATAATCATCTTTTTCCATAGAATAAAATGGACTATTAAGTCTGGGGACCAAACAATTATATCTTGCAAAACATCGTGTCTTACCATCAGTCGACGTGTTGTGAATAATAGTTCTTTGTCCAAAAGTTTGATTAATAATTGATAATTGCTTAAAACGTTTCTCAAGAAGATCCTCAGATTGGTATTTACGTGGAAGATCCCGAGGATAATATAAGTGATACAAATACAGTTTAAGATATGGTCTCATAATGTCTACTAGTTTTTTTCTAGGGAAGCCACAGGATATGCGAATATCTCCGATATATCGTTTATAATCTAAAAACATCCTCAATACGTATGGATACAATTTATCATGATGTCCATTTTTTACTTCGTTGGTTATTGATCGATCTCTAATAATGACTTCATATTTTGAAACATAGTCAGTAGATTTGAAATTACTAATGAAATATGCATGGAAAAGTTCGTCTATTTTGTAATTATTTGTCTTCAAATAAAAATAAAAATTGTACAAGATGTTATCAGTAATTTTCATATTATTGTAAGGATTTTTTATTTCTAATATTTCTGGAAAATATTCCTCTGTGTTACCTATGCAGGTAACAATAATTTGTTGAAACTCGCTAATTCTGAACAAGTACTTATTATCACTTTGTATGATTACATATACATTTTTATCATTCTCACTTATAGGTTTTAATAATAAATCAAACTGATTTTTTGCCCCTGTATAACGCATCTTTATGATATTAAGAAACTTCATAAGACTGTGGTAATGTTTCTGACACTTTATATACAAATCAAAAACACTTTGTGGAACAACCTTTGGGTTACGTCGACCAATAACCGCTCCAAAAGAATTATCGTTTTTGTTGTATAGTTCACCGTTGTTTTCTGCGCAAAATAAACTAGGGGGGTCTCTATGCATACTCGTAAACAGCATTAATTTTAATATGTTTTTAATGTCTTGTGACCCGTGCGCATATGCCTTATACATCAATGGTCTTAAAAAACGATTATAAAAAATCCAGTCATCATCATCCATATCATACAGTTCAAACTCTGGAACAAACTTTGTTAAGTCTGTATTCATATTCGGTTGTCTCAATACATTTTTGCATATATTGATAAATGTATCGGTCATTATATTGATATGGTTATTTTATATAGTAAATACACTATTATATTGGTGTTATTATCTTTAACTGTATTTGATATTATTAGTTAATAAATTATCCGGCATGAGACGTGGTTAACGTATAAAAATACAATATATACATTGTTAATTGTATTTTTATCATTTATTATCTACAACACCAATTGCCTACCTTAGAACCCTGGATTGTAGTTACTATCTCCACCTGTATCTACAGTCTTTACATTCGCAGCGTTATGATAAATCGACAAGTTATCTTTACTGCATTCATCGTTCGTATCCTCCTTTACATACATCTTGTTAATACGTTCTTCATCTGTCATTGTTTCAAAATCGACCACTTCATCTACCTTTTGCATCTCGGTCATATCTAAGAACACTTGGAAACTGTTTGTTCCAAAGGTTCCTTCCTGGCCACACATAATATTGGCAGACACGCCATGCATCATATCAAGCTCTCCATGTCTAGCTGCTCTCAAGAACATCTCGGGAGTTTCTTCAAAGGATGCCTTGGCGATTGGACCAATGTTATCGTTGTTAATTCCATGACGGAAGATTGAGATCATCTTATTTGCGTATGTCATTCTGTCACACAATAATCCAAGGTGGTGCGCATTTACGTATGTGCCATCAAACTCAATAACATCTACCAGCTCGTTATATATGGATTGTCTCGCAGCCTCGATTCCAAACACATTGTATGTCTCAATGATATTATTACTAAATGTCTTCTTGTAATCAATGTAATCAAGAGCAAGCACATCAATCAGGTTAGACCCGTCAGTATCAAGAACCCAGATTTCCTTCTTTTGGAACTTTCCATCCTTTTCACAAACGTTATCTTTGATCTTTCGCATAATAACTTTACCAATATTTTTAGTACCACGCAATACAATATTATTCACGAGTTCTTCTTGAAACTTTCTTAGTTTATAAATATGGTCAGATTGATCAATAGATTGTACCTTTGAGCTACCTTTTCCATCTTTTGCTACAAGCTTTGAAACCTCATTCATACGAATACGGAAGATAAGCTTATCTGAATTGTAATCAGAATATACACAGTTTACTTCGCTACCATAACTACTACTGATAGCAAAGTTAACATCTTCCATTGTAATGTTCTTATCCAGCATCACATCTGAGTTCAGTTCCATGCGAACAACCCACTTTGACTTTTCAACATTTTGGGTGTTCTCTGTATCATTACACTCTTCCATCATTTTCTCAAACTCGTAAAACTGTCGAATAGTATCTCGATCTTCTTCGATCCTACTATCTTCGTCACGAGGATCAAAACAGATATCAATCTCCTTGATAATCTCACGTAGTCGAGTATGTTCGAGCATATTCATAACTGTTTGCGCTCGTTCTCTTTCCTCTTCATCTTCTTCATGTAAGAAGACAGTAAGCGATGGGTTCTTTGGCTCAGAAGACAATGACAATATCTCTTCAATACGAGGAACACCACGAGTAACGTTTGATTTAGAAGCCACACCGGCGAAATGGAATGTATTCAATGTCATCTGTGTAGTTGGTTCACCAATACTTTGTGCAGCAATCATTCCAACCATCTCACCAGGGTTAATAATTGCCTTTTTATAGTTAAGAATAACAGTCTCAACAAGCAATGTCAATGCAGCCCTGTTCATACGCTTGATAACAACTAACAAATGAGGCGACAAGTTGAAGAAGTATAACATCTTAAATAGTTGATTGGGAACAGCCGAACGAATACCTTCAAGAACTGCATAACCCTTTTCAATAATGGTGTATGCTTCAAGAAGAGTAACATCTACCTTTGAAGAACCAGTAATGTTTAGTTGACCTGCAATGTTGTTGATAATGTGGACAAATCCTACTGGACAATAGATATCAGTGTCATTCTTATTTTTGTAAATCTTCTCCACCGCATCATTTCTCATTTGTATCATCATGTCAATATACTTCTTGTTACGCTTGTTTAATTCGTCTAACTGTTTCGTATGCAACTTCTTCGTCTCAGCATCATAAATATTTCCCAAAATGCTCTTTGACCCCTTAGCATCTGGGATACTGTAGTGTGCATAGATATCTTGAATGCTCATTTCAACAAGGGGAAGTATCTGCTTTTCAACACGGATTGGATCAAAGCTATCGTCGCCATATGTAAACTGAACAATCTTTCCTTTGTTCGTTCTGACAGTCATGTCATAACTGACCATCAAATCTTCCATGCCTTTAATAAGGCGACGCTGTATGTACCCAGTAGTAGAGGTCTTTACCGCAGTATCAATAAGACCTACACGACCACCCATAGCATGGAAGAACAATTCCTGAGGAGTGAGACCATTGATGTATGAACTTTCAACAAATCCTCTAGCACTTGGGCTGTCGTCATACTTAGTGTAGTGCGGAAGTGTTCGGTTTTCAAAACCATAAGGTATACGTTTACCGTCTACATTCTGTTGACCAAGGCATGAAATCATAAACGAGATATTCAACTCACTGCCTTTTGACCCTGCAGTTACCATGGTAACAAACCGGTTGTCCTTATCAAGACTGCTCAATCCAATCTTACCAGATTCTGAAGTTGCTTGGTTAAGAATGTTGTTCACTTGAGTTTCAAACTCCTCCTTATTTGTCTTTCCAGTATTATTTTCAAACACATCAAGCCGGGTTTGATCAATCAAGTCTTTCACGTTATTTTTCTTATTTTCAATAACCTTGATAATCTCCTGCGTGGTGCTTTCATTTGACAACAAGTCACTAATACCAACACTAAATGAAGTATTACATAGGTATTCAGTAACAATGTTTTGAATATCATCAACGAAATGACTCACTGCCATATTTCCGTAATCATTGCACACGCGTTGCAACAATCCACGACCAGGGCCACCAAGCACTCCCTTCGTCATCTGACCACGAACATATCTTCCATCTACAATTTCCAACACTTTGTTGGATGTCTTAGCATCCTCGCCATCCTTAAGAGGTTTGGTGTTGTATTTCAAAGACATTGGTGGCATGATTTGAGATAAGAGGTCGAAACTGGATACTCGCCCATCTTCTAACAACTTGCTCTCGTCAATCTTTGTAGACATCATAAGCAAGTTCATCGCACGACGCTTTTCAAATGTGATATTATCACGTGTAAACAAATGACAGCCAAGCATGGAATCTTGGTAAATGCCAATAATAGGGGCATTATTCGCTGGACTAACCATCTGATATGGTACTGCTGCCAAACAACGCAGCTCGGTCTCTGCTTCCACATCTTGTGGCATGTGTAAGTTCATTTCATCTCCATCAAAATCAGCATTGTAAGGTTTTGTATCGGCAACATTCATTCTAAATGTATCACCTTTTTCCATGATCTTTGCAATGTGGCACATCATGCTCATTCTGTGCAATGTTGGTTGACGATTAAACAGGATAGGATCACCATCCATCATGTGGCGATGGACAAAATCACCATCTTCCAGGTTCAAGGTACTTTTATCAACATATCGCAATGTAATAGATTGGCCACCCTTCTTTTCTAAAATCTTTGCACCAGGATGAATATCTGGACCGTTAAGAACAAGCTTCGTCAAGAAGGCTCGATTGCGCTCATTCACCTTTACCGGTTTGGTAATGTTCTTGGCGATCTTCATAGGAATACCAAGTTCTCGAATAGAGATATTTGGATCAGCTGTGATAACAGAACGTGCGCTAAAGTCAACACGTTTCGCCATGAGGTTACCACGCATACGACCACCCTTTCCATTCAAGCGATCCTTGATAGACTTCAAAGGACGACCAGAACGTTGTGCTACGGAAGCAACACCAGGGATTTTGTTGTCGATTTGCGTGGCAACATAATACTGTAACACAGTTGCCCAATCTTCAATGATATTTCCTGCTGCATTGTTGTCGATTTTTTCTTGAGATGTCTTATTTGTTTTAATGATATTACAGTAAATATGTGTCAAGTCATCCTCACTTCTCTGCTGAGCATCATGCTTAACTGAAGGGCGAACTGCGGGTGGGGGAACCGCAAGCACCTGACAAATCATCCAGTCAGGACGAGACCACTTTGGACTGAAGCCCATAAAGGCAACATCTTCATCTGAAATACGCCTGCATATCTTAAGAACCATCTCAGGGGTTAGCTTAATTATGATAGCCTCTCCCTCAGTTTGCTTCCACTCGGCAACAATAGTAGCTAACCCCTCTTTTTGTATTTTACGTGGCTGGACACACCCGCATCCACATTCAGTCTCGTCGCCACATTTCTTGACATTGCTTGCAATAGGAAAGATATACTTCCAGCGAGCATCGCCATCGTATTTCAATGCATTGCTATAGGTTTCTTTTGAAATCTTCAACTTGCTGCATTTAAAGCAGACACATCTCAATATTTTTATGATAGATGGAAGGTATTGAATATAATATACTGGTTTTGCTAATTCAATATGACCAAAGTATCCAGGGGTTTTCAAATAGTCTAATCCATCCGTAAGGCATATAAGTCCAGGTTCAAGAACACCCATTCGAGGGTCAAATAATCCTCCAATAACAGGCTTATTGTTAATATACGTGTCACGACTGGTGATCTCAGCAACCGAAGAATTGCGGATTTCATCAGGTGACAGTATGCTAAACTGAATACCTAAAATCTTAGAGGGAACGACATTTTGTGTTTCTGTCATGGTTACCTTCCTTTATAATAATGTACTATTTTTAGATTGTTATACGGATCAATTTACATAACTATTAATTGATGTGAATATTACTAAGTTCTATTTATAATTATAATAACGAAGATGTGAACCAAAAAATATTGTTCAAATATATACAAGACATCCAATGGATACAAAATCTCTTCTGAAATATAGTGTACATATTTCACTCCTCGTTCAGATTTTAACTGGTTTAGGTAACGTGTGGATTTTACAATATAAAACCCCTGCTAATGTTCGTATTTTACGTGAACTTGTGTACGCAGAACTAGCCGTTCAAATTATAGAAGTTATGTTTTACATTTGGCTCACCTATAATTTATTAACAATATCCAATATCACCCCAAATAGATATTATGACTGGTTGTTTACAACACCTACCATGCTAATAACAACAATATCATACTTTATATTTTTAAAGTATAAACATGCAAATGTAGACACTTCAACGCTTAGTATCGTAAACATAGTAAAGAAAGAACTATGGCCAATCTTATCTATTGTCTTTTTGAATGCAATCATGCTTTTATTCGGGTTCCTGAATGAAATTAAAAAGATAGGTACACAATTGGCCGTTACATTGGGGTCAATTGCCTTCTGTGCATATTTTTACATTATTTATAAACAATATGTTTTAGGAGTTGAAGGAACAGACACTATCTTTTATGTATTTTTTACTTTGTGGTCACTTTACGGAGTAGCAGCACTTCTCCCATACGACTGGAAGAATATATCATATAACATACTTGACCTTTTTTCGAAAAACTTCTTTGGTGTATTCATAACTGTTGTACTATATGGTTACGTAAAGTAAATCGACATTTTACTGTTTAAATATATATTTGTATATTTCATTATAATTATACAAATGTGTAAAGTTTTAGTTACAGGTGGTTCAGGATTAGTAGGTAATGGAATACAAAATATTTATAAACATACAGAATATTCGGATTATGAATATATATTTATGAGTAGTAAAGACTGTGATTTAAAAGATTATCATTCGACAATGACATATTTTACATTAATAAATCCAACACATGTAATACATCTTGCCGCAAATGTTGGAGGATTGTTCAAAAATATGGCACAAAAAGTACAGATGTTTGAAACAAATATGCTAATAAATACAAACGTTCTACAAGCTTGTCACAATTGTAATATTGGACATGTTGTTTGCTGTTTAAGTACATGCATCTTTCCAGATAAAACTACATATCCTATCGATGAAACTATGCTACATAATGGCGAACCGCATCATTCTAATTATCCATATGCATATGCTAAGCGAATGTTAGAAATATTATGTAGATCTTATAACGAACAATACGGATACAATTATAAGTGTGTTATACCAACAAATATTTACGGGTCTCATGATAACTATAACTTAAATGATTCACACGTAATACCTGGATTAATTCATAAATGTTACAATGCTAAAAAAAATAACGAACCTTTTGTTATTGCTGGCACCGGGAAACCTATGAGACAGTTCATTTACAGTAATGACTTAGCTGAACTTATTTTATGGGTGTTGTTCGACTACAAAGAAAAAGATCCTATCATATTATCTGTTTCACAAGACGATGAATTTTCAATAAAAGATATAGCAATGATGATTGCAAATGAGTTTCAATATACACACAATATTACGTTTAATGATAAGTATTCGGATGGTCAATACAAAAAAACAGCCGATAATTCAAAGCTTATGAGTTATAGACCACAAACAAAGTTTACTAATATTCAAACTGGAATAAAAATGACTGTTGGTTGGTTTATAAATAATTACAAAACGGCAAGAAAGTAGAATGTCAATACAAGTATAAATTGATCAATAATTTAAAGCTTATGCTATAACATAAAAGAGTATTTATTAGGTTTTACTAAAACAGAATGGGTCGCAACAATAACGATAACAAGGGAGGTAAAAAATCCCCAAGATCAGAAAAGGATACAAAGGACAAAAAGAGAGGAAACGCAGATGACGGAGGAGATGATGAAGAAATTATGGACGAGCTTGAATATAAAAAGTTCTTGCACAAGTTGTTTCCTTCTAAGCATTTGTCTGAAAACGTAAAGGCCGGTGAACGCCTTAAAAAAGTTCTCAAAAAGGATGCAGATGAAATTTCTGCAGAAGATCAAGAAGGTTCAGACTCTAATAGCGAGGCCGAAGATGAGGTAGTTATTAAAACGAATAAAAAAAATAAGGTCGTTTCTAAGACAAAGAAAGACAAGGTCATTGAAATCTTTGAGGAAGAAGACGATGAAGATAATGATGGAAATGATACAAAAAAGAAGACAAAGAATAAGAAGGAAAAAAGAACATCCAAGGCGACCGCAGGATCATCATCTGGTGGAGGAAACTATAACATTATCTTTACAATCGGAGGCGAAGAGCACGAAGAGGATGAAGAATATGACGAAGATGAAGATTCCGACTGGGAAGAAGAGTCTGAATACGGAACAGAAGACGAAGATGAAAGCGTATCAAGTGTTTCAGATTCGTCAGATGAAGATGAAGACGATGAAGAGGAGGAGGAGGGGGAGGAGGAAGAAGAAGAAGAGGAGGAGGAAGAAGAGTATGTTGAAGAAAAACGTCGTAATACTCGTAGCACAACTAGAGTAAAGAAAAGCAAGTCAGAAGTTGACCTAGTTGAAAAAGGAACATCTGAAGGTGTAGAACAAAACAAAAGCGTTCTTGATGCTATGAAAAAGTTGTGTGTTGAAAATCCAGGAAACAAACTTCTTCGAGAATCTATGAAAATGGGCATTGAACACTACAACAGCAAGGTAGAAAAATCAGAACGCCAAGTAGAAAGAAAAGAACAAAAACAAAAGGATAAAAATGCACGCATCTTCAAGAAGCTACTAAGAAATAAAAATAAAACAAACGACTACACATTCTTTGATGGTCTCGAAAAGGAAAAGCAAATCAAGCTAATTAAAGAAGCCAGAGAAGTGAATAAAATCTCTAATATTGAAACACCATATCGTATCAATCTTCTACAATCAGATATACCACATGTATTCAAATCTATCGCATTGAAAAAGCTTAACTCCCTCAAGTATATGGAGCCTGGAAGCGGCGAGTTTTATAAAATCAAGAACTGGGTGGACACATTTATGCGTATTCCATTCAACACCTATAAAACACTTCCAGTCACAATGGAAGATGGCGTAGACAAGTGCCACGAGTTCATGGAAAATGCACAAGAAACTCTGAACAACGCGGTATATGGTCTTGATGATGCTAAGATGCAAATTATGCAAATGCTAGGTCAGCTAGTAACAAACCCACAAGCTATCGGATCGGCGATCGCAATCAAGGGTCCCATGGGAACTGGTAAGACGACCCTTGTAAAGGAGGGTATTTCAAAAATCCTAGACAGACCATTTGCGTTCCTTGCTCTTGGAGGTGCAACAGATAGTAGTTTCCTCGAAGGTCACTCGTATACTTATGAAGGAAGTGTTTGGGGTAAAATCGTTCAGATCATACTCGATAGTAAGTGCATGAACCCAGTTATCTACTTCGATGAGCTAGATAAGATTAGTGACACCCCCAAGGGTGAAGAGATTGCGGGCATTCTTACACACCTCACAGACACAAGTCAAAATAGTCAGTTTCATGATAAATACTTTTCAGAGATTGACTTTGATTTAAGTAAGTGCTTGTTTATCTTCAGTTACAATGACGAAAGCAAGGTGAACCCCATCTTAAGAGATAGAATGTATCGTATTCAGACGATGGGATACGATGTTAAAGAAAAAGTGGTCATTTCAGATAGCCATGTCTTGCCAAAAATTAGAGAACAGGTTAGATTTTCGAACGAGGATGTTATCATTCCAGAAGATACAATCAGACATGTTATTACCAATTACTGCGATAAAGAAGATGGTGTTCGCAATCTTAAAAGGTGTCTGGAAATCATATTCACAAAGCTTAACCTATACCGACTTATGAAACCTGGAACAAATCTTTTCAAAAAGGAAATGTCATTAGAGGTTACATTTCCCCTTACCGTAACAAATGAAGTTGTAGATAAACTTCTTAAACGCAGTGGCGGTGCATCGGTGTCGCACACAATGATGTATCTATAAAAAAATAAACTTATATGTAATCTATATAAATAGATCTTTTTTTACTATTATACTATAGCTATAATCATCAATACATATGTCGCAACATGTTATTAAAAAGCCACAGCCTTCGCCAGAAGGAGCCTATGCGGACAAACTGTCTATTTCAGCATATCGAAGGGTTATCGCAAGTATGCAACAACAACGAACTGTTCTTCAACTTAATAGTATGATTGGACAAGATCCCTCCAGAAAGGTAGCAATGAAAAAGATAGACGAACATATTGCTAGCCTAGAGAATACACTAAAAGGTATGTGTAAACATAATTATGTCGAGGATTATATCGATATTGATCCAGATAAAGGAATGCAGATAACGTATTGTGACAAATGTTTTCAAACATTTCCAAATCGTTAACACATGTGAGAAATAATTTCATAATAGATATAATATATTATGAAATT
>Ga0209533_1000900_pt1 | contig 28176 bp, 28 predicted proteins | sample COG_04_FD_184748 | JGI IMG/M metagenome (GOLD analysis project Ga0209533, IMG submission 184748) | Pelagic Microbial community sample from North Sea - COGITO 998_met_04 (SPAdes) (version 2) | ecosystem: Environmental > Aquatic > Marine > Neritic zone/Coastal water | place: Helgoland, sampling...
CATAATTACAAATTATTGAAAACAGAACTATCAATTAAGCATTTAGCAGGAGGCAAATCGTCTTTTTCGTTATCTTGATTATTTTTTTTTTCATTTGGTTCAAATATAGACCTCCATTTAGTATCACTCCCATTATATTTATTAGAATCGGTTTGTATAATGCGATAATTACATTTTTTATAGAATCGTTTGCGTTGGTTCCATTGATTTTGGAATATATCATGTGAATCCACGATATCAACCACAATCGGATTTGCATGTTTTACCCGCAAAATGCGTCCAACAGATTGTGTAATATCAGTTTTAGGTGTAACCATGACTAATATAGAAAGGGTTTTGATGTCAAGTGCTTCCGCCGCCATAGCATAGGTAGCAAGGACGATTTTTTTGGTTTCAGTTTCTTGAAGGTCTGATTGTTTCATTCCACCCACATAATACCCAACAGTAGCAAAATTACGAAATGTAATTGCATCAAATAAATAAGTCAATAATGAACGGTTATGACATAATATCATGATTTGAGAATCAATGGTTTCTTTAACAAGGTCTTCAATCGTTCTTACAATGAAATCGCTGCGTGGTCCAAATCCACAAAGTTTTGTAATCATAGTGCTATACTTCGGTTTTCCGCGATAATCTAATTCCGTTTCATTAAATTCAGAATCCCCAGCTTTGTAATGAATTGCACGCACACAAACCGGGTCATCGTCATTCCTTGCTTCATTATATATTCTTTCTCCAATGAACATGAAAAGAACCTTGGTCAATTTATCTTTTCTTTCTACAGTTGCAGATATACCCAACATGTAGGGAGTAATCGTTTTAAATAGAGTTCTAGAGAATTGTTCGCTACCAATTCTATGTACCTCATCTACAATAGTGAGCCCAAATGAAGAGAAAGCATTAGAAGGATATTCTTTATCGTAGATGGTTTGAATCATACCAATAACAATATCTTTATTATCCACATCAAATGTTCCACCTTGTATTTTACCAATACGAGTCCCAGGCAAGAACTCATTAATCCTTTCAATCCATTGGTTCATAAGAAATTCTTTATGCACAATAATGAGTGTTTTTTTTTGAAGAATGGATATTATTTTCAAAGCCATAACAGTTTTGCCTCTACCACATGGTACTTCTAAAATCCCCCCAGATCCAGGAATGCTATCTTCTGCAGTGCAAACATTTTGTTTGACATAATCAATGTAAATATTAACAATGTTTGTTTGGTAATCGCGTAATGTTTTAGCAAATTCTACTTCAATATTGTCTCCAGGTTCTAAATCGGTTCGTACAGGTATCCCATATCTACTTATGCCATAAAACCGTGGAAGGTATATTTTATTTGCATTTTCCCTATATACAGCAAAAGCAGATGCGTCAGGTGCGCCATATGTAGTTCCCATAATTTGTGGTTTCACATATAAATCTTTATGAAGAAAATCTAATTCTTCTTTTGTTAATAAAGATTTAGAAATTGTATAACCTTTTTTGCCAATGTGTGCATTATTACATATAAGCTGTTTAAATTCGCAATCGGGTTGAGTAATTTCATTTTTTTTTGACGACGGAGTTTTTGATATGATAATCTTCTTAGTTTTCTGAACGAATCTATCCATGTCGTTTATAGAATAGTAATGATATAATTTACTAATACAATATTTAGGAGATTCAATTTTATAAGGCGTTCAAAATAAAAGATTTCATGTAAAAAAAAAACGTCGTGTATAGTATATAATGAATTTTCTGAACAACTTCAAAAAAATGTCCCAAATAGAGATGATATTGGCAATACTCTTTGTATTGTATATTGTGCTCCCTGTAGATATGCCCAACATGATTTCTCAAGGAGTAGATACTTCATTTGGAATGATCGCAATCTTTGGTTTAGCTGTCTATATGTTCTTTAATGTAAATCCCGTTTTAGCAGTATTGTTTGTTTTTGTAGCCTACGAGTTACTAAGAAGAAGCAGTAAAGCAACCGGAAAAGAGGTAATAATGAAACATACACCTAGTCAAAAAAAGAAGGACGAGAAGATGAAAAAAATGAATCCTGTTAAAAAGGAGACACTGGAAGAGGAGATTGTAGATAATATGGCTCCTGTAGGAAAAAGTGATATAACATCTTATGTTTCCAGTTCATTCAGTCCAGTAGCTGAAGATGTTGGTACGGCATCAGTATATTAGATATTTTATGTAATTGAAAAATTTTACATAAAATATTAGACAGTAACAAACAATCAATCTTTTGATCCTTTAATTAACAAATAAACTAGCGGTGTTAAAATGGTAGTATTAAAAAATAAGAATTCGCTTATCCAGAATTTATTGTCAGAAACTTTCAACAATTTCAAGAAAATAGAATAAATAATAAAGAACGTAATCCATAAAGCAGCAAAAGATATTTGTAACGCATGACCGTATAACAAGAACGGGAATTTAAACATCTCTTTAAAACTAATATTGGTAGCTTCGTCGTCGTCCGAATATTCAAGAGAAGTAGAAACGCCATTTTTCAATACAGTCATAAAATCCACATCGCGTTTTTTCAATTGTATAATAGAATAGCCAAATACAGAAATTGCAATCAATATCATAAAAAACAGGGTGAATATACCCTTGCCTTCTTTTGTCATTCCAATTCGTAAATAATGTAACATAAACACCCCGATTGCAAACATTAATAAATAGTCTGCCATGCGAAGATATTTTTTATATTCAGTTTCTTCATCCCTCCAACGAATGATATTGGTGATAATAGCTATTTTATAAATGGATGGAATAGCAAACCGACATACTGCCGCAATTAAAATAAACATGAAGAAATGGTTGATGGTTTTGTAAAAGTCCATTGTTTGTTTCTTCTTGCCGTCTTCAGACCCGATTACAGTAGTGACCGCTGTTTCGGTTTCATCGCTTTCATTTACAGGTTGGCAATCAATATACACATCTTCCATATTAGTGTTGCCTTCTCTGGTAGGTTTTCCGAAAAAGTTTCCAATGAAAGTTTCGGTATTATTTTCTTGATCATTACTATTTTTTTTAGATGACAATGTTTTTCTTTTATTGAATTCAATCATACTTACTTTAGTGGGAGCAGATTTGTCAAACAGGTGTGTTGCAATTGACAGAGTATCTTTTAAAAATTTGGAAGACGCAGAATTAACAGAAATAGTTTTAAAAAATACAAATACATGGTCATAGTTACTTTCGTAATGAATACATTTTTTTTGTTTTCCGATTAAATTATTGAGATTGAAAGTAAATTCATTTGGTTTGTCATTTTCATTTTGTATGAATGAAATGAGATCGTCCAGATCATTGGATGGCTTATCATCGTGCTCTAATAAATAGCATGTGTAAATTTTCTGATTCACGGCGGTTTTTGGCTTATGTTCAATAACCATTTCTCCAACAATTGATTTATTCGTATCTGTGACATTTGCAATGTTATCATGAATCAATCCATACAAATATATATGTTGAGCAGAAAACCCCGTAGGATTTAATGCCGAATAATTTAAATTAGGTTCTTTGTTAGACAAAGTAATATCGTAATATAATTTCGGCGTTTTGATATGTTCTCCTTCAACTTCAATGGGTTTGAACATATTTTTACGCGAATTAGCAATATCATTAATTTTTTTTTCAAAATGACGTCTATTGATATTATTTTCAGGGTAATTCAATTCAATGGTTTGATTCACTACATTAATATCATCTGGGTAAAAAAAAGACATAACTAAACTATAATATAATATTATAGTTTATTTTTTCAAATTAGAACAAATCATCTAAAGTAAAGGAATATACTGAAAAGTGCCATTTTCGTAAATAGTGGCACGAAACGTATCGTTATATCCTTCTACATATACAACATCGCCGTTATATACTTCATCGCATCCGTATTCACCCGTACAATTTTTCCCATTGACACTGATAGGCAATCTGGTATTGAGGTTACCAGAGCCAGACACCGTATAATATTGCCATTTGTCGCGTCCAGCCATTGTACGTTTTCCCATAAGAGGCAAAATCATATCCCCAGAAGCGTCATTTGTACGATTTAATATTCCAATCTGTTGATATGAAGTGGGTAATCCCCGTGTTTCAATATTTACGGGAATGCCCCTGACATCACTGGAATCACCCGGGTGATACATGTTATTTTTCAAAGGAGGTTTATATGGGTCATTGAACATATCTTGTTTGCTGGAGATGGGCAATAGGATAGGAGCATTATTAGTAGTATTTAAATGAGTGTTCATACTAGAATATTGTTTTTTTGAAGGTAATAAATCGGTTATATACCAAATATATAGAGCAACCAGAACAAGTATAATCAATAAAACCAGAGTGACATTTTCAATGCATATAACTCCAGGAGCACATTTTTTTGCCATATTATATATAATCTGTACATATTATTAGACATCTTGAGGTTCTTTTACATCTGGAAAAGCAAAAACTTCTTCAAATTGCTTTTGTCCTTTCATAAACTTGTCTTTACTTTTACCAAGCATTTCTGGAATCTCTTTTTCAAAAGTATGTTTGACTTCTTTTGATTTACGATTGACGACATCATCTTTCAATCTAATACATGTATAGCAGTTTTCGCGAATATGTTTCGGATAGTGAATTAAGTGAAACCCAATATACGGATACAATTGATCATTCATCGTTTTCAATCCGTTCCAAACTTGTTTTTCTATTGCATATAAATTGATAGCTAAAAAAGTGCTAAATGCCCACAATATCAATCGTATGGGTAAATATAACATTTGTCCAATGATATCAAAAATATAAAACGGAATGCAGCTTAACAAATTAGATGAGAGTTTAACAGCACAATTTAAATACGATTCAATAAATACAGATACATAAAATACCAAAGACGATACACTATTAAAACCTAATTCAAATGCATATCCAATTGCTATGAATTCTTCTATTACTCCATTAAATACATTATCAAATGAAGCACCAAGATTGCGGAACCGTACAGGAGATTTATTAATGAAACATACTATTCGTACAAAATCAAGAATCATATCATCAATGCCGCTCACCATGTCCATAATAGGTTTTTCAACGTTATCTTTCATAAATTTGGAGATAGGTTTCATCACTTTTTTGGGGAATTTTTTCATGTTTTTGTCCATATTATCAATGCCTTTATTCATGTCTTTTGGAACTTTCTTAAAAAAATTACCTGCATCACCTAAAACCCCGCCAAACACTTTATTAACATCTTTTCCAAATCCTTTTAAAGCGTCTTCTACAACTCCCATTTCTTCTAATCTAATATTACATTAGAAGAAAAAAATACTTATTTAACCCTCCCAGGAGGTCTAGCTCGTGGCATAGCAAGCACTTCGTCAAATTGACGTTTCCCCCTTCTGATTTTTGCTAACCCAACATTTGTAATTTCCCCATTAACCATATTTGGAATTTTTTCATTGAATGTATGATCCACCACGTTTGCTTGTTTTTTGACAACCTCTTTTTTCAATCGTATGCAAGTGTAGCATTGTTTGCGAACAGATTCCGGAAAATGAAAAATATGAAACTGCATAGTAGAAAAAACAATTTGATCAATTGCTAACATACCATTCCATATACGTTTTTCAATATGATAAAGATCCAAATTAAAGTATAATTTTAAAAACCATAATGACACTTTTACAGGTAAATATAGAAAACGACCAAAAGCATCAACTATATAATAAAAGAAACATTTATGTATATTAGTCAAAAATTTAACAAAGCATTTCAAATAAGAATTTACAAATACAGCTGAATAATTTGTTAATGTGGAGGTTTCCTTAAATCCTAATCCAGCTGCTTTCATAATCAATTGATACTGTTCATCAATGCCTTTAAAAATATTATCAACCCCACTTACCGCGTTTGAAATGCGGTTAGGAAAAGTTTCTAACAAACACATTAGTTTTTTGAAATCGGCAATCATTTCATCAATGCCTTTCATCGGAGAGGTAATTGTTTTTTTTAAATCTTCCATAGCCTTTTCCATGTCTTTTCTAATATCATCCCCGATGCTTTCCAGTGCTTTTGGCAAAGCATTCAATGACTTACCAATCTTACCAAACTCCTTATCAATATTTTCAAAAAATTTTTCAAATGGTTTTTTAACAGGATCTAATAAACCAATAAAAAATTTTTTAGCACTGTCCATCGCGTCATTAATAATTTTACTCGGGTCTAATGAACTACCTGCCTTTGAAACTGCTTTTGCTGCTTTCTTAAAAAAAGGTTCGTACAATGCTTTTTCATGTTTGTATCTAAAAAATAGAATTATGATAATAATCAAGGAAATAATGAAATGCAAACCATATTTATTTTCTTTGTATAAAATTTCAAATATATCTAAATTCATATGGTTAATCTATATAATGTGAAGAGAATTATTATATAGATTTACTGGTTTTTCTTGTAATGTTCAAATTTCGTAATGAAATTTTCGGCTTTTTCTAAAAGAGGGTCAATCTCTTTCATATTATTTAAAATATTTTTCTGAATAGACTGAAATTCGTCAAAATCGTTTTTTAACATATCATATGTTTCCTTTTTTTTCTTTACGTCTTCGTCATCGTCTTTGGTGTTGGCGTCGTCAGTCTCTTCTGCCATTTTTTTCTCATCCGTTTCTTCTTCCACTTCTTTCTCGTCTGCTTCTTCTTCGTCATTATTTTCAAGTCCCTCCTTGTTCTTTTTATTTTCCATTCCTTCTTTTCTAACTAGTTTGTTTGCATATTGCAATACATGTGTAAATACAAGAGCAAACAGTAAAATGATAATCATATTTTTGTTAAAAAAACTCACTAAAAATCCAACAATGACAAATACGATAACAGAGTTGAAGTCTTTCATGTTAGCAAGATTGAGAATATCTAATAAAGCAACAATGACTAATACATACAAGACAAATTTGTTTTGTAATAATGATTTCAACTTGAAATTCTTAACCTGTTTTGTTATTTTAGATGCAACGTTTTTCATATCACGTATAATATATTCAATGAAAATAAATTCCCATTGAATTTATGTGGGTTTAAATGTGTTCAATGTCTTCAGAATCATCCATTTCATAAAGTTTTGGTACATCTCCGCCGTATATTTCTAAAACTTCTTTTACAACACTTTCTCGCTGAATGTCAGTGTTTTCAAATTCAACGCTTGATATACTGCTGGATCTCTGTCCCTTGAATTTATTCAAAAAATCATCTAAACCATTTTCTTCATTATGTCTATCGTGTTGTTCTAAATCACCGGTTATAACTAATCTACTGTTTTCTCCTAAACGCGTCATAAGCATTTTCATTTGACTTATTGTAGAGTTTTGCATTTCATCTGCAACAATCCAACAATTTTTGAAGGTTCTGCCGCGCATATAACCTAATGGTGAAATCTCTATAAGTTTGTCTTCTAACATTTGTGTGACCTCTTTAGGTGTAATGTAATTATATAAAATGTCGTAAATCGGTCTAACCCACGGTGCCATTTTTTCTTCTAAGGTGCCTGGCAAATATCCCAAATCTTCATCTACTGATACCGATGGACGAGTAAAAATTAATTTTTCATATGTACCCATCAAAAAATATTTTACTGCCATTTCAGTAGCAAATAACGTTTTGCCAGTACCAGCAGGACCAGTAGCAACGACAATTTTTTTGGTTTTTTGATTCAATAGATTATGATAATCCCGTTGCATTCCATTTTTAGGTTGTGTAAATTTCTCTTCAAATGATTTTTTTTCACGTCCTGACAAATGCTGCATTAAATTATAGGATTTATTCATTAAGGTATCGTCATTGTAGTTGTTGTTGTCATATTTATAATCTAATATCAAGTCCTTTTCTATTTGCTTTTTTGATTTGCGTGTTTTTTTTTTAGGTTCAGAATGAATCTTTCCAAGATAATGGTCCTCAGTATTTTTCATCACCTAAACTTTAATATATGTTTGTATAATAATTTTTAGAAATATATATTTATGTCATTTACTTATAAATGTTACTACAGCAATTATGCAATCAATGTATTGATTATATACGCACCGCAGTGTTACAATATAATATATTCAAATATATATCAAATATGTAGTTTGGCTGGTGTAATGCAGTAGTAAAACTGTTTTCAATTATATTTGATGCACATAAATATATTTTCTAAAAGGAGATAAAATCTACTGTATATATTATTTAGGCATACAAATGGCTGAATCTACTTCTAACGAGCTTCTTTTAACCCCAGACGACAACCGCTATGTAATGTTTCCCATACATTACAATGACGTATGGGAAATGTACAAACGCCAAGTTGATTGTTTTTGGCGAGCAGAAGAAGTAGATTTATCAAAAGACTTAACAGATTGGAAAACACTAAGCACGGATGAACAAAAGTTTATAAAAATGGTATTAGCTTTTTTCGCAGCATCTGATGGATTAGTATTGGAAAATTTAGCCGTACGTTTTATGGCAGATGTTCAGTTATCAGAAGCACGTGCTTTTTATGGATTTCAAGTAGCCATGGAAAATATTCATTCAGAAATGTACAGTATATTGATTGATACATATATTCAAGACAGTAGTGAAAAACAAACTTTATTTGAAGCTACCCAAAATTTTCCCTGTATTACAAAAAAAGCAGAATGGGCAAAGAAGTGGTTGAATGATAATCGTAGTAGTTTCGGTGCCCGTTTGGTTGCATTTGCCGCAATTGAAGGTATTTTCTTTTCAGCTTCATTTGCATCTATTTACTGGATTAAAAAGAGAGGATTAATGCCAGGTCTTACCTTTTCTAATGAATTAATTTCACGCGACGAGGCGTTACATACCGAATTTGCGGTATTACTTTATTCCAAGTTAAGTAAAAAGCTTAATAAAAAAAGAATTTATGAAATTATTCAAGAAGCGGTAGAAATAGAAAAAGAGTTTATTTGTGATGCAATCCCATGTCGCATGATAGGAATGAACACAAAGTTAATGACCCAATACATTGAATTTGTTGCAGATAGATTAGTATTACAATTAGGCTATGATAAAATTTATAATTCACAGAATCCTTTTGATTTTATGGAGTTAATAAGCGTAGAGTCGAAGGTAAATTTCTTTGAAAGAACAAATTCTGAATATGCTTTGGCGAACAAAACAGTGGATTCCGATGTATTTGAATTCAATACTGATTTTTAATTGATTTTTCATATAATAATTATTATTATACGAAATATGTGTCCTTATTTTTCTTCCCCATCAACAATCATCTTTTCGTTTTGATTATTGCTGGTATCATTATCATTGTAGATGTCTAATGTTCTAGCACTGGAATCCTTAGAATCTACATATTTTGGCATCCAAAAGTTTGGTAAAATCTTACCTATACCCTTATAATTCTTTTCAAATAAATAACGATAGTAAAATTTTTCAGAATCGTCGGGCAACAGATGATTATTTACTAATGACATAGTTGGGTGAAATGAAACGATTCTATCATATCGCCCTTCATAATCAAGAGGTGTAATTACTGCTTCTGGTAATATTATTTCCTTGAAATATTTATCAGCATGCTCTTTTGTAATTTCATATAAGGATCTGGTTTGTTTTGAAACCCCATCGCTAAATGCTTCTTTGCGACGAAACAATACGTCTCTTGGCAGAAGTTCATTGCCTTCATTGTTTTTAAAATTATCTATATGAAATGCATTGCGTAATAAAAACTTTTCAACAAATACCTCGTCATTATAATAAGCAATGTCACGGGTCTTGCATCGCATCTCCAATGGTATAGATAAATAATATTGAACCCATTGTCTGTCTAGGAAAGGCGTTCTAGGTTCTAGTCCATGAGAGGATATACATTTATCAGAGCGCAATACATCAAACAAATAAATTTTTTTCAAGAGTCTTCTACATTCTTTATCAAACTCAATGGAATCTGGTGCAGAACCTACATACAAATATCCACCTGCCAATTCATCCGCTCCATCGCCATTGAAAATTACTTTTGCTTCACTGTGTTCGGAAATATACTTACCAATCAACCAATTTCCAATGCTTGCTCTTACAGTAGTCGTGTCATAGCTCTCGATATCGTAAATAACATTTGGAATTGCATCTAGAAAATCTTTCTCTGTAACAACTACTTCAGTGTGATTTGTACCGAGATATTCAGCGACCTGTTTTGCATATTTTAAATCTTCTGACCCATCAAGTCCAATACTATATGTTTCTAGGGTTTTCAAATTATGTTTTTTATGATATTCATTTACCAATGCAGTAATCAAACTACTGTCTAACCCGCCCGAAAGCAAACATGCAATTGGTCTATCTGTGGTACAACACCTTTTTTCAATCGCACTTATTAAATAATACTGGATGTTGCGATATGTGGTATCATAGTCATTCTGTAAATTGTTCCGGTACATACATGAACTAAAACCGGTACTGTGGTAAGATGCATTTCTTATATATTTCCATTCAGGCATCAAATTATGAACCATTATAAATGAACTATAACTGCCCGGATTGAACTGCTCAATGTCATAACAGTTATTAGGAAATGTATTTTTGTTTTCATTCTCATAAATGCCATATAGCATTTTTAATTCGCTTGCGAATCCATATAGATTGTTGTCTTTATATTTAGTTTTACCATATTTTGTAGGTTTCAGCATATATAACGGTCTAACGCCATATGGATCACGTGCAACAAACATTTTGGATGCGTTGGAATTTAAACGATAGTCCATTAAACAGAAAGAGAATACCCCATCTAACATCTGCAGTGTTTGTTCAATGCCGTAATATTTATACATGTGAATAATTACTTCACAGTCTGAATCAGTTTCGGGTTCAATGTCCATTAATTTATATAATTCTTTATAGTTATATATTTCACCATTGCAAATCAGTGAAATATTATCAATATAAATTGGTTGATGAGATTCGTCATTCAATCCATTAATCGCCAATCTATGAAAACCAAATGCAGTTTTTATCATGACATTTTTATAAACAGAGAATTCCGGACCTCTATGTTGTCCTTTCATAAAATCATCCTCTATATATTTTACAGACCCGTTATTGCCGAGTTGATTTAATAATGCAAAAATACCACACATAGCTTTAGTATAATCTAATATTCCGAATATCTTTATACTATTTCAATATATCTTGCAACTATTACGTCTATATTTATCATCATTGTGTCCAAAATAATTTGTATGATTATTGTATAAAAATGATTCCCAAGATTATCAATAATTTACCTAACATAGACAAGAGAACAAAAGAGCCTATGCAAAATTTAAAACAATCAAACTTTTATAATTTAGAAACTATTCGCAAAGAGAAGAATACTGAAACGTTTGATGACTACATGAGTTCTTTGTATCAAAAAACTCTTCACTCAAGTGACGTACCTATGACAAAAAAAGGAAAAACCGATGTAGAGATTACCGCAGAAGAAAACGATGACGGGGAAAAGAAATTATCTATATTAAGTGCAATTGCGAGTGATGACAAACCTGTACCTAAAAAAATACCCAATGTGACTGGTGTAGATAATACTGATGCCAAAATAGAGGAAGTGGATACGAAAAAATACAAGCTTGATTGGTTATCAACTGCCTATGTTGGGACTATTTCTGTTATCGGGCTATTTATTGCATACAAAGCGATAAAAAAAACCATCTAATTTATTTTTACCTATTTCATAATGTAATTGTTACATTATGAAAGACATACATTGTCTAATACTTAGAGCTTATACCGTTTGAATAACTCAAGTGCGACTAACCCGCCAAAAATTTGTGCTAAACAGTAGGGCACTAAATCAGCAACTGGTAATTTGCCAGCAGAAGCCATGACAATGGAAACCGCAGGATTAATGTGACCTCCTGAAATATTACTTGTAAGAAGTATAACTAGTGCAAGTGCGGCGCCTATAGCAAGAGGGTTACCTGTAGCTAAAATGACATAGATAAAAAGTGCGGCTCCTAAAAATTCGGCTAAATAATTGTTCATTTATATGATATAGTGGGAAAAAAACAATACGCTATGTGAATAAAAAATTGAATGTTGGATTACTGATATTATGAAAAAACTGTGTTTATTATTATCAAGGGCGTTAATGGATAAAACGGACAACAATGAATCGTACATTCCCTTCGCGTTCTTATCAGTCAGACAAACTGATTTCAAAGGCAAAGAAGAGTATGAGAAATTCCTACATATCAAACTCAAGCAAAAGATAAAAAAGTTGGAGACCCGAATAGAATTGCAGGAAGAACGGATATTCAAACTGGAAGAACAAATAGCAGAAATGACATACGGGCGATCGGAACAATTGATAAAAATGCAAAATGTAAGAACAGAGTCACTAGAAAATGACGTATTAATCTTGAAAAAAATGGTAAATGATTACATAATGTAATACATGTGTCCATGGAAAATTGATATAAATATTAGCTGAAAATTAGTTTCAAATAACTATACAGATACCCAATAACACTAATATGTGGTTTTTGATATATGTGCTAATTTCTTTTTACACATTATATTTGAATATAATTTATCAGTCTATTCATGCGACCGACGTGATAATTGAAACATTACAACATCATAATATAAGTATAGTTCATTCAAATTGCACTATTGAATTCGTCCCCATGCGCAGTATATAATTTATGAACGTAATCTCCTTAAAGCACTCTCAGCAGTGTATCTATTGTTGGAAAAAGAATTTACCATAGACTTGTCAGTATTTAAAGACCCACCACCTATGGCATTGTTTTTTTTCCTTTCTATTACATTAGTAGCAGACCCTTGACCGCCGTACCATTTTTTTTCTTGTTTATCCTGTAACGTGTTTAATTGCGTTTTAGAAGTACGTGTAAATATAAACCGACCCATACTGAAAGATCCACCGCTACTTCCAGTAATATCTTTAGGTGGAGATGCTCTGACAGTGGTGTATAGCATTGAACTAACTGTATCTACATCAAATGTTGAGGTCTTCGCAGATGGACCGGTATTTCCGGCAGAATCTGTATAATTTCTATTCAAAATGATTTTTTCACCATACTCAACCGTATTTTTATTAGGAATATATGAAGCTTTCCATGTGAATCCTTCATCCTCTGTGGTAGGATTGCCCATTGTACCATTGGCTGTAACAATTTGATAATTGCCATTTACATCAAGTGTAATAGATTTATTGAATTTTATTGTAACTTCAGAAGAATCATTTTTTCCGAAAAATTTTTCAGGTATAGTCATTTCTAAAACTACTATAGGTACCGTATCAATAATAATAGAGCTATTTGCAGACAATGATTTTGCGTCACCTGGATATGCTAATGCCAAATCTAAATCATTACCCGCATTATCTTTGATTGTGCCGTCATTAAGATATAGAGATGTACTGTTTTGATAATCTAATTCAATAGTATTATGGTCATCTAAGATAGTATATTCAAAAACTAATGTATCTGAACCAGTACCAGATGTATAATTTACATCGTATCCATCATCTATCACGTTTAATTTTATATAGGGTGTTCCTGTAACATTAACAACTTCATCAAATATAAGACGCAATTCAATTATGTCACCGACCTTATAACTACCATCAGGTGTAGCCGACGTAACATTAATAACAGTAGGTTTTGTAATATCATTTACCGGTACAGAAAATGCACTAGTAACGGTTTGATTGCCAGCTAAGTCAGTTGCTTTTATTTCAAAATTATGAGATGATGCAATATGAAAATTGGCTTCATTTTGTAAAGTAAGAACGCCAGTATCAGTATCTATATTAATCCCGGTATTGCTTAAATCAACTAATCCCCAACTTACATTTTCGTCGGCAGTAACCATTCCTAAATCAAATAAACCATCATTTATAGAATCTACAATATTACTAGTAATTACGGGAGGTGTCTTATCAAAAATAATAGAACTGGAAACATCTGCCTGTGTTTTTATAGATTGATTACCTGCTAAATCTGTTAGTGTTAAACTAAAAGGCATTGGTGATGCATCAGTTTCAGTATCAGTTAAAGTATATGTAACGGTCCAAGTAACATCACTTCCACTAACCGTAGCGGTGGCATTCGCGATGGTTCCAGATAATGAACTTAATGCTTCATTTATGGTAACAGTAATCGTAATGGTATCTCCAACTGTAGCTCTGGTGGGGTCATTGTTAGTTGATACAATGTTGAATGCCGTTAATTCTGGGTTTGTTTTATCATAATTAACTGCACTACCGTCGGTAACATTAGTTTGATCTATTATTGTTTGATTGCCAGCTAAATCGGTGATTGTCAAACTGAATGGTATAATTGCGATATCACTGTCAGTATCTAGTAAAGTATATGTAGCATTCCAGCCGGTTTCACTCCCCGTAGCAGTTATTGTATTGCCGTGTATAGTACCAGACAGTGAAAGTAAATTCTCATCTGATGTAAGATTTACAGTAATTGTATCGCCAATCTCAGCACGGGTTGGATCATCATTGTTGGATACGATGCTTAATACAGTTACAGTAGGGTTTGTTTTATCAAAAATAATGACACTCCCATTAGTTATATCATTATTATCTATATTTGTTTGATTGCCAACTAAATCTGTCATTGTCAAACTGAATGGTATAATTGCAGTTTCAGAGTCAGTATCTTTTAACGTGTAAGTAGCATTCCAGACAGTTTCGCTTCCCGTAGCAGTTATTGTATTGCCGTGTATAGTGCCTGTCAATGTAAGCAAATTCTCATTTGACGTAAGACTTATAGTAATTATGTCACCGACCTTAGATCTGGTTGCATCAGTATTATCTGATACGATAACTAGCGAAGTTACGCCAGGATTTGTTTTATCAAAAATAATAGAACTGGAATCAGTAGTGTTGGTTTGATCTAATGTGGTTTGATTGCCAGCTAAATCCGTTAATGTCAAACTAAACGGTATATTTACGATTTCATTATCAGTATCTACTAACGTATATGTAACACTCCATACATTGTCGGTCCCTGAAGTAGTTGCAGAATTGCCGTGTATGGTGCCAGATAGTGAAAGTAAATTTTCATTTGATATAAGGTTTATCGTAATAGTATCGCCAACAATAGCTTTAGTTTGATCTGTGTTATCAGACACGATAGTCAATGAGGTGACGTCTGGGTTTGTTTTGTCAAAATTAATAGAACTGCCATCAGTTGTGTTATTTTGATCTAACGTACTTTGATTGCCAGCTAAATCAGTTAATGTCAAACTAAAAGGTATAGTTGTGGTTTCATTATCACTATTCAGTAACGTATAAGTAGCAGTCCAATTCTGGTTACTTCCACTAATAGACACAGCCGCATTCGCTATAGTTCCAGATAATGAAGCCAAATCTTCATTTGACACAAGTGTCACTGTTATTACATTCCCAACATTAGCTACACTATTGTCTAGATTGTCTGAGACAATTGTCAATGTAGTTGCTTCCGGATTTGTTTTGTCAAATTTAATAGAACTCCCATCTGTTACCGTAGTAATTGTGGTAGTATTTCCTGCTAAATCAATGCATGGAATAGAAAAGGTAACATCACCATCCGTATCACTAGAATGTGTAGTATATGAGAAAGTATAATTATATTCATCGTTGATATTGCTTACACTATTGCTGGGTGTATCAGTAATTGCGTTTCCCCCTGAAAAAAAACTAGCATTTGGGGTTTGTAACTCTTCATTTGAAGTAAAAGTCAAGGTGATCGTATCATCAGTCTTTGCGGTGGTGGAAGTATTGTTACTTGAAACAATACCGATAGAGGTTATTACTGGTGCGGTTGTATCAATTACATTAATAGTGATAGCTACAGTTGTACTTTTGCCATCATCATCACCATTCCCTATAACCTCTACTGTGGGATTATGTGTCTGAATCACCATATAATTAGCCGGTGCATTCAAAGTTAGGTTTCCGTTTTGATCTATGCTAACATCATTGCCACCGTACTTGATACTCCATGTAAAAGATGTTAAATTCGTAGTGACAGACCCTAATGAAGTATCTCCGTCATTAATAGATGTTAATACGTTGCTTACTGAAATAGTTGCCATTTATAATATAAACAGTTATAATATAAATTTTAAAAACTACTAAAATGCACAATCGCTGGTCAGTGAATTGTAAATTAGTATAGAAAAACATCAAACATCTCTTATTTACCTCCTCCGTGACTAATATCATTATAGTTACGGTTTAATGCACGTTGTCTTTTGTATGTAACATAATCGGACGAATCGGGTACAAACTTTATATTTCCGGAATAACCTTCTACGCCCGTCGCATCACAATTAGATAGGATTGACCCAATATGTCCTTTCCATCCAGGACGACTAGCATTTACCTGATTGGGACCTCCGCAAACATAATTTTTACGAGATAAGAAATCACCTAAATTATTTACGGCACGAAAAGGAGTAATAACTCGTTTGTGTCCATTGATTTCTCCAACCGCATTTTGTTGATTCCATGCACGGCGTAAAATTCCTCTAGTAGCAGACATATCGCCATCGCGCTGACTGGTATTGATTGCCTTGGGCGTATTTGCCATATTTTGAATTATTGACATACTTATTATACTATAGTAGAATATATTTTCTCTAAAATGCAATAATTATAAATCTTTATTCTATTGAAAATCTCTACGTATTAAATTATTGGATTCATCATAAATTTCAGTATAATGAAGTGGTATCTCTAAACGAAACGCTAAATTACTGGAAGAATCATAGTTACGACTTTCGTCTTGTGTATTTAATTCATTAAAAGATGTGTCGTGTGAGGTTTCGTCTGCAGTATTGCTATTATCATTATTTTCTTCTTGATTCGCAGTTTCCCTAATATCATATCTACAAACTGGGCATCGAACATTTGAATTAAACCAACTTTGAAAAGACAATTCATTAAACGTATGTCCGCAATGCATTATTCGCCTTACTTGGTCGCCCTCTTGAAATTCTTCTAGACTGATAGGACATCTATCATCCCTAATTTCTAAACGTTCGCTATAGTCAAGCAATTCGGTAGCATTCTCAATTTGTTCCGCAGTTGGTCTGATTGTTACATTTTGAAACAATGTAGAAAATATATCTGCTGCATTATTATTAGTATTTGTAAATAAATTGTTGGTGGGAGAGTTAATTGTATATGTCAAAACATGATCAAACCGGGAAGGCTGTGTAACATTTGTTCTAGATCTTGGTTGATTCAATGAAGATAAAGGATTTCTACGAGTGGTAGAAATGGGTGTAATTGGAACATTGGGCGTAAATGGTCTAGTAAATCTACGCGGCTGGTTTGTATTTACGTTGGTTCTATCTGGCAATAAAGACATCATTTCTTGAATTGTATTACAATAGTTTTCAAAATTTCTATGATATGAATTCATGTTTGTATTCAAATTGTCTAATATTCGGTTTATAATATGATAATTTGAATCCGCGTTAAATGCCGATGATGCGTTATGTGGAGGTGTATGTTGGGGAGTAGGGGGAGCAGCGTTTGTCTGAGAATTAAAAGTTCCAAATGTAGGAAGTGTTTCCGCACTTTCTCCCAATAACTGATCTATATTTTGTGTTAAATAATCCGTCAAAATATCCTGTAAATCATTTTCAAATTGTGTTTGACTGTTGGTATTTATGCCATTGTTATCCATATTAATAATAATATAAAGATATGTTTATATATTCTAATAGACATAATATAATGGATTTGCGTAAATATCATAACAAAGGGCTGGTTGGGTTAGAAAATTTAGGTAACACATGTTTTTTAAATGCATGCATGCAAGTTATCAATAATACATATGAGTTGAATCAGTTTTTAGATTCAGATAAATATGAAAAACATTTAAAGAAAGACATTCCTGAAACTACAATCATAGAAGAGTGGCATGATTTACGAACAGTCATGTGGAGTGGCAACGGAGTGGTTGCACCGCGTAAGTTTGTCCATCATATGCAAAAAGTTGCAGAATTGAAAAAACGTGATATCTTTACAGGATGGGTTCAAAATGACATGCCCGAGTTTTTACAGTTTTTTATGGAATGCATTCATAACAGTATTTCACGCAGTGTAAATATAAATATAAACGGAAATCCCGAAAATAACGTAGATGACCTAGCAGTGAAATGCTATGGAATGTTAAAAAATATATATTCTAAAGAATATTCGGAGGTGATGGATATGTTTTATGGTATATCCTTTTCAGAACTGGTATCAACCAAAACAGACAAACGTTTGTCAATTGTACCTGAAAGTTTTTTTGTCATTGATCTACCAGTTATTCATCCAAATAAAGTAGCCATGAATCTATATGATTGTTTTGATTTATTTACACAACCAGAATATTTAGAAGGTGAAAATGCATGGTATAATGACGAAACGAAGATAAAGGAAGACGTAAAAAAACAATACCATTTTTGGAATTTTCCTAACATTGTGGTAATTGCACTAAAACGTTTTACACCAGATGGCACACAAAAAATCGCTCATCGTATTGAATTCCCGCTGGAAGGACTTAAATTATCAAAATATGTCAAAGGTTATAACGCAAATTCATATGAATATGACTTGTTTGGAGTATGTAATCACGTAGGAGGGGTATCTGGTGGGCATTACACCGCCTTTGTCAAAAATGCTCAATGTAATTGGATTCATTACAATGATCATGTTGTGGAGAAAGTAGATAATCCAGAAGTAGTCGTTTCCCCATTAGCATACTGTTTATTTTATCGTAAAAAAAATAACCTGCTATAATATAACAAATTGGTTCATAATGAGTAATACAACAACTGAAATTCAAAAGGATTTAGAAAAGGAAAAAGGTGATGTATCTACTACAATTAATACTGGAGACAATGCAGTCCAAAATAATATACAGGACGGAACAACGCAACTAGAAGACAGTATAGATGAGAGTGCTTCCGGAATAGGAAAATCAGTAGAGGATGTATTTTCTGCAACTAATATTTATATTTTAGTAGGTTTTCTTGCTATATATTTTGGGATATCTTACTTTAGAAAAAGTAACGACGGAACAAATGTAGAAGGTCCCAGACGTTTTACTGGAATGATGATAGATATCATGTTCTTTATTATATTAGGCATAGCATTGTTTCTATTTTTATCAACTGAAACTACGAATAAGGATGAAACAATTACAAGTCAATTTATAGAAGGTATCACAGACTATGTAGATAACCCTGCATCGGTAATGATATCTATATTCACATTGATCGGACTATACATAGTTGTGTATTTGTTTGGCATACCGATGGACAAACTGAGCAAGCCAGTTTCAATTTCTATATTAGAAACATTGGCTTGGGTTTCATTGGTAGTAATATTGTTTGTGGATGTATTCAAATATATGTTCGGCGTATCGTTTGATGAAATATTTGCTAAGATTAAAGCGTATTTTAAAGGTGAAACTGAAATAGTTGAAACCGCTCCTGAAAAATGTGCAACAAAAGATCTGGATGAAGAGGATGTGAATGGAGAAGTGTTTAATGTTTCTAATAATTTATATACATATGACGATGCAAAGGCTATATGTAAATCATATGGGGCTAAGATTGCTACTTATGACCAGGTAGAAAAAGCATATAATAATGGTGCAGAATGGTGTAATTATGGTTGGTCAGATGGACAAATGGCATTGTTTCCAACCCAAAAAAATACTTGGGATAAATTACAAAAATTAGATGAAGGCGTATGTGAAAATAGTAAAAAACGTGGAAATAATTGCGGACGTCCTGGTATAAATGGCGGATATATAGCAAACCCTTATGTACGTTTTGGAGTTAATTGTTTCGGTGACAAACCAGCTGCTAGCGAAAAAGATTTGAATATGATGGAAACAAAAAAGGATCAAGTGTATCCCAAAACACCCGATGAACGTAAATTAGAGAAAAAGGTTAATTATTGGAAAGAAAATGCGAATAAATATTTACAATTAAATTCTTACAACACAAAAAAATGGACCGAAAAAAATACAACAAATACAAATAACGCTACAACTCCAGAATAGTTCAGTTTTCAAAAATATTTGCACGACAAATCCCACATTGTTCTCCAGTATATTTGTTATGCTTTCTGTTCTTTGTGATGCAGTCAAAACAAAATGAATGTCCGCATTTGGTTTGGACAACCGTCTTGTTTAACATAGTATTCATACAAATAGAGCAAGAATCGTTCTCCTTATTTGCAAATATATTTTCTTTGTTCAACTCATTATATATTGAATTTACTTTAGATAAGGTAAATTCAATATTCCATCTATTTTTTGTGAAAGTTTCATATCTATTATCTTCCAATTGAATTCTCTCCGCGTATCGGTTTGTGTTGTTATGACTCATCGTGTTGGTTGTCTTGATTATTGATTGTTCTATTATTGATTGAATATAAACCATAATTATAGTCAATTTTATAGTTTTTTCTCTAGTTTTTCAAATAATTCATTGTTGTATATCAACCGTCCTGACGGTTTGTATTGATCAATGGGGGTATAATCCTTACCATTTTTTTTACTTTGATTGTTTGTACTATTATTAAAAAGTTTTGCGTTTATATCTTCATCATCTTCATCCTCGTCTTCTTTTGGAGCATTTTTATCGCCAATTATATCCCCCTTTTCGTTAATTATTTTCCCCGTCTTTTTTCTTATTTCACTACGTACATATGAAGGTACCCATTTTTCCCATGAAACAAATAATGTATTAGGGTGTATATATTTAACTAGAAACCCATTTTCTTCTAACTTCACTACTAAATACCCGATGCAATCTCCTTGTTTATATAAAGGTTCTCCAAATATAAATTCAGGCACTACAAAGAAAATATGTTTATCCTTTGCTTTCGTATTGCCGGTTACACGTATCCTTTTATGTATTCTATTTAAAATTTTATTGAAAATGCTCAATTGTTTTAAATCCTTCTGTTGTTTTTTTTCGTATAACGAGTCTATGTCTATTTTACCAACATTTTCATCATCATCTACAAATAAAAAATTAGACATGATAATTATAGTCTCAGTAGAAAATTATATCTATATTGTTACGTAATATTAGAATGAAAAAGAATAATTGATAACCCATATAACTATTTATCAATTATTTTCATTGCACGTATGAATAAAAGTTGATTTGAATAAAAATTGATTTGAATAAAATTAACATATAGTACCTAAATAAATATATATTAATCTACTAACATGAACAGCTCTCATATCTCTCATATTATCAAAAATGACTATGAATTGCCCATTATTGAATGGCTCAAATTCAACAATATAGGCGCAAATTCCGAAAAAACAACTCAAATTGCCAGAGAAATATTCTGGTGTGCAGCTGACAATCTAATGACCAATGATGATTTTCAGTACATGAGATCATTTATTGATGTAAAACCGTTTATGTTTGAAGAAGGAAATTTGTGGGATAGGATTACTATTTACTTTGAATCGGATAAATATACTAACTTTTTGAAACAAATATTCCATCTTACCCCTAATGGATTAAATACATCCCCAAACGCATGTGCTGGTAAAGGCGAACTTTTGTATCGTTTATTACGCCCAACCAGCAAGCAACCGTCCAGTGGAGATATTCTAGATAACGATTTAAAGATTGAAATTAAGGGCAATGAGGTAAGAATGTCATCGCTTGATATAACTGGAAAGGATTATAAAAATATCACTGCTAGAACTTTCAATGAACATATTCAAGGAAATACTATTTCACGAGGCGGATTGCGTAATCAAGTAGCGTATGAAATAGAAAAAAAACAGTACAACGAATTCTACAAAACAGAGTTCGCAACTAACGAATTGGAAACAAATATTAAATTGTTTGAGAAATTATTGTCGGAATTAAAAATTAACGGTGACATAGCAACCATGAGTAAAAATATATTTGAAAATGGACATTATAATCAAGAATGTTATCAAAAAATCTTACTTAATGACTTTTTCACAAAGTATAAAAATAATATGCAATTTGACAAACTAATGATCATGGGTACAGGCAACGACGTAAAAATTATTTCAAATGAAGATGATTTACAGAAGGTGTCTATTTATGCAGATTATTTCAGAATTAATCAAACTGGACTAATTGGATGGTATATTCAATAATGCATTTGAAAGTTGTTTATGACCAATTTTGAACCGTCCAGAATACATATAATTTGTTTTAAAAGTCTCACTATTTATGTAATTAATTAAATTATCAATATTTACCTTTTTTTTAGGGATCATGATAATTAATCCACCTCCAAAATATTGTACTTTTCCTTTAAAACATACCTCATTTGACCGTGTGATATTGCTTACATAGATGCAATCTTTCCCCCAGTTCTGTTTGATTGTTTCATAATTTCGCAGAGCCCCCCATTCAAACCAATTATTATCATTAAATTTCTTTATTTTTCGGGATATCAGCGAGGATTTATGTGATAACATATATTCATTTACATCGTCATCCTCACTCGGAAAAGATTGTAGCAAAATATACTTATCAATTGTATTTTTACCATTCAAAACGTCTATATTTCCATGTGTATTATTTTTAAATACCTCCTCTTTTCCGGTAACCATTCCAACGTAGATATCAAAATACTCTGAAAATACGGTTGAATTCACTTGTTCTGTTTCAGAGAATGTTAAAATCCCATTTGTATTAATAAGAAATTTTACTTTCCCATTTACTACTATTTTTTTAGGAAGCGACTTGTCTTTACAATACCTGAATACGATTACGTCTATGCTTGCATCTTCAAAAAGTGATTCATTATTAGGATGAATAATATGTGTAAAAGTGCCTTCTGTCATCATTTTGTTAATCAACTGACTTGAACCAGTTAATTTTATAAAGTCACTGGGAACAATGAAAATTAATTCCCCACCTTCATGCAATAACTCATAGCATCTGTCAATAAAATCTATATACATGTTTCCCGAACTTGTTTTTACATAAGGAGGGTTTCCAATAATAGTATGGTATTGTTTGCTTATGTCCTTCGTTAAGAAATCGCCATATACTATCTGTGTTCTATCTATAGAATTCAATATAGGTATATTTTCATCTATTTCATATAGATCAAATTCTACATTTGGATTCCTTTCTTTCGTGTAATCAACCAAATCGCCTCTCCCAATAGATGGTTCTAATATAACGGAGGGGGAATTTAATATCAAGTTAAAAACACTCTCTTTCAAAAATAAGTTTTTTGTGAAATATTGTCCTTTTTCGTGAATGTATTTCTTATTCATTGCAAAGATAGTGTAACAATTGGGTTATGTAATATATGTATAAGATATGTTTATATCAATTTTATATTTCCATACTACAGACATATAAAAATTGGACTCTAACTATGTATATGAATGATGACACCAACCATGTAATCAAAAATCTAGTAATAAGTGGCGGAGGTGCCGCTGGAATAAGTTTTTATGGTGCATTGAAACAGTCAAACCAGAATAATATGTGGAAATTAGAAAACATTGAAAATATATATGCAACTTCCGTTGGGTCTGCTCTGTCTGTAATAATATCCTTACAATACCAGTGGAATGAGCTGGACGATTTCATTATTAAAAGACCTTGGCATAAGGTTTTTAAATTTGATTTGTCGTCTATATTCAATGCTATAGAGAATCGGGGTATATTCAATGTATCTACTATGGTAGATATTTTGAAACCCATTTTGCTAGGCAAAGATATTGATACAGACGTAACTATGAAACAGTTTTTTGACATTACGAATATAAATATGCATTTCATGTGCGTTGAATTAAAAACAATGAACGTTGTAAATATATCGCACAAAACTCATCCAGATTGGAAGCTGATAGACGCTGTTTATTGTTCATGTGCATTGCCTATTTGTTTTGCACCATACATGTATAATAACGACTATCTATGTGACGGAGGATTCAAAGCAAATTACCCTCTTAATATTTGCATGGACGATAATAATTTACCGGAAGAAACCTTGGGCATAGGTTTAAAAGTTTTATTAAATAAACAGAATACTGTTACAGAAGAAGAAAAAGAAGAAAAAGAAGAAAAAGAAGAAAAAGAAGAAAAAGAAGAAGAGGACATTCAACAGACTCTTGAAAGTTTCAATCTATTTGACTATATTATAACAATTCTATTAAACTTGATACGCAGCATTAACTCTCATAAAAATAATAATTCTTTATGTAAGGAAATATTATTTGATGCAAATTTTTATTTATTCAATAAAATGTATGATGCCATTAATGAACAAGAAATTCGTATAAAATTGTTAGAATTTGGCATGGAAACCGCCAACTCAGTCATTCAACATAGTACTTAAAAAACTATCTAAACTTGATGTTGTAATTCTAGATTCAAAATCTATAGTATTGCCATCCTTGATTAATTTTACGGTAGGATAAGAATCTATATTAAATTTATTAATATATTCTGTTGTTTTTGCATCATCTTCATTTGTACAATTGACATCTACACAGGATATCTTATATCCATCTATATTTTTTCCATCTGTAGATTGTTTAAAACTTTCCCATTCTGGTTGGGCTTTTTTGCAATGAGGGCACCAGTCTGCATGGAAAAAATAAATAACAGCACCTTGTTCTCTTCCGTCTGAAATATCATTTGCTACATCAAAACTTTCATTTTTATTAGACATGCGATTATATACATATTGTCCCACGAATACAAATACAATTATTAGGATCAATATTAACATATATTGATAATACGGACGAATATATTTTCTCAATACTTCTACTACGTTTGCCATTCTATATATTGTAGATAGATTAATTTTTCCTCTTTTAAGCGAATTATATGAAATAAATATTTAGACTATATTTTTTTGTCTTTTAACTATAACTAACTATGCCTAACAATACAACCAAAAAAAACAGGAATATGTCAAATAAACGATTTGTTTTCAATTATGATGATTATAATAGTAACGATGGTATGCTAACAACTGTATGGGGACCGGGTATGTGGCATTTCTTACATACAATGAGTTTTAATTATCCGTCAAAACCTACTCATCTGGATAAAAAACACTATCGTGATTTTATACTTAATCTACAAAATGTGTTACCTTGCGGTAAGTGCCGAGATAATTTGAAAAATAACTTCAAAAAGTTGCCTTTTTTAAAAAAACATATGAAAAATCGTGAAACTTTCTCTAAATATGTTTATGATTTGCACGAGACCATTAATACAATGCTTAACAAAACTTCTGGGTTGTCTTACCAAGATGTACGCGAAAGATATGAACATTTCCGTTCTAGATGTGTAAAAACACTGAAAAAAAAAGATAGTAAGAATAAAACAAAAAAGGTACATTTTGCAGAGAAAGAGAGCGGTTGCACTGAACCATTATATGGTGAGAAGTCTAAATGTGTTTTACAAATTGTACCTCAAACTGTTCAATGTGAGAGCTTGCAGATAGATGAGAAATGTATTAAAAAAGTAAAAAATGAAATAATATCAGTATTAAAAAATTAGGAAGCACTCAATATTTTATTTAGGGTAATATGGATTTCTTTATTGTTAGTTTGTTTTGTATTAGATTAAATACAAAACAAAAAGATGTTTATACTATATATATAAATAATATTTACATGATGAAATCAGCTCTTCCATCAACCGAAATTGAATATCAAAATCCAAATATTGAAAAACTTGTGGATGATAATGAACATGATCAAAAAATAGAAACCTTTTGCGATTTAAAGGAAAATATGGAATCAATCGCCGAAATGGAGAATAAAATGTCCAATTCTAAAAAAAATATACCATTTTGGTCAGAAAATCCTAATATACTTTTTCAACAAAAATATGTTTTTGAGTTCTATCCTGTAGATGGCATGAGTTATGCACAAAAATTAAATGCTATCACCAGAACTGTAATTCTGTTAGTTTTGATATTTTTTTTGTATTCTAATAATTTTCGCATGTTAATCATTGGCATTATCACGTTTATGGCTATATACGTTTTGTATTTTTTTCACATGAAAGAAAAAGAGAAGCGTGAGTCTAAGCGTGGCAAAGAAAACTCAAATGAAGGTTTTGCAAACCCAGCGGTAGATTACATGAAAGAGAACGAGATGCCTATTCCCACAGACGTATTTGATACACCAGATTCAAGCAATCCATTTAGCAATGTATTGGTGACGGACATTGACTATAATCCTCACAAAAAACCTGCCCCTCCCGCTTATAATAAAATTGTAGGCGATAACATCTTAACCCAAGCAAAAAAATTGGTAAGTGATGCGAATCCGGATCATCCTGATATTGCCGATAAATTGTTTGGGGATATGGGTAGCAATATGGAATTTGAACAATCTTTGCGTCCCTTTACATCTACACCAAATACTATGCTACCTAATGATCAAGGTGCTTTCGCTGAATTTTGTTATGGAAGTATGATCTCATGCAAAGAAGGCAATGATTTTGCGTGTGCTCGTAATTTAGCAAGACATATTAATTAATTCACGTAAATCAGATATTTTAGGAAATTAAAATGATGGTTTATTATTTGTATTTGAATTGCTAATAAAATACATTCTCTACTTATAATATAAATATTCGTATATTATAAATGGCTAGTTTAACTCCTTATACCTTTCACAATACTGATAGAATCGGAACTGATTCTACCGACCAAACTCAAAGAAATGTTTCTAATACTCAATTCGCAAACTACATGCTTACCGATCATTTTAGCAAAAAAATATCAGATGATCATGTGAAATTTGCCGTTCAACAACCTACCATGTCTTTCAATGGATTAACAAACGGGAATGGACTGAATTCCAATAATGTAGATGCTGAATCTTTGCTATTATTAAAGTCCGAGCAACAACGTGCTTTAGAAAAGTTACAATTGTTTGAGCGACCCTTTAAAACTGTTCCTTATTTAGGAAGAGGTAGCTGTGACCCTGCGATTGAATCTCAGTTACAACAGGGAGAATTGTCCAGTGACAAGAAAAGTGTTTCTACCATTATGGAAAAATCTTTTGCTGCTTACTCTTTATATCCCACTGATGATAAAATGGAAGAACAGGTTAAAGATGCTTCCAATACTGTGGAAGAAGCTGCTTTAGATGGTTGGATTCGTGGCGGGGCTTCTACTCGCGAAATATCCATGGATGAAAATATGCAAAAAAACAACCGTCCCAATGGTCTTTTTTAGACAAAGGTTTAGATGATTGTTAGGTAGATATTTATTATTTATTTGTATATAATATACAAATAAATCGGATAATATGACTACTTCATTGAACACACTAGATATAAATGTAAATAATATTGATTTTGATAACGGCATTCGTGCTACACTGGTTATTGATAATCAAACTATCAATATTTCTATTCCGAAAGATGAAGTTGATAAATTAATTGGTGAATCTAATTCTAGCATGACAGGTGTTGATAAACCGACTGTTGTAGTTGATAAAATAATTGGTGATTCTAATGCTGACATGACCGGTGTTGATAAACCGACTAATGAAGAAATTCAAGAACAAAGAGTTCCAGAAGAAATTCAAGAACAAAGCGTTCCAGAAGGAACTCAAGAAGAATCAAATGAGAATAATCAGAAATTATCTGCCATATTTGAAAATATTATTGCAAACGAAGTTTTAAAATATATTAAAAATAATTCAACACAGATAGATAAGGATAATTTGAAGGATGATATAGAAAAACTCAACAAGAGTTTGGTTGATAAGACTTTTATTCAGCGAGGAGGTGTCCCCCAGTTTGAAGAAGGAGATGCCAATTCTGAATCAGAAACAGATTCAGATGACGGTACCAATTCTGATTCAGATGACGATTCAGATGACGATAATGACGTTCTTGGAAATGATAATAAAACAACACACGAAGATATGATAGCAGTTGCCATTTATGAAATAATGAAGCAAACAACAAGTGCTGAGGCTGTCCCTGCTTCTGAGGATGAGATTGATTCTTCTGGGGCTGAGACTGATGCTGCTTCTGAGGATGAGGCTGCTGACGATACCGCTTCTGATGATGAGACTGATGCTGCTTCTGAGGATGAGGCTGCTGACGATACCGCTTCTGATGA
>Ga0209533_1000902_pt1 | contig 28168 bp, 35 predicted proteins | sample COG_04_FD_184748 | JGI IMG/M metagenome (GOLD analysis project Ga0209533, IMG submission 184748) | Pelagic Microbial community sample from North Sea - COGITO 998_met_04 (SPAdes) (version 2) | ecosystem: Environmental > Aquatic > Marine > Neritic zone/Coastal water | place: Helgoland, sampling...
TGCTCCTTCGTCTTATATGCTAAATTCAACTTACACTTCTTCTCTTCTTTTAATTCAAACACACACACCTCTCTTTTTAGGTGAATTATTCGATTTGTTATATCACGCAATTTTGTTGTATAGTCTTGAAAAGGTTGTGTAATCTACTTAAATACATAAATGCGTACTACTTAATGAGCCAACAAGAATATACGCCAAATCAACCAGAACATTTGATTTTTAATCCAGTATTTAATAGCTTTCCTAATAATTGGAAAAGCTATAAGCATACATATATAGAAAAGCCATATCTAAAACTAGACGGCACTATCGGCTGGGAAAAAAAATATTCATTTCAACCGGGACAACTTTTCATAAAATTAAGAGATGTTACAGATTACGAAGAATATCTTTTAGATAAAATTAGCAAATACACATAATTTATTGGATGTACGAAGTAAAACTAACTAAACGAAGTAACTAAGTGAATAACAAATATTTGTATAGGTGCAAATATAACACAGCAAAATACAATATACTACTTAATACAACGGGTTGTATTGGATTAAAATAATATGCACCTAGAGGTAAAGAGCCATAAACAAAGCCACTAGCATAACTACTATACGATTTGGTAATAAGCCCGCATCCAGCGATTAACACACCCCCGCAACGAAATTAAATATTATATCTTTATCTAACATATATATCATTAGAACATATTATATATATCGTTGCGTTATCTCTCCCTTTTTACGTCTAATTGTAAGGATATGTTAAAATAACCCATGAAATATAAACATAAGCGCAAGTATAATATTAATGAAATATAAATTATAAAAAAAAATTATATTTCAACCTTTTTATTTTTTTAATTTTCCACTTTTTTATTTTGTTTTTTAATTTTCCACCTTTTTTTTGTTTTTTAATTTTTCACTTTTTTATAATTAATTACATAATGTGCTTATATTCGCATAACCTATTGTAAAACTCCATATCAGTTTCAATATCGTCAACCTCGCCTGAACTATCTACCTTATAAATCTCCCAAAACCGCTCGTGTCGAGGAGCACATTCATGTTCCGCTTGTATACGCCCCCATTCCTGGAACCCTTCAGAAGTTGGTTTCCAAGAACACTTTTTTAAGGCTTTCTTGTAAGCCTTGATATCTTCTGCTAATTTCTTCTTTGCTTTCGCCTTCTCGGCCCTAGCGTCAGCCTTAACTTTCTCCTTCTCAGCCTTAATCTTCGCCTTCTCTTCCTTTGCTAATGCCTTCGCCGTATCATCGATCGTCGGTTTCGTTGGCTTCTTTTCCTTAATTGGCGCATCTATGCCTCCCTTTTTAGCGGCCCTGTCGTGCCACTTCTTTAAGGATGTATATTTGTCGCATCCAGCACTATGTCTAAGCGTATACTTACCGCTCAACTTCCAATCGGCGCCAACTGCCTTTTCGCTCATGATATACAAGTCACCATCATTCAGGCGTAAGTCAATGCTATTTCCAACGGGCATGTTCCCCTTAAACCAATTGAAGCGCATAGGATAATTATCCCCACCCCCAATAGTAAGGCATATAACAACGACACGCTCTGTATCTCCGTGAAAGCCAATCCCAGTCTTTTTAAGGTCATAGTAGCGATTGCCTTCAACGACATTGATTTCGACCTTACTCTCGCTATTCCCCTGTTCGAGGGCTTGTTTAAGTTCTTTTCGCAGAAGGCCGACTTCACCATTTAAGGTTGGCTTTTCATTAAGGTCAACGATGCGCCCTTTTCCTTCAATGTATTCGGGTTCTTGCGTCATTCCAGCGACATAGCATAGGTTTGTCCGAGCGAGTTTGTTCATAACCTTACCTCGTATTCTTTTCTCTTCGCCATCTACGATTTCAGTCCTATATTTATTAGGATCCAAATACTTGCTATCCCAATGGTCTGCCGTGCATTCGTCGTAGATCCGCGCAGTAGTCTCTTTGCTCGCCCAATTCCTTACAATAAGGACGCGGCCTTGGTCTTCATCGCCCAATTCCTTAATAGTCGCATTTCCACTCAGTTCGTTAAGATTTAATACTTCGACATCAAGGCCAAGTTGTCGCATTTGGTCTGCCATAAGGTCAATATCGCCGTGCTTAAATCCCTCGCCCTTAACTGGCATACGCCCAATAAGTTGATTGCCCCTATGATTCTCTCCGCCAGGAGCCATAGTCAATGATATTCGCTCGGTAAACATAGTCGCCATAATGTCAATTTGTTGTAGTTATAGATGTAGTTGTAGAGAATAATGTGTTTGTAGCATACAATTGTTGGAGAAGCGTATTGGCTTTTATTTGGTACAAAAGTTTTCTCAATTTTAATATTAATTTCCATTTCCATTTTCATAAATGTTATTAATAATAATTGAATATCAAGTAATATATCAATACATCATTGGCAAGACATAATTAAATATTAACATAAAAAGGCATAAAAAAGTCAACATTTATACTTACAATTATTTTATACTTACATTAAATTCTTGTATTGAGCAAGATGTATATAAAACTGCTTCTGCCTATCAAACTCATCTGGATCCATCATAGTTGCAAACCCTGGCGCCCGCCCCGTCCATATTTCGTAAAAACCCTTAAGATATGCATGGTTTGGAGCACATGTGTGTTTCGCCTGAACTGCTAACCAGTCGTAGAACGATGTATCGCCATCACCCCAAGACAACTTTTTTAAGGCGCGCTTATAATATTTAATTGGATTCGCAATCATATCTTCTGCCTTCTTCTCTTCCCTTATTCTCGCCTTCTCGGCTCTGGCTTTTGCCTTCTCTTCCCTTATTCTCGCCTTCTCGGCTCTGGCCTTTGCCTTAGTATTGGCCTCTTCTTTCGCGTGTTGCTTAGCCAACTCTGTTAAACAAACATCATTGCCACAGTATCGATAATCGCGAGTGATCCAATTATCACACTGATCACATGTATGGTAATCTGATTCTGACAATTGTCCGTCAGTATTATCATATATTGTAGGCCGTTCTGCGTTTGGGTCATAGTATACAATAGTTGATTGAGACATGATATTAGGATTTATGTATTGTGTTCGGGTTGCTGTTTGCTGTGTGTTTAATTATAGATACAGTTGTTGGAGAAGCGTATTGTCTTTTATTTAGTACAAAAAACTCATCAATTTTTATTACATAAAAATATATTTATACTGTCTAATAATTATTCGTATGCGTCGCATATCAGATCTGTTTCTTGATAATATCTACCAATCCAATTTCCGCTGTTGTCATATAGTAAATCTTGACCGTCTATAAAGAGTTCAATACACCGATATTTTTGCTGATGACCGGTATATTTAAATGGTTCTACAGTTATTTCATCCTCGCTCTCGTAATCGGTGTCGGATTCACTTTCTTCACATATATGCGTTTCATGGTTTGCTGTCATATTACGAATCAAATCATCATTTGTGTTTTCATTAATTTTCTTAGGTCTCCCACGAGGTCTTTTGTTCGGTAGTTGTTCTTCTTCATCACTTGTATCAGTCACGACGGACACATCGATCGTGCGATTATTACATATTTCCTGCGACACTTCATTTATAAAGTCCATGTTAAGAGTTAATTTACGATTGTTCGCCTGTTTTTTTATTTTTGTAATTGTTAAGCCATGTTTTTTTAAGGTCTTCTTGTAACATTGTATTTTACTAAAACACGAAGGCTTCTTGTTTTTAAACCCGCCTACTATTCTATCGTGAATAGTGATCTTGTTGAAGTTGAACGAACATATCGTACAATACTGTGTTCCATTCACACAATTTTTATTACACTGAACATAGAGTCCAACTTTTTTTACGATAGCACAGCACCCGTTGCCGGGTTGATTCACATATGGGTATTTTAGAAAGTGATTGTTCATATTTGTGTAAATCTTTGATTAAAAACTAATTATATTATTTGGTTGTACTTTTAAATCAATTTATAAAGGTAGTGTTGTAATTATATTGTAATTAGTCGTGTGCTTAGATACGCGCAGTTTCAGTTATAAGCATTTTTTCAATTTCAGACAAATGTTCTTGAAACGATTCTTTAAATTCTCTTTCGCCATTTAAAGTTAATATATTTTTTTGACCGTTCAGCCATCTTTCATGCATTTCATTGCATTTATACAAATAATCCAACGACATTACTTCACCGACCCGCGCTCGTTTTAATACCCGTTCCATTGCTGTTTCTGGTCTTGTTTTGACATAAACAATCCTGTCTGCTTTTAAATTCATAGATAATTCGTCGAACCAATTTAAATAAATATGATAAGATATATCGTCCATAATACCTTTTTCATATAACATCTTTGCGAAGACTTGCCTATCTGTTTCAACGCTTCTTTCCGTAATAATAATACATTTTCCATCATACATTTTTGAAGCTTTTCGCAATTCGGTTAATCTAGTTATATACGCCATCATTTGAAATTGAAAGGCGTATTTTGGCTGGTCTTCATAATACCGCGTGATAATGTCTTTTCCATATCTATCGCGAATGCCGTTCCATACCTTAACTGGCTCATCAATATAAGTTATCGGATACACTTCTCCGTTGTGGGTTATTGTTTTTAGTTTATTTTTAAGGGCATTAACCAAGGTGGATTTACCCGAACCAATATTGCCTTCGATTGAAATAATTAACATTTTGAATAATTTACAATAATACAAGTAATAATATACAATAAATTTTAAATATAAAAATCAAATCAATTTTATATTTTTATATCTCTCCCTTTTACAGCCATTCTTGTATATTAATATCATCTATTAAGTATCTTTGTTTGACTTTCAACGCGTGTAATTTCTCAATAATTCTATTTTTTATTTTAAAGTATCTTTGAATTTCATTTAAAATATAATCGAAATGACGAATTGGAGACCAAAGTTCCCCACATGTAACAGACTTACAGCATAAACAACGAATATTAAATTGGTTAAACAGTATATCAGACATCGTTTTACTTTCAAAGTGAAGCGTTTTGTTGTAATATATGGTTTCACCAGTATCTTTTCGTTGCAATACAACGGTTGGTTGGACAAACGGATAACCATTACCAAATTGAAATAATACATTTATGGTGTAGTTTAACATCGGCATTACTAATACAGATGTATATGTGCTACGAACATCCCTATTTAAATTATACATCTTAATTTCACTTGATATTATACCTATTTCATCGTCATCCGTTTCGTTTAAAATCTTTATTTCATTATACAACCGTCTTTTATAACTTTGTCGTAAATTGTGATCGGAAAGTAACTTTTCTGCCGAACACAGCGTATAGTTTTTAACATCAAATAGAGTTGTCATTGTATTTAGATACTATATAAACATTAAGTTTAATTCAATTTTTATATAGACTATAATTCAGTTGTCGTATAACAACTTACTTATTACTATATTTACAACATGTGATTTATTTATGCTCCTTATTACGGCAATTTAAATAATTTAAATAACTACGCTCTATTTCCTTATTAAATCGTTTTTCTTCATACATATTTGTTGGAAGCCGTATAATATTTCTGCGCAATTTATCGGCACATTTACAATCTACGCCTTTTATTGCCTTAGTGCAACTTTTGACATTCATCATATATAACCATCTCATTTTTGTATTTATTGTAGGAATCATTATTACGAATATGTTGTTTATATGCTGACTATTTAATCATAAACATAAACATATATCAATTTATCGTACATAAATTGATATATAAAAATCATTTCTGTTATTAATATAATAACTTAAATGAGCGGTGTTAATAACGAAAATATTAAAACAAACACAATGCAAAACACAGACTTTCCAATATCGACGATTATGAATTGTAACGACAAAAATAAAAACAAAAAAACGAAAAAAAAGAAAGATCGCTGTTGTTTTAAAGAGTGTAAAAAGGCATTAAATCTCGCTACAGTTACATGTAAATGTAATAAACGGTTTTGTGCGTTGCACCGCCTTCAGGCACAACATGATTGTGAAATTATAAATACTATAGACAAAGATAAATTAATGCAAAAATTTGGACTAGGTGGTGGTGATTTTAAAAAGCTACAGGTAATATAAGTTAGTAGTATTAAGTTGGTATTAAGTATAAAAATAAGGATTGTTATATAAAGTGCATTTTTTACATACAAAACTACATAAATCATCATAATCCGAACATCTCTCCCATTCGTGTTTACAAATTTTCCAAACTTCTTTAGATATTTTATATTGCTGTTCTTTATTATCACTTAATCTTTTTTTTAAAACACTTTCTTCACGTAGCAATTTTAAATATGAATCAACGGACGCCATATATAAAAAAACATAATATTTTTATTATATTTTATTATATTTTATTATATTTTATTATATTTTATTATATTTTTAATTATTATTCATAGGTCAAAGCCATTTTATATATATTTTAACATCTTAAGAACCTTATTAGACCCCCTTTCCATAAACAAAGAAAACCCTACTACTAACAACAATCCAAATACTACAAACATATTTTCATGCAGTGAAAAGTTATAATAACTTAATATAAATCCAGAACATAAAAAAAATGATAGGTAACTTAAAACCAACGCCATTTTAACTGTCTTAGATATTATTAAAAATAAAACAATAGAACAGTGGATTATAATTTGTAATATAAACGCATTCCAATCTAAATTTTCCATTTTTTTAGATATGTAAAACGCATATAAATGAGATAAAGGATCACTAAACATAAATGCAACTACTGCACTAATAATAATCGCTTTATTTGCACCAGATAAATACAACCCGGTCACAATTGACAAAGCAACGATATAAGCAACCACTAATCCAAATACCTTTTCGTTGTATTTATATTTTAAATTTTCGTTGTCCAACAACATAATATATAAATATATTATATATTATATATTATAATGTGGAAATTTATCATGGGATTTACATCTGGCATATATGTTGGAACATATTATGACTGTAAACCAATCATCAATCAAATACAACAAAAAATAAAGGAAATTATTCCTAATGAAAAATCAAAGTAATTATATTTGTTAATTATTATAGATAGAATAATCGGCGTGTTATTTATTGGTTGGTTATAAAATGTTTGTGTATATGTTTTTGCATGTTGAAATAAGTCAAATTTTCGGCGTCGTGTTGAAACAACGTATTTAATTTTACATCCGGAACTATACACTGATTATTATTCGGATTTTGCAAATTATTTGTTTTGATATAATCCATAATATATTTAGTCACCTCTATTCTAGCCACTTTTTGTCCTTCTTTTAAACCCATAAAACAACTAAGTCTTCCAGATACATCAATTGGAATAGCAAAATTAGACTGTAATTTTGTCTTCGTCCTTTTCTTTTTCATCTTGTTTTCATTTTTTTCCATCTCGCGCCTCTGTTGCTTCATTTGTTTTTTTATGGATTTTTCAAGCCCCTTAATTTGATTAATAACCGACGAAAAATGTAGTTTTAATCCATTTAATGACGCCAAAATATCCGTAAACTCGGTTTCAATATTATCTGGTGGTTTTTCAACTTCCTTACTCATTACAATTTGCTTATTTGTATAATAAATAGAATTATTTAAATCAATTTATTATATATTTAAATTAAATATACCGCGTAATCTATTGAGAAGGTTGCGAAGCAGTGTACTTTTGCTGACGAGGTGTTTTATTTTTATTTTGCTTTTTAGGGTGTTCGTTCATCGTTTCACACATCAACTTTCCACCCCACATACCGGTGACATGAGATGCTTGATAAGGATACTTGCTTTCTTCAGGTGTGCTTACTAATTTAAACTCCACATACTCCCCTTGAACCAAATAACGATATTGTTCTTCATTTACATTTACACCACTATGATGGACAAAAACATCTTCATCTTTATTTTTATCATCACAAGATGTGATAAATCCATAACCACTTTTATTATTAAACCACTTTACCCTTCCTACATATTGGTGTTCCGTATCAAACCTACTTTTATCAACAGACATTTATAAATTATTCTTTTAATTATCTTTATATTATTTTCAAAAGTATTATAAATATTGTTGTATTGTTAAAATGATAAATTGAATTTAAAAAATATAAATGTAACTAAGTTATAACACATATACATTATTTTAAAATGATCGAAATCTGCAATTCAACATTTAAAGATGAAGCATATCAATCCGACTTTGATAAGTATCCATTTCCACTATCTGATTTTCAAAAATGGGCTATAAAAGGAATAAAAACCGATAAAAATGTTTTAATTACAGCACATACTGGTAGTGGCAAAACATTACCAGCAGAAAACGCGATTAACCATTTTGTTAGTTTAAATAAAAAAATTATATATTGTTCTCCCTTAAAAGCATTAAGCAACGAAAAGTTCAACGATTTCACCCATAAATTTCCACATATCACATTTGGTATTTTAACCGGTGACATTAAATTTAACCCAGACGCGGATGTGTTAATAATGACTACTGAAATATTAAGAAATAACTTGTTTCAAATGAAAGAAGGGGTTGTTGAAAATACAAACATGACGCTGGATTTTGAAATGGATATAAAAAACGAACTAGCATGCGTAATATATGATGAAATCCATTATATAAATGATGTAGACAGGGGTCATGTATGGGAAGAATCAATTATGTTATTGCCAGAAACAACACAAATCATGGGTTTATCGGCTACTATTCAAAATCCAGAAAAATTGTGCAATCTGCTACATCAATCAAACAAAAAACCGGTGTATTTATGTAGTAATAAAAAACGGGTAGTTCCTTTAATCCATCATGTATACTATGCTATACCAGAAAACGCTAAAAAGAAACTAAAAGACAAAACCTTAAAATTAATAGAAGGCACCGTAAACAAGCCTATTGTTTTAAAGCAAGACAACACATTTAACGACGAAGCAGTTCATACTATTAAAAAGGTAGATGAGGCGCTATTTCAATATAAAAATGTTAAGGTAAATAAGCATTTCATAATGAATAATATGGTTGAATATTTAAAAACGCATGATTTACTACCCGGCATTGTGTTTGTATTTTCAAGAAAGCAATGTTATGATTATGCTAAGAAAATAACCATTCCTTTGTTTGAAAACGATGAAAACATGGCATCTATTATTAAAAAAGAGTGTAAAGAAATTTTAATAAAAAAGTTATCCAACTGGAATGAATATATTAACTTAAAAGAATATGTTGAATTGGTAAGTATGTTGGAAAAAGGAATAGCGGTCCATCATTCAGGCGTTACTCCCATCTTCAGGGAAATGATTGAATTATTGTTTAAAAAAGGATATGTAAGATTACTATTTGCCACCGAAACATTTGCAGTTGGTATTAATATGCCTACCAGAAGTGTTGTATTTACTGCTTTAAAAAAATATACACAAGGTGGGTATCGATGCTTATTTCCACACGAATATACGCAAATGGCAGGTAGAGCCGGGAGAAGGGGTATAGACACAGTTGGCTATATATTTCATTTAAACAACTTTTACATCAATAAAAATACAGTTAACGTAGATGAATATAGGCATATAGTAAATGGTAATTCACAAGAAATACAATCTAGAATAAGCATTACCCCAAGCATGATTTTGCGATACCTTTATACCACAAACCGCTGCAATATTGACGAATATTTAAAAAACAGCATGATATATGATGAAACCTTAAAACAACAAAACTATTTAAAACTAAAACAACAACAATTGATGAAACATTACGACGCATGTGAAGCAGAACTTGAAAATTACACATTTAAAACATCTTATGAATCAGCGTTGGATTTTTACAATTATATGAATGAATCCACAAATTGTTTAAATGCCACTGTATCTCAATCGGTCATCAAACGGTATAGGAAAACAGTAAAAAAATGGGGAGAGAAAAATCTAGAACAGGACGCCAATGTTATTATTAAGTTTAAAAAAGCAGAATCTCAATTGATAAAACTAGATGAATGTATTATACCGCATGAATATTACTTTAGAAAAGACTTGGAAACGCAAGTAGATATATTATTAAAAAACCAGTTTTTAGAAGGGAATCGCGTTGATTTTAAATTAACTACAAAAGGAATGATTGCTTCTATCGTCCAAGAAATGCCTGGGCTTGCTATTGCAGAATATTTCACACAGCACTTAGATTATATATCCAACCTATCGCCGATTGAACTAGTTGTGATATTAAGTATATTTACAAATATACGAGTAAGCGACGATGATTGTGTATATGACCCTACCATATTAGAAATACCTTATGTCTGTAAAAAAAATGTGGATATGATAAAGAATTATCTCAACAAGTATTTAGATATTGAAATATTCTACTGTAATTCATTGGCCAAAAAATACGAAATACAATATAACATATGCGAAACTGTATATAAATGGTGCAATGCTTCCAGTGAAGAAGAGTGCATAAATGTATTTAATGAATTAGCTCATTGGGGAATTTTCTTGGGAGATTTTGTAAAAGCAATATTAAAAATTAACAATATTGTAAACGAGTTGGAAAAAGTCGCAGAACTAACTGAAAACATGCAACTATTATCTGTTTTAACAAAAATACCCAAAATCACCCTTAAATCAGTAGTAACAAATAACTCATTATACTTATAATAAAATACAATACAAATTTATACAAATTTATACAAATCGCATATACAAAACAATAATATAAATATAATATAATATAATTATGAATACTTTTTATTTTGATGATGTAGATGCTTTTGGAACCGGTGTTTCTACTCCAGAAGCAGGTGATCTTATTTCTATACCAAATAATACATCTATAAAAGTAACCCGATATAACATATCTAGAAACAGTTATTCTGGATTAACGGTTCCATCTTCTTCCAGACTAATTTTTGTGGAAGAAAATACAAAATTATATTTAAGTCAGTCACCTACTATTAGCGGTGAACTTATATCAGCAGAAAATAGTGAAATCATAGTATCCGATATATCAGGACGGTTAGAATATTCTTTTTGGCACGAACCAACTAGTTGGTCCAATTCAGGTATTCCACAACAAGGAGACAACATTAACATTCCAGAAAATACAATCATGATCGTCGACAACACTTCTAACATATCTATTAAGGCATATAATGTATTAACAATACCTTCTTCTAGTGTATTCTACATAAATATAAATTATTATACTTTATATGTTAAAGTGTTTAATTTAAATGGCACATTAAAGTTAGGAGAAGGTTCCTCAGTAGAAATTATAAGTGATGCGGATATTTACAATGATATATTAACAGATGGCTCACAGTTTCAATATTATTTTGATGTTTCTTCTGCATGGACTAATAACTTGGTTCCTACTCCTGGTTTTAACATTACTGTTCCTCAAGATACAACTATAATAATGACATCTAGCAATATTTCATCGGGATATTATAATCAATTAAACATACCGGAAACTGGTAAATTAATAACGGAGGACGAAGGCGTTATATTACATTTAAACACCGACCCAAATGTAATTGGAGAGATGATATTCAAAAACAACTCCAAAATAATAGTAAATGATGTATCTGAATCAACCGTAACAACAAAATATTGGAATGAACCCACTATATGGGAAGACAATCTAGTTCCAACTGGTGGCAGAAATATTGTTATTCCCGAGAACATGATGGTGATTATAGATAATAAAGATGATATCGATGGTGTTGTCTTTGAAACATTAACGATACCGTCTACTAGTATATTGTATATAAATGTATTTAATTACACATTTAAAACATATGGTATAACAATAGAAGGGGTATTAAAACTAGGTAGAAATGCTAGTTTTAGAAAATTATATTCGGAATTAGAGCGGGATACTTATTTATTGTATCCAGGTTATAAAACCTATTATATTGATGATATAGATGCTTGGGATGTGTCTGGTATTCCACAGGCAAATGACGATTTTATCGTTCCCGAACATACTATTATTAAAATCACAAAAAGAAGTATAGCAAGCGAAGGGTATGATAAAATTATTGTTCCACGAACCAGTAAATTAATTTTTGTAGGAAATGCGATTATGTTAATGGCGAATCGTTTAAATATATTAGGTGAGGTGAAAACAACTGCTGGAAGTAGAATATTTACAAACTTTACCAATGCAACTACAAACATTTTTACATTTTGGGATGATGCTGCTAGTTGGTTGTCGGGTGTTCCTCCAAAAGCAGGCGAACATATCACGATACCTGCAAATACACATGTAGTGGTAACTATGAATTCCAGTATATCAGTAAATGGATATGGAAAATTAACTATTCCTGCTAGTAGTAGTTTAACTTTAGATATAGAATACTTTAAATTAATGGTAGAAAGTGTTAGTATTACTGGTTCTCTTCAACTTGGTCCTGAAAATAGGTTGATATTTAATCCATATTCTCCCACTGTAAGAACATATGCTCCTATGTATTTAGATGTAGAAGGAATTAAAACTACACAAGAATTAGCATCAAGTAATATTCAATCCACATATAATTTTGTTATGATAGCAAATCATACATCGGCTCGTGACTTCGCAAAATACATAAAATACAAATTAATAAATAACACCGCATATTTTATTTACGAACCCGGTCGTATTTCTATACTTACTAGTAGTCTAAGACAAGATATACTAGGCACCAATTTAATACATAATGAAGGTAGATTTGTATCAAGTAATTCTACTGTATCAAACAATTTATCAAATATGTTTATTCAATATGTATGTGATGTGTTGGTAAATAATCCTACTTCGCAAAGTGTATTAACAAATATTACATCTATACGCAACCAAATCAATAATTCAAATTTAGAACAGCAAATAGTTACTATTTTAAAACAAGGAATAACTACAATGGATTTTTTAGATAACAATACATACCTTAAAAGTTTGTTTAGTCAAATACAAAATGAGAGACCAGCAAGAATACATAAAAGAAAAAAAGGCGAAGTATATAATTTCCCAATATATGGTGGCGATGATTTGTCTGTATTTGTTAGGATGAGTTCCAAAATAAACACTGCAACTAGTAGTGAATATACATTAATTAAAAGTATATATGGCACAAACTCTTTGTTAGAATTTACGGATTCAACACAGCAAATAAAAATAAGGGAAACGATATGGCGGATCAATATCAATCTTATGTAAAAACAAAAAATATAATTTTTTATTTTTACATTATTTAAATTAAGTTTGTTTTATTTATCTTCACTATGTTGAAATTCCAACCTTACTTTATGTTTTAACCTTTCTTGGTCGTGAAATATGTATATTTTAAATTTATGAAAACTGTAATTGATTAAATCATGTCGACTTGTTATACGATTCGTCATTTTTATTTCTTTTAAATACACCATATACTGAAATAGCCCATCATTTCGCTTTAATTTATCAAATACAAACCCATCGTATATAGTATTTAATAATTCATGATTGGTAGAACATATATTTAATAATTCACAGTCATTTTGCACTCTTCGTATAGAACGCATTGTTGTATTAATATATTCGATCGATTCATCGCAAGTCCACTTATCATAAAATTGTTTTGCTTCCCCACTCCATTCTACTAGTCCCAACTTTTCCTGCAAATTCATCATAGTTAACAAATCAACCAACCGCCTAATTGGACTGGTTATATGAACGTACGCATCAAATTCCAACATATCATGACGCTCTAATTCGCCATATTTACAATATTTACCACCATAACTATTCCATGTTTTAAGGAAGCGTTGTATGTTTATATCAATACCTTCTGGTGGCGTAAAACTTTCATTCATTTTAGAAGAACGAAACAAACCACACTTATTTTTCACAAACTCTTGTGCGGAAGTATAATTCATCCATATCATTAAATACGCGATCACATCATGACTAGTTTCAATAGAATCGATATACTTGTATTCTTTTTTCTTATTTAAACGACATAACAAATCCCTTGTTTTTACATACATCGTATCAGTTTCTTGCGTTTCCGTATCATAAACATAATTTTTCCGTATTTGAATGATCGTATTTGAAAATTTGTAATCGACGAGTTGCTCTGTTTCTTTATCAATAATCAAATCCAAAGTAAATGCGAATTTACAGTCGTCTTGTTTTAAACTGCATAATATATCTGATAAAATAGTTGGCAACATCGGCCTTCTTCTATCAGGTAAATAAATAGTCGAAACACGCTCTGTAAATGAACTCCACACATTTAACACATCCAACCACATGCTTACATTGGTAATATAGATGCTAACTATATAAGCGTCGCTAGTTTCAGTTAATCCAAATGCGTCGTCAAAATCCTTACTTGATTTTGGATCTATCGATATGACATCTCTCCCCATTCTATCTTCCAATCTATATTTTTCTTTGATTAATTCAATAAAGTATTCTTGTGAATGTGTGTTTAATTGTTTCATCGTTTGTTTTGTGAATTTTTGAATGGAGGCATACAAACTTTTGCAGTATAGTTGATATTCATAAAAGGTATCCAACGATGATACATTTCCAAGAACATTTACTAATTCTCCGTAAGGATGTTTTGCCTCCCAATTTTTAAATTTAAAGATTACATATTTATTTACATAATTTTTACTGAACTCGTCTTGTATTTTATAAGGTATTAAGAATATAGGCAACCGTTTATCGTCTGGAATACATTTGTATAAGAACTTTGTTTTATATTTTCCATACTTGCGATTGTTTTTCAATATAATAACACCCGGAATATTACCAGATAATTTTACAGTGGAATGAAGCACATTACATGCGTTATCACTTAATTCAATTATGTCGTGATTAAATAACTTTTCTTGAACTGGATTTATGGTGCTAAGTTGCGTTGTTTCACATGTTTCCATCGTCTTCATATCAATAAATGCATAACTGTCATAGTTTCTACTATCTATATTAATTTTGTATTGCGGTAAACTATCCATATTTAATATTATTAAAGTTGTGTTTAATATTATTAAACTAATTGGGTTATTAAAGATTCAATTTAATTGTTATTATTCACCAGCGAGCCGATGTTTATCAACATAATACCCCGCATATGCTATACCACATATATATATCAAAAACACTATTTGAATTAACATATTTATTAATAGTAATTATATTTAATAATATTTAAATATTAATTTTATTATATTTTTCCAAGAATTCATGTTTAACATTGGTTTGTTGTAATAAATTCATGCATATTTCGGGAGAGACAGCAATCGTATTCATATATGTTCTATAATAAAAACAAGCCACACTAGATATTTCTTGATATTGAATACTATACCACCAATATGGCGGAATAAACAATATGTTGCCCTTTTCCAATGTCATCTCCAGTGATTTTATTTTATCAAAATCCTTTTTGTATTCATTTTGAACATCCCAAGGATTGATAGGAGACCTAAACTCAAAATTAGCATAATCTTTATATTCATATAAATACTTGCTGTTTTTAGGAGGAATCAACACCACTTTTACTTTTCCAGAAGTAATGTAAAAAAAGTTTCGATGATTTAAGCTATATCGTAAAGTAGTGAAAGCATTTTTGGAACCAGTCATCAAATCATATTTACAGTTTGAAACCAAAGGAGGTCTTAAAAATAAATCATTGTATCTAAACTTTTTAATCATTGCCGTTTCTTCCAAAAAATCCTTATTATTTTCACTTACATATTTACCTGCTTCATCTTTTTTAAATAATTCAACCGCTTCCTTTAAGGATATTGGGAGATGTAAATTGTCTGTATCATCGCTTAATGTATCCCTTACTTTTATATCAAACGGATTATAGTTTTCATCGATGTAAGATAGGTTACATGTTTCTAATATCTCTTTATTGTCCATATCAAAACACAGAGGCTGCCTTAAATTACATACTTCTTCTAATTTATCCTTGGATGGTTGTTGAATAGAATAAACTTCTAAATCATTGCTAACTTTTAAGTGATAATATATGTGTAAATACAAAAACAATACAATTATAAACAATCCTATTTCTAATAAGTATTTCATTTAATTATCGATAGAAAGGATTCGTAAAATTTTACCGAATAAAAATATTATATGTGTTGTTGTGTTGTTGTGTTATTGTGTTATTGTGTTTTTGTTTTATATAATTACGAGCTTGTATGTTTAAGGTGTAAATCGCATATTTAATCTTCTTCCATAGGAGCCAAGTAAAATGCTATATAATGATTTAATGGCTGGTCGCCTTCATCATCGTCTTCATCATCGTCTTCATTTTGATCTTTCCAATCATCTAAAGCATATACCATCTTTATTGGATAATCATTTGATATATGAATACCTACTTCTTTGTTTACATTTGCAAATTTGGTTATCATGTGTATAAACTTAATACCAAAGAAGCCTTCGACTTCCGCTCCATCTTCCTTCATATATTCCACGATATCGTCTTCTTTTACGGTTATATCTACCTTTCCAAATTCATTTGCCGAGTTTAAGATAATATTATCATTACATGTAATTTTAAGCTTGTCTCCAAATATACTTAACTGATTTATTAATTCGGCAAAGTCTTTGGATACAAACTTTATATCGGCGGTGCTTTCTCGCGATGGCAATTCAACCATATCGCTGTCAATTTCAATAAGCGACAATTCAAAGGACTTATCATAACTGTTTCCCAATAAATCAATAGTTAGTTTAGAAGTAGCGCTATCATGCTTCATACTTATATGCTGTCCTTCTTTCAAGCAAGACAAAATCTTATATAGCATTTCGCAATTAATTCCCATTGAACATGATTCATCACAAGAATATGCATCAAACCATCCTTCTCCTATTTTTAATTCAAATAAGCAAACATGACTGCTATCCATTCCTTGAGCGTATATGCCATTTTCATGACAATTTAACAATACAATATTCGATATGCCTTTTAAGTTTTGTAGAACAGTATTAAACTGTGTTACTTTAGACGAGTTGTTGATAGTAATAGTAAGCATCTTAGTTATTATTAGTTCTGGTGTATTTGCTTGCTTTATTTAAGCAAATAATTTTAAATCAATTTTAGTTATAACTATAATTGATTTATTATATTTTACATAGGAAGTTTCTAAGATACTATACGATAAACTATATTTGTTCGGTTATTTCTAATGAGATATCGCCATCAACAGCATCTTCGCTGGCCACCCTTTCAACACTAACTGGTTCTTCACTAGCTTCTCCTGATGGCTCATCCAATTCAGGTGCTTTGTCCATAGTATCGGCCGTGTTTGTATTATTTACAAGCAATTCCTTCACTTTTTCTAAACCATCTTCTAATCGTTTAATATATCCTACCATTCCAACCAATTTTTCTTCATACTCTTTTAACATTTTCGACTGAAGTTCACACACATCTCTTAATGTTTCGATTTTGGCATTTTGAGCGTGTTCTTCACTTGGTTTCGACATTAGTTGATCGTTTTGAGAAACCTTATTTATTAAATCTTTAATATATCCTTCGTGTCTAAGAACAATACGCTGTTCGGTAGTTTTGGTTCCTAAATTCTGCAATGTAGTAATATCGTTTTTTTCTAAAAAAGCAGGATTGACAGGTCTAGCAATTCTTCTATTAAACATTATAATATATATACATAAAAATGTTTAATTTAAAACAACGATTAATTAATGAACAACGTAATAGTAATACTGTAAATTAAGAAATCATATCCATTTTGATGGTTGGATGATAATTGTAGTTAATCAACTTAAAATCATCAACCGTAAAATTATCTATACTTGTTTTACTGTTTAATTGTAGTTTTGGAAATTCATATGGTTCTCGTTCAATCTGCGGTTTTAGTGGCTCAATGTGAGATTCATATATGTGAGCGTTACCAATATAATGTGTGAGTTCGGTTGCTTTTAAGTTACATACATCTGCAATCATATGCGTTAGAAAGGCATACGACGCAATATTAAATGGAACTCCCAACCCAACATCACCACTTCGCTGATACAAAGTGCAATACAATTTATCATTATCTAACACATGATATTGCGATAATACATGACACGGTGGAAGTGCCATTTGATCCAGCTGTTCCACATTCCAGGCAGACAAAATCAACCGTCTTGAATATCTTTCAGTTGGATGTTTTAAAGAATTAATTATACCACTCAACTGGTCGATACCCTTATCTCTATGATTTACATCTTTTCCTAAATATGGAGCATTCCAGTTACGCCACTGATAACCATATATAGGACCCAGTTCATTTACATCATACTCGGGCAACCCTCTCGAATCCAAAAACTCTCGTGTAGAATTTCCATTCCATATCTTTACATTTTGCTGTCTAAGTAATTCATTATTAGTATCACCCCTAACAAACCATATCAATTCTTTTAAGCAAGTTTTCCATGCCACTTTTTTAGTGGTTAATATTGGAATTGTATTATTTTCCAGTGAATACTTTGACATAGTTCCAATTGTATTAACTGTATTACCATTTCGTGATGGAGTAATGGAGCCATTTGAAATAACATTTTTAATTAAATTAAGATATTGTTTTTCAGGATGCATGATATGTATTATAATACATTATTTGCTTTAATTGATTTTATAAAAAAAATAACGATAAATATTAAATATCAGAATATAATAAATAGATGTATAGAGGACATATAATAATGTTTATAGTTATGACATTTGTTGGTATATTATTTAATCCAATGAATATACTTGCTTATAAAGTCAATCATTTATATTTCTCATTAACCTTATTTTACAGTGGTCTGTTAATGGCATCTAATATGATATGGGCGCATGAAATAGTTCATTATTTTAACAAAGGGCACTTTAAAGTTGGTGTATTTATAATAGGTATTTTTTTATCAGTTAGTATATCAATATTATTGTTGCGTAACCAATTATTAGTGGATGATAAAGAATGGTTAAAACGAATGATAACACACCATTCGTCTGCCTTAACAACGACAAACCAAATATTAAAAAAAATTAAATATAGTAAGGAAAATCCACAATTATATAGACTTGCAAAAGATATTGTTTTTAACCAAGAAAGAGAAATTTTATTTATGAAAAACATGTTATAACAAATAGGTCAATTATACATTATTTTGTAAATTAAATATAACCATGTAATTTAGGAATAATTAATTTTAATTTCTAATTATAAATCATAATATGGACGAAATTAATAATGACAGTAGTAAAGGATCTTTTCTATCGCATATGTTTAATTTTGACAACGATACAAAAGTTGAACTTATGAATCTAGGACAGTATGCGATTATTTCTATCATTCCTTTGATTGCTTTAGTAAAAATTATTGACAGTGTATTGCCTAATTTCGATCCTTCCAAAGGAAATATTGAATTAAGTATGGAAATATTGATTCATATCGCACTATTAATAATGGCTGTATTTTTGGTGGATCGATTTGTTAAATACATTCCTACTTATAGCGGCAAAGCCCACAAAGCCATTAACTTTTTAAATATAGTAATAATGTTTTACTTAACAACCGATAAAATTGGTGAAAAGATTGGAGAACTATCTAATCGTGTAAGTGATATGTGGAACGGCAACTTAAAACCAGTAGAAGGAATTCAAAACAAAGATAAAAAGGATGGAAAAGTAAAAGTAACTCAACCTATTAAACAAGTTCAAAAACCACAACCAACACATCAAGCCAGTCGCGCCGATTATTTAAATAGTCATCAGCAAATGACCGCAACGGATAACCAACAAAATGAAGTTATGGGAAATAGTCCTCAACAAGGTTCTACCAACGAAATGTATGGTAACACAGGAGGAGGAATGGAAAACTTTGGTATGATGGAACCCCTAGCTGCCAACGACGCACTTGGTGGATTTACTCGTTTTTAAATCACAAAATAATATTTTAAATTAATTAAAGTATTATTACAACTATTGTATTTCTTTGTTGTCTTTACTGTCATCAGTCAACTGGGTTTCAGTATAATCATTTAATACCTCTCTAATATCTACATTTTTAGCGATGTCATGCAACATCCCTTTATTAAACTTTTTCTGACTATTAACTAATTCTGCCGCGATCCTACATTTCAATTGCTCTTTATCAACATCATGTGGCAACGGGTTTATTTTATCATATTCGTTGTAAAAGTCAATATACGCCTTGGTATGAAGATGGTTTACTTGTTTATATAGATTACTATCATTATTATCTACTGTATCTTTTACCCATCCATCATTTTTGTCTTTTACAATGAAATTTTTCCGTTTTACATCAGTGCAATGAATCGGTCTTTCTGTCAGCGGAATTTCTTTTAAATTTTCCAACAATTTTTTAGATAAGAAGTTTTCAATCAAACGATTATTCGATAAAATGTCTGTCAACTGAAAATTTATATTTTCAACGAAATCTTGTAAGTTGAGAGCATCGTTGCAGTATTGATCTAAAAAAACATTTATAGAAATATTATTATTTATATTTGTAATATGTTGTGAATTATTGATGGTAGTTTGATGTGCCAAAGCGTTTTGCGTTTTAATGATTGCGTTTAATTGGTCTGTAATCGTCTTAATGTCGTCTGGGACACTGCGGTTGGTCTGGTTTTGATTTTTTTGATTTTTTCGTGGGTTGCTGTCCGTCATAAATGCCATTTTTTTGCCACTTTTTGCCACTTTTTGATGATGTTTGATGGTTTGGAGGTGTTTTTCCCAATTGTATTTTTTAGACGCTACATAGTCACATATGTCACAAATTTTAAAAACATTTTTTTTTGTCGATTTTTGCCACTTTTGAGTTTCACCACCCGTTTTTTCTAAATGTTTTATGCTAACAAGGTGTCTATCATAGTTCGACTTTCGAGAGGTAGAATAGGCACAATTTTCACAAAAAAAAAAGTTGCTCGTTTTTGCTCGTTTTTGCTCGTTTTTGCTCGTTTTGCCCGTTTTTTTTGTCATTTTATATAAATATGGAGAAAATTTTTAAGTTTTTTTCGCAAAAAATCGTTCGATGGGTGCCTTTTTTTCGCCGTAGTGCCTTTTTTTCGCCGTAGTGCCTTTTTTCAAAATAGTGCCTTTTTTTTGTTTTTTTGAGGAATTTATATATACAGACCACTATCACTCACAAAATATACAACTTCCCGAAATTTCCCCAAACCATGAAAAAAAGGCACCAAAAAAGGCTCCCATCGAACAGTTTTTTTCGCAAAAGTTTTTTACATTTTCCAAAAAGGACATTTTTTTGGCATGTTCTTTTTCAAATCTCAAAAAACTTTTTGTAAAAAAACTGTTCGATGGGAGCCTTTTTGGGTGCCTTTTTTTCGGTGCCTTTTTTTCAACCAACCCATCTTTGTTTTTTGCCACATTTGTTTATTAGCATAAATGGTAATAAAAATGAATTTTACCAAAATAGTGAAAAATTTGCAAAATCCGAAAAAAAGGCACTATTTTTGAAAAAAAGGCACCCAAAAAGGCTCCCATCGAAAAACACGTGACTTTTCGATGGGTGCCTTTTTTGGAACCTTTTTGGGTGCCTTTTTTGGAACCTTTTTGGGTGCCTTTTTTGGAACCTTTTTGGGTGCCTTTTTTGGAACCTTTTTGGGTGCCTTTTTTTCCAGTAAATTGAACTTATTTATTACCATTATTTAAAATTTAAATAATAGTAAATATATTATAATGAGCATAGATGATGACACTTTGTTAGATGCCCTTGAAAATGACTCCAATTCTTCAATTATAAAATTAACATCTTCAAAAATTAAAACATATAAAAACGATATTTTACAATCACTACAGTTGGATAGGGAAACATTAAAACTCTACCATAAAAAACTAAAACATTATAGATATTGCAGCGAAGTAACTGATTTCCAACCCGGACAATTTATCAGGTGGATTAATTTAAAAAACCCCGATAATATAAAATTAACAAACGGTGCTTTCTTGGTCGATATTATTTTCGAAAACGACAAACTACATTTATTGTGTAGAAACAGTAGTTTCAAAGTATTCCAAGTAAAATTCGACGAAGTGATTGTATTTCAAAAATTAAGTCAACAAGAAAATGTTATTTTAACTGTATTGGATTATTTGGAAAAATAAAGTATCTATTTATATATATTAATACATGGACATTGAATATTCAAATGAATTATTGGAAAAGGATGAAAAAATAATAGAACATTATGTATGGTTTGATATGTTTATAATGGTTGTTCTTTGGGTATTCGGTACATTTACAGTAACCAAACTTTCCATGCGTTTATTTGATCCACTAAACACACGACGAACCTTTTTTAATATGTTAATAAATGTCACCGGACAATTGTTTTTTATTTCTGTTTTATTGTTTGCATATAAAGAATATGTATTTGAAGTATTAGTTCAATATCTAAGATTTAGAAAAGACGAAAATATCACCAATGATCTTATATTAACTTCTTCAGCGATTGGTATTACTATTGGCATTAATCTTCCTTCATTTGTGTCCAAAATGAACCAAGTTATACGATTTTAATATATAAAAATATGGTTTTATGTATTAAATTTTTATATCCTTTTGTTTTACTAGCGTGACAACGAATTGATTTGGTTTTGTTTTAAGATTTTTTTTGTTTTCTTTTTGTTTTTCTTTTCTTTTTTGCTTTCTTTTTTGCTTTCTTATTTGTTTTCGAATGACTTACTCCTATATGAACCTCACCTCGAGGGGGCATGGATGGAGCCTTGCGTTTTTTGATAGGAGGTGTATATTTAGTTTTACCTCTGCTTCTGCTTCCGCTTCTGCTTCTGCTTGTTGGTTTCCCCTTACGTTTTTCAGTACGGCTTGTCTTTATAACTGGCTCTATCTTTTTTAAAGCATCACCAGTTAGTTGTATAACTCCGTCTTTTTTTTTTTTAAACGCATCGAAAATAGGTTTATATAAATGTTTATATTCACTTTGATCTAATATAGTTCCGTTATTTTTAGGGTCTTTAAACAACTTCTCAAATAACTTGTTATTAATTGTGCATTGACATCGTTTATCTGATTTTGGAGCAATATGTAGAGTTATTGAGTGTGTGTTTTTAAGTGTATTTCTATCTACATCAAAACCCGATTTATATTGTGTATATTGGCGTTCTGGGGGTTCTGGGGTTTTTCCAGTTTTTCCCCAATATTTGTGCACTAAACTACAAATGTCGGCAGTGCAGGCTGTTCCAAATAAGGTTGGCCTACTATGTACATTTAAATTTTTTAACATATAAACCCTTTTAATACATTTACAAGGAATTTTTTTGTCTTTCACAATCGAATTTTGGACTTTTTTAGATTCAGGCATAAAGCCTTTCTTTTCAACCCATCCCCCAACAATTAAAGACCAGTTTTTTAATGAATCAAAATGCGTTGATATACGAATAATATCACCCATATCAATAGATGATATTCCTGTTTTGGTTAATCCTGTAACCTTTACGGATATACCAATTCCATACCTTGTTATCATTTCATTAATAACCGCTGGCCCAGTGTCTGTCATTGAATACTCTACAAAATGGGTTTTTTGATCTCCTTGACTTCCTGCTACCCCCGACGCAAAATCAATATCAAATGGATCTGTCATTCCACTATTATTCTGCCAATCCAGAAACAATACATGAATACGGTCCCACTTATCTTGTTTTGTATATTTTCCAACAAAACTTTCCTCAATTTCAATCATTTCTTTACAAATATAAACACACATTCGATCTTCAAATATTAACCCATGTGATTGTCTTTCACCAGTCAAAACTTCTAATTTCTTATTAGTTAATTTAGCTGAATCATAGCCACATATGCTAAAACACGGATGTGGCTCGCCTGTGTCCGGCGAATGTTGTAATTTAGCACCATAATCATTACCTCTATAAAAAAGTGAATTTTCTGGTGTTTTACTGTCAACAACAGTTGAACTCATAATATATATATATATATATTAAAATACCGTAATTTAATCATACAATAGCGTTATATATTTTAATTAACTCTTGCTTTGATATTGATTTGGGTCCAACCGTTTTAGAACCATCCATAAATTTCACATTACTTAACTTATTATATAAATCATCTGTTAGTTCATCAAATTTAATAAAATAATGCGATTGAACGCTTTTATCTTTTGTGTTTTTATATATTTTTCCAGCGTAAACACCTACTCTTCTAAAGGCAATATCATGTTGATCTTCCTTTTTAACAAATTGGTATTTACTAGGATTTAATTTTTTCGGTTTTTCTCTTAATATATTTTTTTTTATCCATATTTGAAATATGCAAGGAACATTATATAAACCATCATTTACATGAAACGAACTATTTTGCAGTTCTATTTCAGACAGTAAATGAAAGTTTAAGGGCACTTTATGTTTCATACTTTCTTTCATAAAACTTTTAGGTAAAATAAAACTAATGGAATCGCAAAATAAACATGAATATCGAATAAATTTAATAGCTAATGATGATTGTCTTCCAAAAGGAGGATTACCAATAACATGGATATTGTTATATTTTTTCCGTATATCAAAGTAATCAAACTCAAGGAAATCTTGCTTTACAATATCATTATGTTCTGGTTCAATGTCATAAAATAAACAATTATTACATATTTTTCTACACCCTTCTATAAAAGCACCATCACCCGCGCTTGGTTCAATTATAATATCTTTTTCTTTATTAAAATTATAATCTTTCATAACTATGTTAAACAGGCTTATACATATATCTACTGTTTCTTTATTTGTATAATATTTTTCTAAACTACAATTATTTTTATCACGTTTTAAACCAACAGATTGTTTATTCATAATAATATTATTATTATTGTGAATATAATTATATCAATTTTATAAATTATAAGTTAAGTAAGTGGTAGTCGCAAACAAAACACCGCCCCAAACCATATCCATAATAGTCAGCATTAAATCCCATTTCTTAAAAATAACCATATTCGTTAAATCAAATACGCCATAAATAACAAAACCCAGTAAAAACGCATCCACTACACTTTTCTTATCTTTAATAATAAAATAGTTAATAGCAAATGCCAATACCAAATAACAGGCAACAGCCGCATACATATTAAATTTTATAGCGGTTCCTTGTATTGATTTAACCACTTTGTTAATATACCCCATAATGGATTTTATATAAATAGAATCCAATGCCAATAATAAAACTGTTGATTTTATATAATTTATCATATAATATCAGCTTAGAATAAATTACGCGTTTAATACGAAATTGTAATATGCTTTGTCTAATATACCTTGACCCGTTTTCTTTCCTGTTTCAATAATATTGTTAAAAATAAGCAACAAGTTTTCCGATAACAATAAAAACAAACCAGCATTAAAAGCCATTCTTTGGTGAATTGGTTTTACTGTTGCATTTGTTTTTATGTATGGATTAAATATGTAAATCAATACAATACCAATTACAATCTTATAATACGATGTAACATCATCTAAATAGAACCGAGCATCTTGCCACAATCCAGAAAATGCTACGAAAAATAAAAAATAGCCGGAATATGTAAATAATAAAAATAAATATTCTCCTATCTCAAGCGCGTTCATATATAATTATATTATAAATAAATTATCATTATATGTTATTTTCAATTACATCGCAAGATTTTCAATTACATCGCAAGATTTTTATTGTATATATCCAACGTTCGTGCGCTGGCGTCTTTCGCATCTACAAAGTTCGGCATCCAGTAATAAGGTATCACTTGTTCGTTATAGTTATAATGTTGATTAAATATGCGTTTATAATACAATTTTTCATCTCTGTGTTGTTTTTGAATGGTTTCAAACCACGATTCTTTATCGCCGCTTACACCATCACTAAATGCTTCCTTAGTTCTCCATAACACTTCGCGGGGCAACAAATTTTTATCCTCAAAACTTTTACGCAATAAGTATTTTTCACATACACCTTGTGCGACATGGTCGCGCAATTGAACAGGAATCGATAAATAAGTTTGCACGAAGTTTCTATCTAAAAACGGCGTTCTTGCTTCCAATCCATGACTAGAAATTGACCGGTCCGACCGCAATACATCGAAAAAATGGATGTCTTTTAATAAGCGTTTACATTCTTTATCAAAATCTAAACAATTTTTAGCATAATGAAAATACAAATATCCACCACACACTTCATCACTTCCATCTCCATTAAACACCACTCGTGCCTTACTATTTTCTTTAATGTATTTGGAAATCAACCAATTGCCAACACTAGCACGCACCGTCGTGGTGTCATAACTTTCAATATCATGAATCACTTGTGGGATCGCCTCCAAAAAGGCCGCCTTATCTAATTCAATTGAATGGTGGTCTGTATCTAAAAAATCAGCAACCTTTTTAGCATAAGCCAAATCTTCACTTCCTTTCATACCAATCGACCATGTATGTATTTTCACACCAGGATGTTGTTCTTTATAATATTTACTCACCAGTGCGGTGATTAAACTGCTATCTAATCCACCCGAAAGAAGACAACAAATTTCACGATCAGTATTATCTACTCTTTTTTTTACTGCATCATATAATGACTTATAAATCATATCACAATAAAAAGATACATTTCCAGTTATATTTTGATTACCTACAAATTCAAGATATTGATAATTAACAACAGAAGGAACATGTAAAACCTGCTCTGTTTTATTAAATATAAACACATTTACATTTTTATTGTAATCAAAATACATGCAATGGCCCGGTGGAAATTGTTGTATTTTTTCAACATCTTTAGTGATTAATTGTTTCATTTCAGAGGCAAACATATAATTTACATAATAAGCATTATTGAATGTTTTTGCTGAAAACATAGGACGTACACCATATAAGTCTCTTGCTACATATAATTTGCCTAGTTTTTCATCAAATAAAATAAACGCAAACACACCGTCTAATAGTTGTAGAGTATATTCAATCCCATATTTTCTATATAAATAAATAATAACTTCGCAGTCTGATTTAGTAGTAGGCACAATATCTAGCATTTTATAAATTTCTTTCCAGTTATAAATTTCTCCATTGCAAATCAACATACATCCATCGATATTAAACGGTTGATCGGAAGAAGTGTCGTTGTATCCATTTATAGCTAATCGGTGGAATCCAATCGTCAAGTTATGCGATGACTTCCATTTATAAAATAATTTACTATTATCAGGTCCGCGATTGAGTCCTTTCATAAATAAAGATTGGGTTGTATCTTCGCTGTAACTGTTATTTAAAAAAGCAAATATTCCGCACATGTATGTATTGATATTAAACTATTGTTGTGTTTAATACTTTTAATTAATTAAATTATCACATTAAATTATCATATTAAATTATCACATTAAATTATTATTTTATATTAAATTATATATAATGAGTGATAGTGTAAATAAAAGCAAAAGCAAAAATAAAAATGATCAAAATGGCCCTAAAAATAATGAACCAAAAGAAATCGATGTAGTTGGACGACATTATGAATGTAGAGATGTTGATACCAGAAACTTTATAAGTGTTCCTATATCTAAGCGAAATATTCCATCATCTACGATGGAGACGGCTTATTTTACACATCCTTCTACAACTAGAAAGCGTTTTATGCCGATGGTTGATTGTAGAAAAAAGCCGAGCGAAAATAAAATGAAATATTCTACTTATCACCCTTCAAAAACATTTAATCCAGGACAGTCTGCACCATACAACGGATACGCATCGCATGTAGATCACGAATCTATGTTGTTTAATCGTTTTGCTCCGTTGCAGCGCGGAGGCCGCCATGCCTTTATTCCTCATTCGCGAAGTGAGTTATATAACGAACATAACTACAATCATAATCAGCAACATATTCAATTTACATTATTAAATAAGGAAGAGTTATTTAATCCAATTAATCCTAACAAACATAATTTAGCAAATAATATGTTTGAAAACCACACCAGACAACAAACAAAAAACTTATAAATGTAATGTGAATTATAAATGTAATGTGAATTATAAATGTAATGTGAATTATAAATGTAATGTGAATTATAAATGTAATGTGAATTATAAATGTAATGTGAATTATAAATGTAATGTGAATTATAAATGTAAAATATAAATATACAACTATATT
>Ga0209533_1000903_pt1 | contig 28167 bp, 21 predicted proteins | sample COG_04_FD_184748 | JGI IMG/M metagenome (GOLD analysis project Ga0209533, IMG submission 184748) | Pelagic Microbial community sample from North Sea - COGITO 998_met_04 (SPAdes) (version 2) | ecosystem: Environmental > Aquatic > Marine > Neritic zone/Coastal water | place: Helgoland, sampling...
AGAAGGATTGTTAACACGTGACCCTAGAATGGTTGAACGTAAGAAACCAGGACAAAAGAAAGCTCGTAAGAAATTCCAGTTCTCTAAACGTTAATATTGGTTTAGTATCTAAATTGTTAAGACTGCTTTGGCATTACTTAGCAATTGCGAAAACGTAAAAAGAAAGTAAACAGACAATTAAAATGGCTGAAATTAAAGAACTACTAGACGCAGGTGTACACTTTGGTCACCTCACGCGCAAATGGAATCCAAACATGGCACCATATATATTTATGGAGCGCAATGGAATCCACATTATTGATCTAAACAAAACTGCAGTAAAGCTAAATGAAGCTGCTGAAGCAATGAAGAAGATCGCCCGTTCGGGTAGAAAAATTATGTATGTTGCGACAAAAAAGCAAGCTAAAGAAATCGTTTCTAACGCTGCAAAAGACGTTAACATGCCTTACATTACTGAGCGATGGCCTGGCGGTATGCTGACCAACTTCGTAACTATCCGTAAGGCTGTTAAGAAGATGTCTTCTATTGACAAGATGAAAGCAGACGGAACATTTATGGTTCTTTCAAAAAGAGAGCGTTTGCAAATTGATCGTCAACGTGCCAAATTAGAAAAGACTTTAGGGTCTATCTCGGATATGTCTCGCTTACCAGCTGCTTTGTTTATAGTAGATGTGAAACGTGAGGCTATTGCAATTGCAGAAGCCAAAAAGCTAGGAATACCTACTTTTGCTATGGTGGATACAAATGCAGATCCTGAATTAGTAGACTTTGCAATTCCTTCTAACGATGATGCGTCAAAATCTATCACTATAATCTTAGACTCAGTTAATCTTGGCGTAAAAGAAGGTTTGGCTGATCGAAAGAAAGAGAAAGAAGTTCAGGCTGCTGCCAAGAAAGACGAAGAAGCGACTAAAGAAGCTGTAAAAGCCGAAAAAGAAGCTGCTAAAGCTGCCGCTAAAGTCGAAAAGACAGTTGCTAAAGCTGAAAAAGTAGAAGTAAAAGAAGAAAAAGCTGAAAAAGCTGAATAATTTTAAAGAGTAGCCTAACGGCTACTTCTTTTTTAACCCTTATTTTTCTGTAATTATGAAAATTGCTGCCGCAGACGTAAATAAATTAAGAAAGCAGACAGGTGCCGGAATGATGGACTGCAAGAAAGCTCTTGTAGAAGCTGAAGGTGACTTTGAAGCTGCAGTTGATGTTCTTCGTAAAAAAGGACAAAAAATTGCTGCCAAACGCGCCGACAGAGACGCCTCTGAAGGTGTTGCTTTAACCAAAATAAATGCAGATAACACATCTGGTGTTGCTATTGTTTTAGCATGCGAAACAGATTTTGTTGCGATTAACGATACTTTCAAAACGCTAGCATCTAAATTTGCTGACATTGCATTAACACAACCAAACAAAGATGCTTTTTTAGCAGCTGATTTTGGTGGTATGACAGTCGCTGAAAAGTTAACTGAGCAAACAGGTGTTATTGGTGAAAAGATTGAGATTAAAGGTTTTGAAAAAGTAGAAGCTAACTTTGTTGGTTCATACACACACGGTTCTAAAATTGCTGTATTGGTAGGTTTAGATAAAACTGTTTCCAATGCAGATGTTTTGGCTAAAGATTTATCTATGCAAGTTGCATCAATGGGTGCAACAACGCTTTCCTTTAAAGATTTTGACGCTGCTTTTGTAGCTTCAGAAACGGAAGCAAGAATTGCTGTAATCGAAAAAGACAATATTGAACTAGCTCGTTTAGGGAAAACGCTTAAAAATGTACCTCAATACATTTCTATGTCTCAATTGTCTGATGAGGTTGTTGCGCAAGCTAAATCAGCAATAGAAGCGCAGTTGCAAGCTGAAGGTAAGCCAGAGAAAATATGGGACAAAATTGTACCTGGAAAAGTTTCTCGTTTTATCGCAGACAACACTACTTTAGATCAAGAAATGTGTCTTTTAGATCAAGACTTTATTAAGGATGAAAAACTTAACGTTGCTGCCTACATTGCTACTTATGGTGATGTTTCGGTGTCTGAATTTAAAAGAGTATCACTAGGTTAATTCCTTTTGATTTTATACTACAGAAACCATCCTTTTAAGGATGGTTTTTTTTGTGTTTAAAATTTCTGAATGACTTCATTTTTACTTTCAACGATTTAGCTATCTTTGAAAAACTATTTTCAATTTTACATACTTATGAAATACAAAAGAATACTTCTTAAACTTAGTGGTGAGGCTTTGATGGGTGATGGTGAGTTTGGTATATCTCCCGCAAAAATTGCGGAGTATGCAAAGGATGTTCAAACAATAGTTGCGCTAGGTTGTGAGGTAGCCATTGTTATAGGTGGTGGTAATATTTTTAGAGGTGTTCAGGCTGCTAATAGTGGTATGGATAGAGTCCAGGGAGATTATATGGGGATGCTAGCTACCGTTATTAATGGTCTTGCTCTTCAGTCTTCTTTAGAAGATATTAATGTGAAAACACGGCTAATGACTGCAATTAAGATGGATGAAATAGCGGAGCCTTTTATTAGAAGAAGAGCTGTTAGACATCTAGAGCGTGGAAGAGTTGTAATTTTTTCTGCAGGTACTGGTAATCCTTATTTTACAACAGATACTGCTGCTGCATTAAGAGCAATTGAAATAGAAGCAGATATCATTTTAAAAGGGACTAGGGTAGACGGTATTTATACTGCCGATCCAGAAAAAGACGTCAACGCAATAAAATTTAACACCATCTCATTTGATGAAGTGTATAAAAAAGGTTTAAGCATTATGGATATGACTGCTTTTACACTCTGCAATGAAAATAAGTTACCAATTATGGTATTTAATATGAATACACCAGACAATCTTTTAAATGCTGTTATGGGTAAAGATATTGGTACTTTAGTGACCCTATAGATCTAAAAAAATACAAGATGAACGAAGAAGTAGAATTTTGTTTAGATAGTGCAAAAGAAAGTATGGCGAAAGCTATTGTTCATTTTGAGTCTGAACTTTTAAAAATTAGGGCAGGTAGAGCTAATCCACAAATGCTGTCTGGTGTTATGGTTGATTATTATGGCTCAAAGACAGCGCTCCCCCAGGTAGCTAATGTTGGTACGCCTGATGCTAGAACACTTACAGTGCAGCCATGGGAAAAAGAAATGCTAAGTGAATTAAACAAAGCTGTTGTTAATGCTAACTTAGGTTTTAGTCCTATGGATAATGGTGAGATGTTAATTATTAACATTCCCCCGTTAACAGAAGAACGTCGTGTTGAACTGGTGAAACGATCGAAATCGGAGTCAGAAAATTGCAAAGTAGTGATACGTTCTTCCAGAAAAGAAGCAAACGACGAAATTAAAAAATTAGCCAAAGATGGCTTACCTGAAGATGTTGCCAAAGATGCAGAATCCTCTATACAGAAACTCACAGACACTTACATTTCTCAAATTGAGTCGATTTTAAAAGAGAAAGACGCAGAAATTATGAAAGTTTAATTTTAACCAACTTTACTTTTTATTTAAATACCCTTTTACGATTATATGTGGGCAAAGATCTCTCGTTTTATTCTTAGAAATAAATTATTTTTATTACTGGCTTTACTGCTGTCTACCGTTTTTATGGGATACAAAGCCAAGGATGTATTGTATTCCTACAAGTTTATGCCTCTATTGCCCGAGGATGATCCTGTTTTTATCGAACACCAAGAGTTTCTTAGTCACTTTGGACAAGAAGGAAATGTTGTTGTAGTAGGTTTTCAAACCGATTCTTTATTTGAGTTAGAATCTTTTAATTCTTTTTACAATTTAAGGAGCGATATAATGATTGTTGATGGCGTAGAGGAGGTAGTTTCTCTTTTACAGGCCCACGATTTAATTAAAAATGAAGTCTCTAAATCCTTTGAATTTAAACCAGTTTGTGAAGCAATTCTGCGTTCGCAATCTGAAGCAGCACTTGTTAAGTCGGAGCTAGAAGCTCTTCCTTTTTATAAAGACTTGTTTTACAATGCAGAAACGAATGCTTATTTAATGGCATTAACCCTCAATCAAGAGGTCTTAGATTCAGAGGAAAGAGTTGCGCTAATAGAGTCTATCGAAGCTATAATAAACCCCTTTGCAGCTCAAATAAATGTGGCTGTACATTACTCTGGTTTGCCTTATATAAGAACCAAAAGTACGGTCAAGACAAAGGCTGAAGTCAAGATGTTTATCTTTTTAGCTATGGCAGTTACGGCCTTTATTATGTTGCTTTTTTTCCGCTCATTTTCGGCTATGTTCTATTCCATGTTAGTTGTTGGGATTGGTGTTATATGGGCGATAGGTACAATACATCTTCTAGGTTTTAAAATAACGGTTCTAACTGCGCTTATCCCTCCGCTTATAATCGTAATAGGGATCCCTAACTGTATTTTTCTTCTTAATAAATACCACAACGAGTACAAGCAACATGGAAACAAAGTTAAGGCCCTAAGTAGAGTCATACAAAAAGTTGGAAACGCTACTTTTATGACCAACGCAACTACTGCAGCAGGTTTTGCGACTTTTATGATCACCCAAACGCAAATTTTAGTTGAATTTGGAATTGTAGCTTCCATTAATATTATTCTTGTCTTCTTTATCTCTTTAATTATTATTCCCTCTATTTATAGTTATTTACCCGCACCTAAATCACGTCATTTATCTCACCTAGAGCGTTCTTGGGTTAATAGTCTTGCGCGTTGGATGGAGAAAGTTGTTTTACACCATAGATCAAGCATTTATTTTTCAACGGTATTTTTAATGCTGATTGCTTTTTATGGGGTCTCAAAAATTCAAACAACGGGTAATATAGTTGATGATATACCGAAGGATGATCCAATATCTATTGATCTACAATTTTTTGAAGAACACTTCTCGGGTGTTATGCCTTTTGAAATTATGATTGATACGCATAAAAAAAATGGTGTAAATAAGCTGTCTACTCTAAAAAGAATTAAAAAACTAGAGGAGGTCTTGTTAGAATATCCCGAAATTTCAACTCCAACTTCTATTGTTAATCTTGCGCGTTTTTCAAAGCAATCGTATTACAATGGAAACCCTGATTATTACAGTCTTCCTTCTTCTCAAGAAAAAAACTTTATCTTAAAGTATGCTAAAAATACTTCAACTGGTTCAGCAAGCATCTTTAGTAGTTTTACCGATTCAACCAATAGTGTGGCTCGTGTTTCTGCCAGAATGAAAGATATTGGAACTAAGCAAATGCGTGCTCTAAGAGACTCCATCCGTCCTAAAATTGATGCTATATTTCCTCCGCAAAAGTACGACGTATCTATTACAGGGAATAGCGTACTTTTTCTTGAAGGGACCACTTATTTAGTTAAAAACCTTTTTACAAGTCTACTTCTAGCTATTGGTCTTATAGCTGTTTTAATGGCTTGGATGTTTTCTTCCTCTCGAATGGTCTTAGTTTCTTTGTTGCCCAATTTAATTCCATTAATTCTTACGGGTGCCTTAATGGGGTATTTTGGGATTTCGATTAAACCCTCTACTATTTTAGTTTTCAGTATAGCTTTTGGTATTTCTATTGACGATACCATTCACTTTTTAGCTAAATACAGGCAAGAGTTAAAAGCCAACAATTGGAATATTAGAACAGCAGTTGTCAATGCTTTACGTGAAACGGGTGTAAGTATGTTTTATACTTCAATTGTTCTTTTCTTTGGTTTTTCTATATTTATAGCTTCAGACTTTGGGGGTACAGTAGCTTTGGGGCTACTTGTTTCTGTTACGCTGTTGTTTGCTATGTTGGCAAACTTGTTACTATTACCCTCTCTGCTTCTTTCTTTAGAACGAATTATTACAACACGTGCTTTTAAAGAGCCGCTTATTGATATTTTAGATGAAGAAGAGGATATAGAGCTTGATGCCCTAAAAATAAAGAGAAATCCCTAAAATTAAACACCGTTCTTTGGGAGTCAATATTTACACAAACCAAAGGATTTAGTTAAACCACATACAATTATATGGTTTAAAAAAATAGTACAAAATCGATGAGTAAATTAAAGTCTATTGAGGAATTGCAAGTTTCTTTAAATCTTGCCATAGAAAACATCCCTTTTCAGGCAGCGCCTGCAGAATTGTATGAGCCCATTTCCTACATCCTTTCATTAGGCGGTAAGCGTTTAAGACCAGCCTTGGTTTTAATGGCCGCAGATATGTATGGTTTTGATGTTTCTAAAGCAATGCCTCAAGCATTAGGGGTAGAGCTTTTTCATAATTTTACTTTAATGCACGATGACATCATGGACGAAGCTCCGCTTAGAAGAGGAAAAACTACCGTGCATGAAAAATGGAACGCTAATATTGGAATTTTATCGGGAGATGCACTCTTTGTTAAATCTTATCAGTACATGGTTAAAGCAGAATCTAAACACCTCCCTGCTTTAGTAGATTTGTTTAATCAAACAGCATTAGAGGTTTGTGAAGGACAACAGTTTGATATGAATTTCGAAACCCAAGAAGAGGTTTCGATGCATTCGTATTTACAAATGATAAAATTTAAAACTGCTGTATTATTAGCTTGTGCTTTAAAAAGTGGAGCTCTTATAGCAGGTGCATCACTTGAAGATCAGAAGAGTTTATACGACTTTGGAATTCACATAGGTTTAGCTTTTCAGCTCATGGACGATATTCTCGATGTTTATGCAGACCAGAAAGAGTTTGGAAAACAAATTGCTGGAGACATTCTTTGCAATAAGAAAACCTGTTTGTTCATAAAAGCCTACGAAGGTGCTTCTGTTGAACAACGCAGTGTTCTTGATCATTACTTTGCCCACCAAAATTTTAATGCTGAAGAGAAAATTGCCAAGGTTATGGAGGTTTATGCGCAACTTGATGTGAAATCTGCCTGCAGAGAAATGATGCATACTCATTACAGTTTAGCTATGAATTGTTTAAAAACACTCGATGTGACGAAGGACAGATTAGCTACCCTTATGCAATTTACTGATCTTTTAATGGTGCGAGAAAACTAATGGATGTCAGTCTTCAAAATATTGATGACTACACCAAGGATTTGAGTTGGATGTTAAAAGCACTCGTCCAAATTGAGCGCGAGTTTCAAAGTCAATCTTGGGTTTTTACAAAACCCGTTCATGCACAAACCGCATTTGAAGATATTGAGCAGCAATTAGAGCCCAAAATAACTGCGTTAATTGCTCAACGAGGCCATGCTTACTTTAAACAAATGCTCTATAGGATTGACCTTTCCGAGCGTCAGATTGCCAAAGCATTCACGTTAACAATTGATGCAAATTTCACACATGTGCTTTCAAATCTCATTGTTAAACGGTGCTTGCAAAAAGTATTGATAAGAAACTATTACAAAAGTCCCGAAAAAGACGCCTTGGGCAGCAGCTTAGAAGAATAAATTATTTATTTTTGTTGCAAACATATGCGTTTATAAAAACGATGGACAATTACTCATTTTTAGGAGCCGCCAATACCGCTTTTTTTGAGGAGATCTACGAGCAGTATCTCAAAGCACCAGATTCAGTAGATTCTGGATGGAGAAGTTTCTTCCAAGGATACGACTTTGCGAACGAATCTTATACCGAAGAAGAACTCGAAGCTCAGTTGCCAGATTCTTTCAAGAAGGAATTTAAGGTAATCAACCTCATAGATGCTTACCGACAGCGTGGGCACCTTTTTACCAATACCAATCCTGTTAGAGAACGTCGAGACTATCAGCCAAAGCTAGATTTGTCAAATTTTGAATTGTCTGATGCAGATTTAGATACCGTTTTTCAGGCGGGTACTCAGTGTGGCATTGGAGCTGCATCTTTAAGAGCTATAATTATTCACCTTAAAAGAGTGTACTGCCAGTCTATTGGTGTAGAGTACATGTACATTCGCGATACGAAAGAAAGAAATTGGATTAAAGATTTTTTCCATCAAAATGACAACCAACCTAGCTTCGATCTTTCTCAGAAAAAACAAATATTAAAAAAGTTAAACGAGGCGGTTGCTTTCGAGAGCTTTTTACACACCAAATATGTAGGTCAAAAGCGATTTTCTCTTGAAGGAGGAGAGGCTTTAATTCCCGCACTAGATGCTTTGGTAGAATACGGTTCTACACTAAATATAAAAGAATTTGTTATTGGTATGGCACACCGGGGTCGTCTTAGTGTTTTAGCCAATATATTTAAAAAACCCTACAAACAAGTTTTTAAAGAATTTGAAGGTAAGGGGTACGAAGACGAAGAGTTTGATGGTGATGTGAAATACCACTTAGGTTGCTCTTATGACGTTACCACTGATGCTGGTAAAGATGTTAGTATGTGCTTGGTGCCAAATCCCTCTCACCTCGAAACTGTTGGGGCGGTAATGCAAGGTATTTCTAGAGCTAAAATAAACCACAAATACGCAGGAGATAATTCCAAACTTCTTCCAATTATTATTCATGGTGATGCGGCAGTTTCTGGGCAAGGAATTGTTTTTGAAATTGTACAAATGGCCCAATTACCTGCTTATCAAACAGGTGGGAGTATACACATTGTAGTAAACAACCAAGTTGGGTTTACCACTAATTATTTAGACGGCCGCTCGAGTACCTATTGTACAGATGTAGCTAAAACTACCTTATGTCCTGTACTGCATATTAACGGAGACGACGTTGAAGCGGTAGTTCATGCCATAAATTTTGCTGCAGCCTACCGTCAGAAATTTAAGAAAGACGTTTTTATTGATTTGCTCTGTTACCGTAAATATGGACACAACGAAGGAGATGAACCTCGTTTTACGCAACCCAAACTATATCAAAAAATAGCAAAACACCCCAACCCAAGAGAAATATACAACCAAAAGTTGATGGCTCAAGGGGTTGTAGAAGCCAATATTGTTAAAGAAATGGCCTCGCAGTTTAAAAACTTGTTGGAAATTGATTTAAGCCAAGCCCGAAAAGAAGAGACCACAAGCATTACCCGTTTTATGGAAAAGGAATGGGCTCATGTATCTAAAGCGCACAAGCTCGATTTTGAAACTTCACCTGAAACAGGTGTTTCTCATCTGGAGCTGGCAAACATTGCCAAAGCTTTGTATACCGTTCCTGCAGGAAATCAGCTTTACAAAAAAGCACTTCGCCTGGTTAAAGAACGAGAAAACATGTTTCAAAATACCGATCGTTTGGATTGGGGTATGGCCGAACTTCTTGCTTACGGATCCCTTTTATCTGAAGGTAATGAGGTGCGCTTGACAGGCCAAGATGTAGAACGAGGAACTTTTTCGCACCGTCATGCTATTTTAAGAGATTTAGATACAGAAGAGCGTATCAATTTATTAAATAACCTAGGAGAAGGAAAAGGCAGGTTTGAAGTGTACAATTCGCTGTTATCTGAATACGCTGTTTTAGGTTTCGACTATGGATACGCTATGGCTTCGCCAGATGTGTTAACTATTTGGGAAGCTCAATTTGGCGATTTCTCTAATGGAGCTCAAATTTTAATAGATCAGTATTTATCTGCTGCAGAAGACAAATGGGAAATTTACAACTCCTTGGTTATGCTCTTGCCGCATGGATACGAAGGACAAGGTTCCGAACACTCTAGTGCGCGTTTAGAACGTTACTTAACATTATGTGGACAATACAACATGCAAGTAGCCAATGCAACAACTCCGGCTAACTTTTTCCACTTATTGAGACGTCAGTTGCACAGAGACTTCCGAAAACCACTAGTGGTTATGAGTCCTAAAAGTTTACTGCGCCACCCAAAATGTGTGTCGTCGGTTAGTGACTTGGTAACTGGTAGATTTCAAGAGGTCATAGATGATGCTAGTGCAGAGGTAGCCTCCGTTAAAAAACTAGTATTTTGTTCTGGTAAACTCTACTACGAGTTGCTCGAAGAAAAACAAAAACGCAATGCAACAGATGTTGCTTTAGTACGTTTGGAACAGCTGTATCCATTCCCTAAAACACAGTTAGATGCAATTGTCGGGAAATATAAAAACGCAGCTTCTTATGTTTGGGCTCAAGAAGAACCTGAAAATATGGGTGCATGGGGTTTTGTGTTAAGACACTGGCGTAAATTGCCGCTCCAACTAGTTTCGAGAAGTGCAAGTGCTACTCCTGCATCGGGCTCTTCCAAACGCTCTGCCAGAAGGCAGCGTGCCGTTGTAGAAGGTGTGTTTGAATTGTAAAAAGAAATTAAGAAGTCAAAACTATAGAACTATGATCGTTGAAATGAATGTTCCATCTCCTGGTGAATCTATCTCTGAAGTAGAGATTGCAAGTTGGCTTGTAGCCGACGGAGAGTACGTTGAAAAAGATCAAGAGATCTGCGAAATTGATTCTGATAAAGCCACCCTTACATTGGCTGCAGAAGAAAGTGGTGCCATTTCTATTAAAGTAGAAGAAGGTGAAACCGTGGCCATTGGTGATGTAGTTTGTACCATAGATACTGCTGCAAAAGGAAGTGCTTCTGCCACTGCAACGAAATCCGAAGCGCCTGCAACTGCGGCTCCTGCCGTAAGCTCTGCTCCAGTTAGTGCTACAGAAACAAGCTATGCCACAGGGACACCTTCGCCTGCAGCTCGCAAAATGATGGACGAACAAGGCGTAGAACTCGCTCAAGGTTCTGGAAAAGGCGGACGCATTACAAAAGAAGATGTTGTAAAAGCCAAAACAGCTATGGGCAATGGTCCTGGCCCTCGTGGTTCGGAACGTAAAAAAATGTCGGTACTACGTAGAAAGGTAGCCGAGCGTTTGGTTTCGGTTAAAAACGAAACAGCTATGCTTACTACTTTTAACGAGGTAGATATGAAACCTATTATGGACCTTCGTAAAATTTACAAAGAAGACTTTAAAGAAAAATTTGGCGTAGGCTTAGGCTTCATGTCCTTCTTTACAAAAGCGGTAACCCGTGCTTTAAAATTATTTCCAGATGTAAATGCAATGATCGATGGCAAAGAAGTAATCTACTACGACTATGCAGACATTTCTATTGCCGTAAGTTCGCCTAAAGGATTGATGGTTCCGGTAGTGCGCAATGCAGAGTTGTTAGATTTTGCTGGTGTAGAATCAGAAATTAAAAGATTGGCTATTAAAGCTCGAGACGGTAAAATTAGTATGGACGATATGCTCGGTGGTACCTTTACCATTACTAACGGTGGTGTATTTGGTTCCATGTTGTCTACACCCATTATAAACCCACCGCAATCGGCCATTTTAGGAATGCACAATATTGTGGAGCGTGCCATGGTTGTAGACGGTCAAATAGTGGTTAGACCTATTATGTATGTTGCCTTGTCTTACGACCACCGCATTATTGATGGACGAGAATCCGTTGGTTTTTTATGTGCGGTAAAAGAAGCACTCGAAAATCCAGTAGAATTTTTACTCGGAGGAGAGAAAAACGTAAAAGAAAATTTAGGTCTGTAAATTAACCAAACTTTGTGTTAAGCAGCATAGCCCATATCAATTTTTTGATATGGGCTTTGTTTTAAAAAAATATCTATATTTAAACAACTTAGTTATATATATAAATTAATATTCTAATTGGACAGTTGGTTTCGGATTTTAAAATAGGAAAACCTCAATTAGGAGTCTTTTAGTTTTTATGGAAAAAACAATAAGCAGCAAACAAATTTTTTTAATACCCCTATGTTTAGTTTTTTTAACTACGCTAGGTTCAGGGTACATCTATTTTGGTGCTTATAGTGAAGATAAGGTATACTTATCGCTATTGTTTAAACTCTCGCTTATCATTCTCACCATTGTTCTCATTGTTAAATACCGATCATTTATTCAATGTAAACTCCGTGAGAATATCTTCACCTTTTTAGGTTCTCTTTTTTTACTATTCATTTCTGTAAACGATGTGCATAAAACTATTTTAGTAGCGAACTATGCTGTCAGTACAAAAGATCATTTCACCTTTTTATGCAATGTATTTGCTACAGGAGTTTTCGAAGAATTGTTATTTAGAGTATTACTATTCTATCTTATACTCACTAAGTATCCTGATAAGTGGAAATCTGTTTTAATAACCAGTTTTATCTTTTCTTTAGCTCACTTTTCTAATTTGTTAAATCCAGATGTAGTTAAAATAAGTATTCTTAACCAGGTTGTTTTTGCTTTCGGTATCGGAGTTTTGCTCCAGTCTTTATTACTAAGGTTTAAAAGTTTGTTTTTAATAATTACCCTGCATTCGTTACTTAATTATTTTGGATCTTACAAACTTATTCTTCTTCACCAGGAACAAACAATTCAAAACAACTATAGCTTCACAAGTTTTTTACCCTCTTTGTTTTTCGCCTTAATTCTGAATTCAATTTTAATTTTTGTCGCTTACCAACTCATTAGCTCACAACTAAAAATAGAAAAGACTCTACGGTATTAGTTGGTTTTTCATTTTTTATTTCTCTAAATCATTTCTTACCCAAAATTGCCTTGTATTGTATTCTTTACCTACTACTTTAACTGTGTTTAATCTTAAATAAATTTAGTGTATTGATAATCAGCATATTGAAATTACTCGTTAACAATCATTTAACATTTTAGATGATCGTATCTAAAAAGATAAGCACTAAATTTGTACTCAAACTTAATCCCTTTGAATTATGATGCCTAAAGTAAGATTTCAGAACAAAGAGCAGGTTCCTTTTGTAAAGGAATTGAGAAAGCGTGTAAACGGCTATTTCAAAGAAAATAAAATTTCTAGAAATGCGAACGCTCACATGGTTTTTAAAACCATTACAATGTTTCTGATTTACTTAATACCCTATGCTTTTTTATACACAGGACTTGTATCTGGAGTTTGGGCTGTTTTTTTAGCCTTAGTAATGGGAGTCGGTATGGCAGGTATTGGAATGAATGTGATGCATGATGCCAACCACGGTGCGTACTCATCTAGTCCTAAAGTAAACAACCTAATTGGTATTTGTATTTACCTTATCGGTGGGGATGTTTACAATTGGAAAGTTCAGCACAATATTTTGCACCATACGTATACAAATATTGATGGCTTAGATGGCGATATTCATCAAGATCCATTTTTAAGACTTTCATCCGAGCAATCTTGGGGTAAAGGACATAAATTTCAGCATTTGTATGCTTTCTTTCTCTATTCTTTGGGTACACTTTTATGGTCTGTAATTGATTTTGTTCAACACAGGAGATTCACTAAAATGGGTTTAAGTCCCGATGGTAAATTGAACAAGCCAAAACAACTTAGAAAGTTGCTTCTTTATAAAATAGCCTACTGGACCTTTATTTTTGTTTTACCAATGTTGTTTTCTCCTTTTGCTTGGTGGCAAGTTGTGTTAGGTTGGTTGCTAATGAATTTGGTTGCTGGCTTTATATTAACCGTAACCTTTCAATTGGCTCATTTGGTAGAGGGTGTCGCTTTCCCGGTTCCATCTGACCAAGGTAAGGTAGAAAATGAATGGATGATTCATCAATTAAAAACCACGGCTAATTTTGCTAAAAAATCCAGACTTGTTACTTGGTATGTAGGTGGTTTAAATTTTCAGATTGAACATCATTTATTTCCAAATATATGTCATGTTCACTACAAAAAGCTATCGGATATAGTTAAGGCTACAGCTGATGAATACGGTATTCTATACAACGATAAAAAGACCTATTTGGAAGCGGTATATTCGCATTACAAAATGTTAAAGCATTTGGGTGTAAACCCCATCGTTAGTTAACTTCTGCACCTAATTTTTTGAAGTAAATGTCTAGGTACTTTTTCTACATTTTTTTAATTGGGATCTCTTCACCTATTCTTGCGCAAGCCTCTTCTGGAACCGACAGTTTAAATAAGTGGTCTTCTAGTAGCTTAGCTTCTTTAACATTTTCTCAACTTAGTTTTTCTAATTGGTCATCTGGGGGTCAATCTTCTCTTTCTGCTAACGGTTTGTTTACTTACCATTTTAGTTACAAAGATTCCACAATGCTATGGGACAATTCGTTCTATTTAGCTTACGGTGTTATTAGAGAGGGTAGTGTTAAGTCTTTGGCAAAAAGTGACGATAGAATAGAACTTAACACCTCTTATGGCTGGTCTGCTTTTAAAAATTGGTATTATAATTTCAGTTTTAATTTTAGATCTCAAGCAGCAAAAGGGTATGATTCTGCTGATAAAATAGAACTAATTTCAGATTTTTTAGCCCCTGCCTACAGCACAATCTCTTTAGGAATGAGTTACCAAAATAGAGCAAAAAGTTTGAGTTTTCAGTTGTTGCCACTAAGTGGAAAATCTACCTATGTTCACAATCAAGATTTAGCCAATTCAGGTGCTTTTGGTTTAAAAGGAGCAGCATATGCACCAGACGGAGAGCTAATTCAAAGAGGCTCTCTTTTTAGAACTGAATTCGGAGGCTCTTTAAATATACAGTTCAACAAGACGCTTTGGGAGCATGTTAAACTAGATACTCGCGTTTGTTTGTTTTCCAATTACAAAGGCGTATTGGCTAACATAGATGTTAATTGGCAAATGCTAATCTTTATGAAGATTACAAAGTTCTTAAGCGCCAATGTTTCTACACATCTTATTTACGACGACGATATTGCTATTTTACTTGACTCAGATCAGGACGGTGTATTTGAAAGTTCTGGTCCGAGGCTTCAATTTAAAGAACTCTTCGGTATAGGTTTAAATTATTCTTTTTAATTGGTTCTAAATTATTTAAGATTTACTTCTCCAACTTGTTTTCTAAAATAGTATGCAAGTGAGTTAAAGCCATTTCTAGTTTTGTAACCTTCTCAAAAACTAAACTTAGTTTATTGTTACGCTCTTTCATTTGGCAGGCTCTTGGGTTTAATTTTATATAGTTAAGTATGCCCTTAAAATTTTCTGACTCAAAGAAGTTTGATTGCGGATTAGCTATGAAATAAGCAATCATTTTATTGGATTTAAGCACAATTTTCTCGAATCCTATATTGCGCCCTAACCACCTAAGTTTAATTGAATTTAGAAGTTTTTCAACAGCATCTGGAACCGGACCAAATCGATCTATTAGGTCTTTCTCAAATACACTTAACTCTTTGTCGTTTTTTACATTATTCAGATTTTTGTATAGTTGCAGCCGTTCCGATATCGAGTTTACATAGTCGTCTGGAATTAAAATTTCCATATCTGTATCTATTTGGCATTCATCTACAAAAAACGAGTCGGTGTCTTTTTTCTTGTAAAGGTCTTTAAACTCAGATTCTTGAAGTTCTCGTACTGCTTCATTCAATATTTTTTGATACATTTCAAATCCAATATCTGAGATGAAACCTGATTGCTCTGCACCTAAAATATCTCCAGCTCCACGAATTTCTAAATCGCGCATTGCAATATTAAATCCTGCACCTAAATCAGAATGTTGTTCTAAGGCCTGAATTCGTTTTCGGCCTTCTTCGCTCATGCTGATTTGTGGCGGTGTAACCAAATAACAAAAAGCTTTTTTATTAGAGCGTCCAACTCGACCTCTCATCTGGTGCAAATCACTCAAGCCAAAATTTTGTGCATTATTTATGATTATGGTATTTGCATTTGGTATATCCAGTCCACTTTCTATAATTGTTGTAGAAACGAGTAGGTCGAATTCACCTTCAATAAAATCCATCATCAGGCGTTCTAATTTCGGGCCGTCCATTTGTCCATGTCCAATGCCTACTTTTACATCTGGACAAAGCCGCTGTATCATTCCCGCAACTTCCTTAATATTTTCTATTCTATTGTGAATAAAGAAAACTTGACCACCTCTCGATATTTCATATTGTACAGCATCTCTAATAGTTTCTTCATTAAAGCCTATATTTTGAGTTTGAACGGGTTGCCTGTTGGGTGGTGCTGTTTTTATGGTAGATAAATCTCTTGCAGCCATTAACGAAAACTGAAGTGTTCTGGGTATAGGAGTGGCTGTTAGTGTGAGCGTATCTACATTTGCTTTAATGGTTTTTAGTTTGTCCTTTACACCAACCCCAAACTTTTGTTCTTCGTCAATAATGAGCAAGCCTAAATCTAGAAATTCCACATCTTTACCTACAATTCGATGCGTACCAATAATAATATCTAATTTACCATCAGCTAAATTTTTTAAAGTCTCTTTTTGTTGTTTTGCTGTTTTAAACCGGTTTATATAATCTACACTTACAGGAAAATCTTTTAAGCGTTTTCTAAAAGTTTTAAAATGTTGAAGCGCTAGGATTGTTGTAGGTACGAGTATGGCAACTTGTTTGTTATCGCAAACAGCTTTAAAGGCTGCTCTTATGGCGATTTCTGTTTTACCAAATCCTACATCGCCACAAACCAAACGATCCATAGGCATAGAAGATTCCATGTCCTTTTTTACGGCTAAAGTAGTTTTTAACTGGTCTGGGGTGTCTTCATAAATAAAGCTTGCTTCTAGCTCGTATTGTAAATAGTTGTCTGGACTAAAAGCAAAACCTTTTACTGTTTTTCTTTTCGCATACAATTGGATGAGATCGTATGCAATGGTTTTAATTTTTGTTTTTGTTTTTAATTTTGTTTTGGCCCATTGAGGAGAACCCAGCTGGTGTATTTTTGGCGCAATTCCATCCTTGCCGTTAAACTTAGCAATTTTATGAAGTGAGTGAATACTTACATAGAGAAGATCATTGTTTCGGTAAATTAGTTTAATAGCTTCTTGTTTTTTTCCTTGGACGTCAATTTTTTGCAGTCCACCAAATTTCCCAACACCATGATCTATATGAGTTACAAAATCGCCAATTTCTAAATTGGTAATTTCATCTAATGTGATGGTTTTTTTATAGTTTTGAGCTGCTTTTAATTTAAATTTATGGTAGCGTTCAAACAGCTGATGATCCGTGTAGCATAGTAATTTATTCTCATGGTCAATAAATCCACTATGTAAGGGCAGGAGCATGGTGTTAAAGGTAAATTCTCCCTCAATTTTCTCAAAAATACTATGAAAGCGCTCTTCTTGTTTTTGAGAAGAACACATAATTATATTCTGGTAACCTTCTTCTGTTTTTTCATTAAAATGGGATATGATAAGATCGAATTGTTTATTGAAACTTGCCTGAAAGGAGGTGTTAAAATCAATAGTCTCAATATTTTTCATCGAACTAAGCCCAAAGTAAACTGTTTTAAATGCGTTAATAGAATTTTTGAAAACCTTTGCGTTTATAAAAAGCTCATTGGGTGTAATGTGTTTTACTTCGCCCTTAATGTTATCGTAAGCATCAAATGCTTTTAAGTAAAGTTTGTCAAGTTGTCCTTCACACAAATCACGGTCATCTATCCATACCGAAGCATTTTTTTCGAGATAAAGCATAAAGGGAATGCGTTCCTCTAGCATGTCTTTGTTCTCTACATTCGGTAATATATTAAGTTTTTTAACCTCTAAAACAGATAGCTGGCTGTTTATGTTAAAACTTCTTATACTTTCTACCTCATCTCCAAAAAACTCTATTCGGTAAGGGTGTTCATTAGAAAAAGAAAATACATCAACAATGCCGCCACGAATAGAGAATTGACCTGGTTCTGCAACAATATCAGTATACTCGAATCCGTATTCAAACAAGGTTTCATTTAAAAAATCGATGCCTATTTCCTCGCCTATATTTAGTTTAAGTGTGTTTTTAGTAAGCTCTTTTTTTGTAATTACTTTTTCAAAAAGTGCATCGGGATAGGTAACAATGCAAGAGGGCTTTCTTCTTGAGCTTAGTCGATTTAATACTTCGGCTCGCATCAATACATTTGCGTTGTCAGTTTCTTCTATTTGGTAGGGTCGTCGATAAGAGCCTGGGTAAAAAAGTAAATCTTTTTCGGAAATAAACTGCTCAAGATCATTAAAAAAGTAGGCTGCTTGTTCTTTGTCTTTTAAAATGAAAAGATGTGTATTATCGTCCTCGTTAAAACAGCAAGCTCCAATTATGCTGGCTGCAGAGCCGTACAATCCTGATAAGTGCAGTCTTTTTTCTGAAGCTAAAACTTGAAGAACATTTTTGCTTTTTATGCGCTCTAAGTAGCCGTTGTGTAATTCACTTTTTTTCATTTACTAAAAATAGCTTAACCTCAATCAGGTTTCTGATTGAGGTTTATGTTTGGTCATTTCGATCTGAAATTCGATTCGTTTATATGGTGCAAAAATAACCAATATTTTTGGGTTTACTATTTAGGATTCTCTTCTTATTTTTAGTTTAACAGTGCTCATATATCCTAAGGAATTCCAATCAAATATGTCTTTACTTAATTTACCCACTATTGGATTGTACTCTTAACTACCGAGCAAATACATTAAGGATAACAATTTTATGGATATCTCTAAAATTTATCTAGGTAGGATTAGCTGTTAAAAACAAAAAAAATTGTGTAGGTATAACTGAATGGTTTTACTTTAAAAACTGTAAAACCTTTTTCATCATGTTTTTTGATCCAGTAAATAGGGGAGTTCTTTGGTGAATATGCTGAGCTTTAATATCCAGTAGCCTTTGGGTTCCATACGTCGCTTTTCCTCCTGCTTGTTCTGCAAGCATTGCAATAGGATTGCATTCGTATAGTAAACGAAGTCTGCCTTCTGGAGCATCTGCTGTAGCTGGGTAAATAAACATGCCGCCTTTGAGCATGTTTCGATGAAAATCTGCGACCAAAGAGCCCATAAAACGACCCGTGTGAGTTCGTTTTCCTTCTTTGTTTAATTCTTTACAGTAGTTTATATAAGCCTGCACTCCTTTGTTTACCGTATTAAAATTTCCTTCGTTAAAAGAAATAATCGAACCATTTTCTGGTGTTTTTATCGATGGGTTTGTAAGTGCAAATACGTCTGTCTTTGTATCAAATGTAAATGCATGAACTCCAGAACCACAGGTATAAACTAAGATTGTTGATGTGCCGTAAAGAACGTAGCCAGCTAAAATTTGTTCGTGTCCAAATCGGTTAAATTCATCTGCGGAAGTTTCGCCAGTTTTGTTTCGTTTAAAAACAGAAAAAATGGTTCCTACAGAAATGTTAACATCAATATTTGATGAGCCGTCTAAAGGATCTGTTGCAAATAAATATTCGCCAGTAGTGTTGAGTTGAATAATTCCCTCATTTTCTTCACTTGCAATTGCTGCTATATGGCCACATTTTTTTAACGACTCGATAAATCGATCGTTTGCATATAAGTCCATTTTTTGAACTTGTTCGCCTTGAACGTTTTCACTTCCTGCCGCACCTAAAATGTCTACAAGACCTGCTCTATTTATTGTTTCATGTATCGCCTTAGATGCTTCCTCTACTGACTTTAAAATCGAACATATTTCGTTTGGTTTTGCGGTATGAAACTCAAGATTTTCTGTAATAAATTTATCGAGTATTGTTAATTTTTTTAGTGTCATAATTTTATTTGATACCGGTCTTTTTAAATAAAAGTGTTTAACGAATAGAATATTCAATCTTTTTTTTTGTAAAACTAAATTTAATTCTCTTTCAATTTGTTGTTGAGCATCAAATGTAAATGACCAGATTTAAGTAAGCAGTGTTACGTATTCGATTCTTTTAATTATTTTATCTTGTAACATAAGCCTATGTTAATCATTAGTTGATTGTCTGTTCCGTTATTATCAACTTCGTATAGATCAATTTTGTCATTAAGATATAAGTTGTTGGTGATAGAAGCCATAAAACCAAATCCCTGTTCGAAGTAATAACTTGCCTCTAGTCCCATTGGAATATAAATAGCGTTAATTGATTCTTCTTTTACAGGATTTACCTCGTCTATGTTAAGGTCAAATAGCATAACGTCGGCAACGTAAAATCCAGATCCAATTAGAAAATGAATTTGAGGGATTTTTTTACCAGAGTTTGTACTTGTTTTTCTAGAAATAGCTCTTCGGTATGCAATGTGTCCTTGGATATATTGACTCCTGAAATAACGATTGAAACTTGTAATGTCAAAATCTGATTCTCCGCTATTTTTACCTGCAGTTATGGCCATTTGATAGCCCATTTTATAACTTTTCTCTTTATTGAAACGCATTGAAAGTGCAATATTGGGTACATAACGTTCAGATGAATTGTGCCTCAAATCGCCAAGAAATACAGTATTGCCGTAGGATAAAGAACCGTTCCATTCTATTTTTTGTTTAGCCTTGCTATTTGCTTTCGTTTTAAATTTAGATTTTCTTTGAGCAAACACTGAGCTGCTGCAAAAAATTATAAGTGAAAGTAGTAATGCTTTTCTCATTGTTCTGATTAGAAATTTTACATTAACAAAGATAGGTTTTATGAGGAGTTAACAAAATCCTTTAAAGTATCTTGTTAAACCTATTAAACGGTGTCTTATATAAAGTAAGTTTTCGCTTTTAGTTTTAAGTAATAAAATGAATATTCAATATTTTCATCTTATCTTGCTCATTCAATAAATCCGAATAGATGAAAAATAGTTTGCTTATTTTTTTCGTGTTGGCTTTGACTAATTCCTGCGTACAATCTCAAGACAATCACAGTATGAAATATACCAATAAACTCATTGAGGAAACATCTCCTTACTTACTGCAGCATGCGCACAATCCTGTTAATTGGTATCCTTGGGGCGAAGAAGCATTTGCAAAAGCTAAGGCTGAAAATAAATTACTTATCATTAGTATAGGTTATTCTGCTTGCCATTGGTGTCATGTGATGGAGCACGAAAGTTTTGAAGACGACTCGGCCTCTGCTGTAATGAACGATCGATTTGTTTGTGTGAAAGTTGATAGAGAGGAAAGACCAGACGTAGATCAAATTTATATGAATGCGGTTCAGCTAATGAGTGGAAGAGGAGGTTGGCCTTTAAATTGTATTGCACTTCCAGATGGTAGACCTATTTGGGGCGGTACTTATTTTAGAAGAGACCAATGGATTACTCAAATTACACAGTTAGCAGACTTTTACCAATCGCAGCCAGAAAAAGCATTTGACTATGCCGCTAAACTTACCCAGGGGATTCAGCAAAGTGAATTAGTTAGCTTGAACACGGATGAACCCGAATTTACTAAATCTCAACTCGAACAAGTTTACAGTTCTTGGGAGCAGCAATTTGATTCTGTTGAGGGTGGTCCAGATAGAGCTCCGAAATTTCCTATTCCCAATAATTATCAATTCTTATTAAGGTATGCTCATTTGAGTGAACATACAGCTGCCCTGAGTCATGTAAAATTAACACTCGATAAAATTGCATACGGCGGTATTTATGACCACCTGGGTGGCGGTATTGCTCGATATGCAACCGATAAATTATGGAAAGTACCTCACTTTGAGAAAATGCTTTACGATAATGGTCAGATTGTAAGTTTGTACAGTGAGGCGTATCAGAAGTTTAAAGATGAAGATTACAAAACGCTTGTATACGGAACTTTAGCTTTTATTGAGAGAGAATTGAAGAGTGATGAAGGCGCTTTTTATTCTGCTTTAGATGCAGATAGTGAAGGCGAAGAGGGGAAGTTTTATGTTTGGAAAAAGAAGGAGTTAGAAACGCTTCTTGGCGAAGATTATCCTCTTTTTTCTACTTATTACAATGTAAATAGTATAGGCTATTGGGAGCATGATACTTATATTCTTTTAAGAAAAGATGATGATGCAAAGTTGGCTAAGCAATTTAATATTTCGGTGGAAGAATTAACTCGTAAAATAGGGAGTGCTAAAAGCGTCTTGATGAAAGAGAGAGCTACTCGAATTAGACCCGGTTTAGACGATAAATCACTCACCTCTTGGAATGGCTTAATGTTAAAAGGTTATGTAGATGCCTACCTCACTTTTGGTAACCAACATTTTTTAGATGTAGCTCTAGCAAACGCAAATTTTATTTTAGATAAACAGTTGCGAAAAGACGGTGGTTTGAACCATTCGTATAAAAATGGTCGCTCTACAATAAATGGTTATTTAGAAGATTATGCTTTTGTTATTGATGCCTTTTTGAAGCTCTATGAAGCTACTTTTGATGTGCGATGGCTTAGTGAGGCAAACGCTTTAATGGCATATTCTATAGAGCATTTTTACGATAATGATTCACGAATGTTCTTCTTTACATCCGACGAAGATCCGGCATTAATTGCCAGAAAAATGGAAGTTAACGATAATGTTATTCCAGCTTCAAATTCGGTAATGGCTTGTAATTTGTTCAGTTTAAGTCATCATTACGATAGGCCTGATTATAAAGAAATGTCTGAAAAAATGCTAAACAATATCATTGATAAAGTAGCCGCGTACCCATCTGGTTATTCAAACTGGCTCAATTTGTTACTTAATTATGTTTATCCTTTTTACGAAGTGGCAATAGTCGGTAAAAAGGCAGAAGATTTTACAGTACCATTACACGACGTTTATGTGCCAAACAAATTGTTGTGTGGTGCAAAAAAAGAGAGCAAGCTTCCCTTGCTAGAAAATCGATACAGTAAAGGACAAACACGTATATTTGTGTGTCAAAACAAAGTATGTCAGATGCCAACTGAAGAGCCGGAAAAGGCTCTCGAATTAATGAAGTAACTTATGATTGTAGTAACAGGAGCAACAGGTTTTATTGGTTCTTGCATGGTTTCTAAATTAAATCATGAGAATTTTAAAGATATCGTTGTAGTTGACGATTTTTCTAGGGCAGATAAAAATTTAAATCTAGAAGGTAAGCAGTTTAAAGAGAAAATTCATCGCGATGATTTTTTTAAGTGGCTTGAGGTGAATGAAAACCAGGTTCAATTTATATTTCATATTGGGGCTCGAACGGATACTAGTGAATTTGATGCTGCTATTTTTGATGCGCTTAATTTAAATTACACCAAGCAAATGTGGAAAGCATGTGTTGCCTATGGCATTCCATTAGTATATGCATCCTCTGCTGCTACTTATGGTTTGGGTGAGCATGGGTATGATGATTCTCATGCTATTGTAACCAAATTAAAACCTCTAAATCCATACGGTGATTCCAAAAATGATTTTGATAAATGGGCGCTTTCACAAGAAGATCAACCCTACTTTTGGGCCGGTATGAAATTTTTTAATGTTTACGGTCCTAACGAATATCATAAAAGCAGAATGGCCTCTGTGGTTTACCATACTTTTAAGCAAGTTGGAGAAACAGGAGCTATGAAGTTATTTAAATCGCACAATCCAAAATTTGAAAATGGTATGCAGTTACGCGATTTCGTATATGTGAAGGATGTTGTGCAGGTTTTGTATTTCTTTTTACACCACCGAAAAAATTCAGGATTGTACAATTTAGGTACTGGTGATGCGCGTGCTTTTCTTGATTTGACAAAAGCTACCTTCAAAGCTATGGATGTAGCTGAGGATATTAGTTTTATAGATACTCCAGTCGATATCCGCGATAAATACCAATACTACACACAAGCAAATATGGCTAAACTAATTGGTATTGGATACGCTCATAAATTTCATACCCTTGAGCAAGGCGTTGCCGATTACGTTGGAAATTATCTTTTAAAAAGTAACTATTATTAAAGTCAAAAGCCTTTACTTTTAGGGGTTTAAAAATCTATAAGTCAGTATGATACGGATTTATTTTTATTAATCGGGATGTCTTTTTTTCTCATTTTTAAAGTTATTTTTTAGAATAAAAACCCGTATATTTGCGGCCGTTTAAGTAGCGTTTGCTACAAACTCATAATTAAGTTTTAAAATAAACGTACTATTGATGAATATTTCAAAAGAAAACATTGATGCACTGAATGCAATTGTAAAAATTGAGCTCAAGGCTTCAGATTATAAAGCTCAAGTAGATGCAAAGTTGCTGAATTACCGAAAAACAGCAGATATGCCTGGTTTTAGAAAAGGAAAGGTACCGATGGGCGTTATCAACAAGCGTTATGCAATTCCTGTAAAAGTTGAAGAAATAAACAAAGTTCTTTCTGACTCGCTTACAAAGTATATTGTAGACGAAAAGCTAGACATTCTGGGAAATCCTCTTCCTAAAGACGGTGCTCACATTAACTGGGAAGCCCAAGAAGATTTTACTTTTGAATATGAAGTAGGTTTGGCGCCTGATTTTGAAGTTAAAATATCCAATAAAAACAAATTAGATTACTACACCATAACAGCTGACAAAGCTATGGTAGATAAATACGCCGAAGACATAACCAAACGTTATGGTAAGATGTCTAGTCCAGAAAAAGTAGAAGACAAAGATCTTGTTTACGGTACTTTCTTAGAGTTAGATTCCAATGGAGAAGAAATGGAAGGAGGCTTAAGCCATCAAGCATCTATTTCTTTAGAAACTTTAAGTGCTAAGAGTCTTAAAGCTGAATTTATTGGCTCTACAAAAGGAGCTGTACTTACAATAGATCCAAAGAAATCATTCGTAAAAGGTACGGATGTAGCTTCATTGTTAAATATTGAAAAAGAACCTTTTGAGTTACTTACGGCAAAGTTTTCTTTTACTATTGATAACATTAGCCGAATGCAACCTGCTGAATTAACAACAGAGTTGTTCGATAAAATGTACGGAGCGGATGTGGTTAAAACAGAAAAAGAATTCAGATCAAAAATAGCTTCAGAAGCCGAAGTGATGTTTGTTGCAGAATCTGATCGTAAATTTCAAAACGATGCAGTAGAATACCTTTTAGATAAAACATCTTTTGAACTTCCTGAAGAATTTTTAAAGAAATGGATGCAAACCGTTTCTGAAACACCAGTTACTAGAGAAGAAATAGAGTCTCAATTTGTAGGATACAAAACCTCTCTCAAATGGCAAATAATTGAAAATAGAATTGCTAAAGAAAACAAATTGAGTGTTTCGAGAGAAGAAGCTATTAGCGAAACTAAAAAGTTAATTTCCGCTCAAATGGCTCAGTACGGCCAATTGTCTCCAGAAGAGGAGATGTTAGAGCAATATGCAAATCAAGTTCTTGCCAACAAAGAAGAAGAAAAAAACATTTACGATAGAGCCTTTGCTTCTAAAATGACTCAATTTTTTAAGGAGAACTTTAAAATGAATGAGAAGAAAATTACGTATGATGAGTTTATCAAATTAGGCAAATCATAATTGTTGATTAATATTTTTAAAAAAGGTTAGTGTTCCCTAACCTTTTTTTATTTTAGCTACTATAATTTTAATTACAACAACTCATGTTTTCAAAAGACGAATTTCGTAAATACGCAATAAAACACCAAGGAATAAGTAGTACCACAGTTGATTCATTTACTTCAATGATGGACAACTATATTTCTCCAACAATTATAGAGGAACGTCAAATGAACGTTGCTTCTATGGATGTCTTTTCTAGATTGATGATGGATCGAATTATTTTTTTAGGTGTTCCTATAAATGATTATGTTGCCAACATAATTCAAGCTCAACTTTTATTTTTAGAGTCTGTAGATGCTAAGAAAGATATTCAAATTTACGTAAACTCACCGGGAGGTGGAGTTTATGCTGGTTTGGGTATTTACGATACTATGCAATACATAGCGCCTGATGTGGCTACCATTTGTACCGGTATGGCTGCAAGTATGGGTGCGGTGCTTCTTTGTGCTGGTGCAGAAGGAAAGCGAACAGCCTTAAGGCATTCTCGTGTAATGATTCATCAACCTTTAGGTGGCGCTCAGGGACAAGCCTCCGATATTGAAATAACTGCTCGTGAAATTCAAAAATTGAAAAATGAATTGTACACCATCATTTCTGAACATTCTGGGAAACCTTTTGATGAAGTATGGAAAGATAGTGACAGAGATTATTGGATGACTTCTAATGAAGCTAAAGACTACGGTATGATTGATGAGGTTCTCGTAAGAACCAAATAAGCATTTATCAGCTAAAAAAAAGCCTTCCATTTGGAAGGCTTTTTTTTATTGAAACATTTCTTTTACTTTATCAAAGAAAGATTTGTTATTCTTGTCTGGGTCAGGTTTAAAGTTATCATCATCTCTACAAGACTCAAAGAACTCTTTTTGATCTTTAGTTAACTCTTGTGGTGTCCATACATTTACGTGAATAAGTAAATCGCCACTACCGTAACGATCTACACTAGGCAAGCCTTTTCCTCGTAAGCGTAAAATTTTACCCGATTGAATTCCAGCTTCAAGTTTTATTTTAACTTTAGATGAAATTGTTTTGATTTGCGGATCACTTCCAAGTACAGCATCTGTATAGCTGATGTATAAATCTAAATGTAAATTCTTTCCATCCCTTTTTAGAGTATCGTGCGGGATCTCTTCAATTACAACAATTAAATCGCCAGCAATACCATCTCTTGGGGCCATGTTTCCTTTGCCAGAAACAGACAGTTGCATTCCGTCTTCTACACCCGCTGGTATATTAATACTTACTTCTTCAGGTTTTTTAATAACTCCCTGTCCACTACAACTTCCGCAGGCGCTTGAAGCTGTTTGCCCTTGTCCGCCACAACCATTACAAGTTGCAGTAGTCTGCATTCTACCTAATGGTGTATTTACGATTTGAGCAGTTTGACCGGCTCCATTACATTGTCTACAGGTGTTTAAATTTCCATTTTCAGCACCTGTTGCGTTGCAATCATCACAGCCAACATTCTTCTGAATTTTTATTTTTTTCTCTATCCCTGTAGATATCTCTTCTAACGTAAGTTTTACACGAACTCTTAAGTTTGAACCTTTACTTCTTCGTCTTCCACCTCTAGAACCGCCAAAACTGGATCCAAATATATCTCCAAATTGACTAAAGATGTCGTCCATATTCATACCGCCACCGCCAAAGCCACCGCCGCCAAAGCCACCACCCTCTAGTCCGGCATGTCCATATTGATCATATCGTGCTTTCTTGTTTGGATCGTTTAGTACTTCGTAAGCCTCAGCTGCTTCTTTAAATTTACCTTCAGCCTCTTTGTTGTCGGGGTTTTTATCTGGGTGAAACTTAATAGCAAGTTTACGGTATGCTTTTTTAAGTTCTTTATCTGTGGCACCTTTGCCAACACCTAAAGTTTCGTAATAATCTCTTTTAGCCATTACTTGGGGTTATTTTCCGACAACAACTTTCGCGTATCGGATTACTTTATCGTTTAACAAATATCCTTTTTCAGTTTCATCGATTACTTTACCTACCATATCTTTTGAAGGCGCAGGAATTTGTGTGATTGCTTCATGAAAATCGGTGTTAAATGCAGTGCCAATTGAAGATTCCATTGCTTTTAAGCCTTTTTGATCTAAGATACCAACTAGTTTAGATTGAATTAGATCGATTCCTTTAGCCATTTCTTCAGTTTCTTTGATGTCATCTCTGTGTTTTACAGCTCTGTCAAAGTCATCCAATACCGGTAACATAGATTCCAAAAATTCCAATCCAGCATTTCTAAAAAGATCTATTCGTTCTTTCGCTGTTCTTTTTTTAAAGTTTTCAAATTCAGCAAACATTCTAAGATGTTTGTCTTTTAATTCGCCAACTTCTTTTTCCAGTTGTTCCTCTCTACTCAATTCAATTACCGGCTCTTGTTCTTTAACCTCTTCTTGAATTGTTTCTTCTGAATGTTCAGTAGGGTTTAGTTCTTCCTGCTCTTTATTTTCTAACATCGTTGTCTATAATTATAATTGCTACCTAGCCCAAAAGCAAATTGTTTGCCATTCCGTTTCGTGTGACATAATGGCGCGAAAGTAGTTGCAATTTTTTAAACATGTCTTGTTTATGAGTCTTTACGTCAGTAATTTTAATTATTTACTACCTTTTACTTTTCCTAATGTTACGTTACAACTATTGATACTATACTAAATTCTATTAATTAGAATTTTTTTAGCCGTAAGTATATAGATCGATTTGGGTTTGGATCGTTTAATTTTTTGAGCTCTTAAGTATTGGGTTCGATTAGAAGAATAGAAAATTATTATTCTGTTAATCTTTTAATTGTTGCATATAATGCTGGTCCTTTCAAGTTCTTAGCTATAATAATACCATTCTCATCGATTAAAAAATTACTAGGTATACTGTTGATGTGGTATTTCACAGCAATGTTAGACTTCCATCCTCTAAGTTCACTTCCATGACTTTTCCAGGTTAAATTATCTTCAGCTATTGCTGTAGTCCAATCAGATTTTGCATTTTCTTGTTTTGTGTTCCCTTTTCTGTCGGTTAGTCCGTCTAAAGAAATGCTCACTACTTCGAATCCATTTGCTGTTTTAAAAGCAGCTGAGTTAAGTTTGTTGTACACAGAAACAATATTCGGATTGTCTTTTCTACATGGACCACACCAAGATGCCCAAAAATCTAATAAAACTACTTTTCCTTTGTAATCATTTAATGAAAATTC